>Ga0209806_1000505_pt1 | contig 26473 bp, 24 predicted proteins | sample GraSoiAngelo_152_FD_186166 | JGI IMG/M metagenome (GOLD analysis project Ga0209806, IMG submission 186166) | Grasslands soil microbial communities from the Angelo Coastal Reserve, California, USA - 14_1009_12_30cm (SPAdes) (version 2) | ecosystem: Environmental > Terrestrial > Soil > Grasslands ... | reverse complement strand
GCCTCGTCGATGACCACCCCGGCGGGCGCGTCCCCAGAGACTCGCAACTCGTAGAGAGCGATCCGGAGCACGTTCCGATCGATCCGCGCCATCTGATCGATGGGGAACTCGGGCGCGAGCTGAGCGATCTCCGTGTCGAGCTCCTTGCGGTGCTTTAAGACCCCTTCGACGAGGTCCCACGCGAACGCGGCGGCCTCTTCGGTGAGTCCCGCGCGGAAGGCGCCCCGCTGCCAGGTCTCCTTGGGGTCCGCGCGATTGAAGTCGATCTCGAAGAGGGTCTGCAGCGCCAGGCGCCGCGCGGGATGGCGGCCGCCGCGCGGTGGCCTCTCGCTCACGCTGCTGATGCGACGCCCTCACCGAGCGCGTCCAGAAGTCGCGAGGAGACGGCGCGCTCGGCGACCTCGATCGCCCGGCGCACCATATTTGCCCGCGCGCGACCGTGCGTGACGACGGAGATTCCGGCAACACCGAGGAGCGGCGCGGACACGTACGGGTCGTAGTCCATGCGGCCGCGAAACTTCGAAAGGCCGCGGAGCGCGAAGAGGCCCGCGACCTTTCCCAGCGGCCCGCCGAAGATGTCGTTGCGAATGCCGTCGACGAAGACGTCGACGACACCCTCCATGCCCTTCGCGAGGACGTTTCCGGTGAAGCCATCGGTGACGCAGATGTCGGTGATGCCGCGCGTCACGTCACGGCCCTCGATGTTGCCGTAGAAGTTGAGATCCTCGGCGCCCGAGAGGAGCGCGTGCGCAGCCTGCTGCAAGCGGCCGCCCTTTTCCGGCTCCTCGCCGACGTTGATGAGCCCGACAGAAGGCCGATCGACGCCGTGAACCTTCTCCATGAAGCGCGACGCCATCCGCGCGAATTGGAGAATGTTGTGTTCGTCCGCGTCCATCGTGGCCCCGGCGTCGAGAAGGCATGCGGGCTTGCCTTTTGCGGTCGGGAGCATCCCGCACAGCGCGGGCCGGTCGATGCCGCGGATGCGACCGAGCACCAGGAGCGCCGCCGCCATCGTGGCACCGGTGTTGCCGGCCGACACGACAGCGTCGGCCTCGCCGTGCTTCACCATCGCGGTCGCGACGCCGATCGACGTATCGGCCCGACGCCGCAGCGCGGTCGCGGGATGTTCGTCCATACCCACCACGTCCTCTGCGCCGCGGATCGTGATGCCGGGAGGGATCGTGCCCCCCAAGAGCGCGCGTATTGCTTCCTCGCGGCCCACGAGGACGAGGTCGGACGCGCCGCCTTTCTGCCGATACAACAGCGCGCCCCGGACGATCTCGTCCGGGGCGTGGTCGCCGCCCATCGCGTCGACGGCGATCTTCACTCGGGCGCCGCTCTACTTAAGCGGGCGTCCGCTTCGCCTTGATCGGTATGACCTGGCGGCCGCGGAAGGTCCCGCAATGCGGGCACGCCTGGTGCGGCGGCTTCGGGCTCTTGCACTGAGGGCAGGGAACGAGCGTCATCGCGCGCAGCGCGAGGTGGCTCCGGCGCTCGCCTTGCGCGGCACGCGGTATCCGTTTCTTGGGTTGGCCTGCCAAAGCGTTCTCCTCGAGGGGGGTTTCAACGATTCTAACCGGCGAAGTGATCGAGCCGACGTGGCAGGTCGGTGTTTTCGTCGCGTTTCGCGTCGCGAGTGCGCTTCCGACACTGCGCTGGCCGCTCGCCGGCGCCCTGATCGCGCTGGTCGCCGATTTCGCCGATCTCTTTCTGATGGACGCCATCGGCGGCATCTCGGACTATCAGCGTCTCGACAAACTCTGCGACCTCGCGTACCTCGTGACCTTCCTCGTCGTCGCCGCGCGCTGGTCGGGGCTCGAGCGCGTCATCGCGCTGGCGCTATTTGCGTACCGGATGATCGGTGAAGTGGCCTTCGAGATCACCGGCGAGCGCGCGCTCCTGTTGCTCTTTCCCAACGTCTTCGAGTTCTGGTTCGTCGCCGTAACCGCTCGTCGCCACTACCGGCCAGATCGGGCACTGACGCCCCCGCAGGCTGGCGTCGCGCTTGTGATCTTGCTCGCTGGAAAGGAAGCGCAGGAGTACTTCCTCCACGTCGATCGGTTCCTGGATCAGTTCAGCGCGATCGGGGCGTTGCAGGGGATCTGGCACACGATCAGCGGCCGATAGTCAACGCTCGGGACGGAATTCCTTGAGCTTGCTCAACTCGCTCCAGCGCTCATCGACAGACGCGTCGTGGTCATGCGGCTCTTCGTTCAGGTCGCGCCCACACACCAGGCAGAGACCCTTGCAGTCCGGCTTGCAGAGCGGGGCGAGCGGTGTCGCCAGTAGCAGCTCCTCGCGAAGGAGCGGAGTCAGGTCGATCCTGAAGTCGCTGCCGATGCGCTTGGCGTCGGGGGGCGGCTCGTCCTTCGGGTCGCCGCTCGCCACGTCGATCGTGGAGTAGTACTGCTCGGCGAAGTGTGTCTCGACCGGGGTCTCGATCAGGCGCAGGCAGCGGCTGCACTGCTCGGCGATCGTCGCCCTCGCGTCGCCCTCGAGGTACACGCCGGGGTTCGTGTGTGTCGCGACGATGTTGGCATCGATGCTCGTTGCGCCCGCCTCGGTCAGGCCGGCGTTCTCACCGCGAGGGTCGATGGGCGATTCCGTGAGCTCGTAGTCGGTCTGCGTGCCGACCGGCTGCTTCAGCAGCGGCGCGACGTTTATCTTCACTTCGCTCTGCCCTCAGGGTGCTACCGCACCAGGGGCGCCTGCCCCTGCGGCTCCGCGCGTCGTTCCTCGAGGACCTCGAGGCTCTTCTTGATGACCGAGAGCGTCTTCACGAGGTCGCTCTCGAGTCGGACGAGAACGTCGGCGGCGTATTGATCGGCGCCGTGCATGGTCTCCTCCGCCCTTGCCTGCGCCTTGTCGAGCACGTCCTGCGAGCGCGTCTCGGCCTGGCGGATGATCGACTGATCCTGTAGCAGCAGCGCTGCCTGCTCCTGTGCCGCGCCGATGATCTGCTCCGCTTCCTCGCGCGCCTTCGACAGAACTCGGTCGCTCTCCTGGTTGATCCGGCGGGCTTGCTTGACCTCTTCAGGGATCGCTACGCGCAGCTGATCGATGAGGTCGAGGATGGCTGCTTGCTCGAGAATGACCTGGCTGGTCATCGGGACTTTTCTTCCGTTGACGACGAGGGCCTCGATACGCTCGACCAGGAACTGTATGTCCACATCACCCTCCCGCAGCGGTGTGACTGTACCGCAGGAATAGGAGCGTCTCCTCACCGATCTCTTTGACGCGCGCGACACGGGCGTGCGCCGGAGGCGAATGCGGATGCTTCCTGTGAAACCGCGCCACCACGAGCGCGCCAGGTGAGAGTGCGGCGGCGAGGCCCGGGTGCGCGAGGGTCGCATCGGCGAGTTCCACGTCGGCGAACGGCGGGTCGCAGAACGCGATGTCGAACGGCTCGACGGGTGGCTCGCTCAGGAAGGAAAGCACGTTCGCCTCGACGACCGACGCGCGATCCGTGAAGTCAGTCGCAGCGAGGTTCTTCCGAAGAGCGCCGACTGCCTCCCTGCCACGCTCGACGAAGGTCGCGTGGATCGCACCCCGGGATAGCGCCTCTATCCCGAGCGTCCCTGCGCCGGCGAAGAGATCGAGGACGCGGGCGCCTTCGAGCTCGGGCTCGAGTATCGCGAACAGGGTCTCGCGTATGCGATCGGTCGCGGCGCGGGTGCCGCCTCCGCGCGGAACGACGAGGGTGCGCCCTTTCGCATCGCCGGCGATCACTCGCATCACGCGAGCGCGTAGCGGCGCCAGAGCTGATCGACCGCGCGCGAGAGCTGCGCGTGCTCGGGGCGCGCGAGAGTCGCGTCCCGCGCGAGGATTCGGTCGGCTTCCTCCGCGGTCTCGCTGATCAGCTCCGGGTCGACATCGGCAAGGTCGACGATGCGCAGCTCGGGAACACCGTGCTGTCGCGCTCCGAGGAATTCGCCCGCGCCTCGGATCGCAAGGTCGCGTTTCGCGAGCTCGAATCCGTCGATCGGCCGGCCGTCCTTCTTTTCCACCATCGCCGCGAGCCGCTCCGAATCGGACGCCTCGCTCACGAGCACGCAGTACGCCCGCTCGGAGCCGCGGCCGACCCGTCCGCGAAGCTGATGCAGCTGCGCGAGGCCAAAGCGCTCGGCGCCGAGGATGACCATGACGGTCGCGTTCGGGATGTCGATGCCGACCTCGACGACGGTCGTCGCCACGAGGACATCGATGTCCCGCGCCGCGAACCGGCGCATGACCGCGTCGCGCTCTTTTGCGGGCATGCGACCGTGCATGACCGCAAGCCGAAGGCCGCGAAGCTCTTCCTTGCGGAGCTCCTCCTCGGTCGCGATCGCGCTCGGGACGTCGTCGCCGCTGTCCTCGGCGGGATCGATCCTCGGCGTGACGACGAACGCTTGCTGGCCGCGGCCGACCGCGAGCCGCACGCCCTCCCAGACTTTGGGGAGCTGATCCGGCGTGCGCAGGTGGGTAATGATCTCCTTCCGTCCGGTCGGCATCTCGTCGATCAGGGAGATGTCGAGGTCGCGGTAGATGGTCTGGTTCAGCGTCTGCGGGATCGGCGTCGCGGTCGTGAGAAGAAGGTGTGGGTCGGCGCCAGTTCCCTTCTCGCGGAAGGTCGCGCGCTGACGAACGCCGAAGCGGTGCTGCTCGTCGACGATCGCCAGACCGAGCCCCCTGAACGCGACGTTCTCCTCGACCAGCGCGTGGGTGCCGACGGCGACGTCGATCGTCCCATCCGCGAGGCCCGCCAGGATCTCGCGTCGCCGGTCGCCGGTCACGCTCGATGTGAGAAGCGCGTGGGTCGGTCCGCCGTTCGCGAACAGCCCGGCCAGCGATCGGGCGTGCTGCTCGGCGAGGAGCTCGGTCGGGGCCATGAGCGCGGTCTGCGCACCCGAGGCGGCGGCGATCCGAGCGGCGAGCGCCGCGACGACCGTCTTGCCCGAGCCGACGTCGCCTTCGAGCAGGCGCGACATCGGGATGTGCCTAGCGAGATCGGAGCGGATCTCGTCGAACGATCGCCGTTGCGCGCCCGTGAGCGCAAACGGGAGGTCGGCGATCCATCTGGAAAGATCCTGGTCGGGAACGGAAAGCGGAAGCGCCGACGCCTGGGCCGTCCAGCGCGCGCGTCGCTGCGCGAGGGCGAGCTGCAAAACCAGGAGCTCGTCGAAGGCGAGTCTGCGCCGCGCCGCGAAGAGCCTCTCGACGTCATCGGGGAAGTGCACCTGCCGGAGCGCCGACGCGATGTCGGGAAGGTGATGACGCTGGCGGATCGCCGGCGGGAGGGTCTCGGGGACCTCGCCAACCACCCCGGTGCGCCGTGGGCCGCCTTCGATCGCCGTGTGGAGCCACCGCCGCATCTGACCGGGCTTGATCCCTTCGGTCAGCGGGTAGATCGGGACAAGCCGTCCGGTGTGCACGGCCTCGGCGTCGGCCCGCTCGAGCGACGGCTGGCTGAACTGCAGCGCGCGCCCGAACCATCGGACCTTTCCCGAGATCCGGACGTGCTCCCCTTCCCGGTGCGTCTCCTTCACGAACGCGCGTCCGAACCAGGTCGCGCGCACGTCCGTCGGCGTGCCGTCCTCCTCCGCGAGCTCCGCCTCGGTCATGAGTTTCCCGGTCGCGGTGCGCCGTTGCGAGATTCGTCCGAGGGTCGCGACCGCCGTTTGGGTCGCGTTCGGGATGAGGCGTCGAAGGGGAACGAATTTCGAGAAGTCGTCGAACCGCGCGGGGAGGTGCCAGAGCAGATCGCCGATGGTGTGGATGTTCATCCGCTCGAGGAGCTTCGCGGACTCGCTTCCTATCCCGGGAATGCGGGTCGCGGGAAGATCGAGCGATGTGGCCGGCGCATCGTCGGCAGCCCTGCTTCGGGCTTCAGTCGGTGTCACGCGCAAAGCATGGTGCCGCGTGGCGATCAGTGCTGGAACAGGCGCAGGTCACGGAGGCCGAAGGGGCCCGCGGGCGGGAGCTCCGCGCGGATCGTTTCCACCGAGAACCTCGTCGTCGGGGCGAGATCGGGTGGCGGCGCGTCCGCGAACGGGAGCGGCTCGGCGACGCTCTCCGAGAGGATGCGCACCTGCGCGGTGGCGACCAGCGGGATCGTCATCGTGCGCTCGAACACCCAAGCCATGATCCGATGAAGGACCACAGGCGCGGGGACCACCGGGACGGTGCGGCCAACGGCGGCGGCGATCCGGCGGATCGCGTCGCCGGCGCGCAGCTCCTCCGGGCCGAGCACGACGATCGTCCGACGCGAGAGCCGAGGGTCGACGAGGGCGGCCTGGGCCAGACGGACGACGTCCCCAACAAAGACCGGGCGCAGCCGTGTCGGCCGCAAGCCCACGAGGGGGAAGAACGGAAACGTATAGAGGGCGCGGCTCACGTGATCCAGCAGGTGGTCGCCCCGGCCGTAGATCACGCCGGATTTGAGGATCGTGTAGCCAAGACCCGACGCGCGGACGATCTCCTCGGCCGCCCATTTGGATTCGTGATACGACGAGCCACACCCGGGACGAGCGCGCAGGAAGCTCAGGTACACGATCGTGCGCACGCCCGCCATGCGCGCGGCGTCGACGACGGCTTGCGTGCCACGAACATGCACGCGTTCGTACGTCTGCGATCCGATCTCGCGGTTGATGCCCGCGAAGTGCGCGACCGCGTCGCACCCGGCGAACGCTCGACGAAGCGCGTCGGCGTCGTCGGTCGGCGTCGCCGCGAATTCGGCGCCCGTCCCGAGGATGGACGAGTCGCGCGTGTCGACACCGCGTGCGACAAGGACGACCTCGTGCCGACCCGCGAGAAGCGCACGGGCGAGGTGACGACCGACGAAGCCAGTCCCGCCGGTGACGGCGACCCTCATGACCGCCTCGCCGCGATCCGGCGGCGCTGTCGCACCTGCGTCGGGCAGACGGCGCTCAGATACCCGTTGAGGCTCGCGATCAGAGTCTCCGGTTCGAGCCGGTAGAGGATGCGGTTCCCGTCGCGCCGCTCGTCGACGAGCTCCGCCGCCTTCAGGATCGCAAGGTGCCGCGAGATCGACGGAGCGGATATCGCGAAGCGGGAGCCAATCTCGCCGGCCGCGAGCTCCTCGCTCTTGAGCTCCTCGAGGATCTGGCGCCTCGTTGGGTCGGCGAGTGCCCGGAAAACCCGGGCAGCGGTGCGCACGCGCCGAGTATTTAGCTAATTCGCTAAATCCGCAATGCCCCGATGGTCCCAGGGGGAGGGACCCGAGATTTATTCCGCCGCGACGATGAACGGATAATGCGGCTGGCCGCCGTGGGCGACCTCCACCGAAACGCGCGGGCAGGCTGCGCGGAGGCGCTGCACGGCGTGCTGCACCCGAGCGTCGTCGACGTCCGCACCGCTGTACAGGGTGAAGATCTCGGAATCGGTCAACCGCTTCGCCGCGTCGCAGAGGACCGTCACCTCGTCCTGGCCATGCGCGACGACCCGCCCGTCGAGGAGGGCCATGGCCTCACCCTTCCGAACGCGCTCGCCGTCGATGGTCGCGTCGCGCACCGCACGGGTGACTTCGATCCCGTGTGCCCGCTCGGCGACCTCGGCCATCACCTTCGCGTTCGCGGCGGGATCCTTCGCCGCGTCGAACGCGACGAGTGCGGCCATGCCCTGCGCGACGTTGCGTGTCGGCACGACGTGGACAGTGACGCTTGATACCTTCGCGGCCTGCTGAGCGGCGAGGATCACGTTCTTGTCGTTCGGCAGAACGACGACGATCTTCGCGTTAGCGGCGGTGATCGCGGCGAGGAGCTCTTCGGTCGAGGGATTCATCGTCGGACCGCCACGGAGAGGAGACGCGCCGAGCGATCGCGCAACAGTGGCGAAGCCCTCACCCGGGACCACGGCGACCACCCCGACCGCGGCAGCCGGCGCCCGCGGCGCCGAAGCTACGACGATGCCGGTGGCGCGCTCGTGCTCGGCGGTCATCGCGTCCAGGTCCTCGACCACCACGTCGGCGATACGTCCCGCGGTGAGGCCGATGCGGACGATCTGGTCGGGCTCGAGCGTGTGGACGTGCACTTTGAGGAGCTGCTCGTCACCGACGACGAGGACGCAGTCGGCGCCGAACTTGAGCATCTCCTCACGCACAGCGGCGACCGGGCGCGACGGATTTTCGACCAGAAACTGCACGTCGTACGCGCCCTCCCAGGACGGCGCCTCCGAGACCGCCGGCTGCCCTGCCGGGCGGTCCGCCGGCGCGATGCGGTCGAGGGGAATCTCTTTGCCGGTGAAGCTCGATAGCACGCCCTCGAGGATGAGCTGGAGTCCGCGCGCGCCCGCATCGACGACCCCGGCCGCGCGGTTGGTCGGATTCTCGTCGCGCGTGCGCTTTACGGCGGTCTGCGCATCGGTGGCGATGCGTTGGAACATCTCCACGACGTCTCCGGCATCCGCCGCGGCGGACTTCTCGAACGACGCCGTGAGGGTCAGGATCGTGCCGGGAGCAGGCGCGCTCACCGCCTCGTAGGCGTACTTCCGCGCGAGCTCGGCAGCCCGGCGGACCTCGGCGACATCGGCCGTCTCCTTGCCGGCGAACGCTTCCTTCAATCCCCGGATCACCTGCGAAAGGATCACGCCGCTGTTGCCGCGCGCACCCATCAGGGCGCCGTATGCCGCGGCCGCGCTCACCTTCTCGATCGTCGGTTCCGCCTCGCGCGCGCGTTTCACCGCCGCGCGCATCGTGTGCAGCATGTTCGTGCCGGTGTCACCATCGGGAACGGGGTAGACATTGAGCGCGTTTACCTCTTCCGCACCCGCCTCAAGTCGCGCTGTCGCGGCCTCGAGCGCGCGCAGCAGCGCGGCGCCATCGAATTGCCTAACGATGGTCGCGACTGTAACATTTGAGTTCAGTTCCCCTTGAAGGAGTTCGCCGCGATGCCACGCGCCTGCGCGATTTGCGGCAAGACCGCCGCCTACGGATACAACGTGAGCCACTCGAAGGTGCACACGCACCGTCGCTTCGACGCGAACCTTCACCCGGCCGTCATCGACGGCGTCAAGCTCCTTGTCTGCACGCGTTGCCGCAGGACGCAGACAAAGGACGCACGCATGGCGAAGAAACGGGAGCGCGCTCGCCGCTAGAAGACCCCCCGTCGCGACGGTACGCTCCCACCGGCGTGTCGACGCGATCACTGTGGCAACACGAGGATTTCCGCAGGCTGTGGGTCGGTCAGACCGTGTCCCAGCTGGGTTCGGTCGTCACCCGAACAGCCGTCCCGCTCGTCGCGCTGCTGGTCCTGGGCGCCGGCCCATGGGAGTTGGCGGTACTCGTCATCGTGACGAGCGCGGGAGTACTGCTGGTCGGCCTCATCGCCGGCGCTTGGGTCGACCGGCTGCGGCGCCGACCGCTGCTCATCTGGGATGACCTCATCCGCGCTCTGCTGCTGCTGTCGATCCCCGTTGCGTACGCGGTGGGCGCGCTGCGGATGGAGCAGCTCTACGTCGTCATGTTCCTCGAAGCGTGCCTCGGTGCGCTCTTCGACGCCGCGTACCCCGCGTACGTGCCAACCCTGATCGGCCGCGATCGGCTCGTCGAAGGCAACAGCAGGCTCGCGACGAGCTCATCGATCGCGGAGATCGGCGGTCCCGGCTTCGCGGGTGCGCTCGTGCAGGTCGTGAGCGCCCCCTTCGCCATCCTTGTCGACGCGGTCTCGTTCGTCGTATCGGCCTTGACGCTTCTGATGATTCGCGCCCCGGAGCCACCGCGACCCCCGCGCGAAACGACGACGCGGATCGTGCACGAGATCGTCGAAGGACTGCGCATCGTGCGCCGTCACGCGATCGTCTTCCCCCTGGCCGCGCGCTCGGTGCCCGCCCATGTCTTCGGCGCTTTCTACGGCGTTCTCTATTCGATCTACCTGTTACGCGAATTGCATCTTGGTCCCCTGTTGCTCGGCATCGTCATTTCGGCGGGCGGCGTCGGGTCCCTCGTCGGATCGCTGTTCGCGTCACGCGTCGTGAACACGGCAGGCATCGGCCGCGCGCTCGTTGGCACGGCCATCGCCGCATCGCTACTCGGTGTGCTCACTCCGCTGGCCCAGGGGCCGGTCGCGCTGGCGACCCTCATGGTCTTCCTTCCGCAGCTCCTCGGCGACGGCCTCCAGACGATCGAGGGCGTTGCCGAGCGGTCACTGATCCAGGGCGTCGTCTCGGACCGCGTCCTCGGTCGTGTCAACGCGACGCTCGATGTGGTCGCGCATGGGCTCGGCTACCCGCTGGGCGCCCTCCTCGCGGCGTTCGTCGCGGAGCAGATCGGTGTGCGCGGCGCGATCGCGATCGGATGGGCGGGCATGGCGCTCTCGATCCTGTGGGTCGTCTTCTCTCCGGTACCCGGCCTGCGCGCGGCTTCGGACTTTCTCGCGGCCGACCCAGCCGATGGCAGCCGCACACGCGCGACCCCATGACCCGGCTGTCTTACGCCGTCACGGCCGCTTTCCCCTCCGCGACTTTGAGCTGACCGCACCCCGCAGCGATGTCCTGGCCCTTGCTGATCCGCAGCGTCGCGGCGATCCCCTGCTCCTGTAGCACCTCCGCGAAAGTCTCCATGCGCTTGACGGAGGGCCGCCGAAAGCCGCCGGCACCTGGGTTGTACGGGATGAGGTTCACGTGCGCATCCTTGGTCGGACCGTGCCGCGTAATCGCGGCGGCGAGGGAGCGCGCGGTTTCCACCGCATCGTTCACGCCCGCGAGAAGGACGTACTCGAACGTCACTCGGCGCTTCGTCCGCTTCACGTAGCGGCCCGCCGCGGCGAGGACGTCCTCGACGCCCCACTTTCGATTGATCGGCATGATCCGCGCCCGGGTTGGATCATCCGGCGCGTGGAGCGAGACCGCGAGATTGATCGGCAGGCCCTCTCCGCCGAGGGCGTCGATACCGGGCACCACCCCGCACGTGGAGATCGTCAGGCGTCGCGGGCTGATCCCGAAGGCCTCGGGGTCGATCAGGGCGCGCACGGACGCGAGCGTCGCGTCGTAGTTGTTGAACGGCTCCCCCATCCCCATGTACACGACATGCGAGACCCGCTCCCCGCGCTGGGCGAGCTCGTTCTGCCAGTGACGGATCTGATCGACGATCTCGCCCGCGGTCAGATTTCGCACGAGTCCCATCTCTCCCGTCGCGCAGAACGCGCAGGCCATCGGGCAGCCGGCCTGCGTCGAGACGCACACCGCGTTTCGGGCGCCGTGGTGCGGCATGAGCACGCTCTCGATGTGATGGCCGTCGCGCAGCTCCAGAAGCGCCTTCCGCGTTTCGCCGTCCGCGCTTGCCTCCTCGCGCACCGGCTCGACCGAGGACCAACGGAATGAACGAGCGAGCGCATCGCGCAGCGACTTCGGGAGATCGGTCAGCTCTTCGAAGCCCCGTTCGGTCCCGTGAGTCGCGTGCCGGCGGATCTGCTTAGCCCGATACGACGGCTCGCCGTGCTTCCGAAGCCACGCGACGAGCTGCTCTTTGGTGAGCTCACTGATGGCTCGGCGGCTCTCGGTCATCGATCGAGCGTAGCGGCGAGCCTCAAGACGGCACGCGCTCGTCGGGTCGAACGTCGCGCAGCCCCCGCGCCCATTCGGCTCCGCCCATCGCGCGCTTGCCCGCCGGTTTCACCTCGTCGAGCCGGAGCCATCCGGCGCCTGCGGCGATGTATGGCACCCCGTCGCGGATCTGGAACGTCCCGTGCTCGACACCGCCTCCACCGGCGGTCGAAGCCCGGAGCAGGGCGATCCGCTGACCGTGGAACGTCACGAACGCGCCTGGATCGGGCGTGTACGCGCGGACGCGGCGCACGAGCTCTTCCGCGGGCCGCTCGAGATCGAGCTCACCCTCGCGCGGCTCGAGCTTCGGCGCGAGCGTCACTTTTTTGGGGTCCTGCGGCCGGCGGACAAGCCTTCCCGCAAGGTAATTCGGCATCTCGCGCTCGAGGAGTTCGCCGCCGAGATCCGCGAGGCGCCGCTCGAGGTCGCCTTTCGTCTCGTCGCCGAGCTTCGTCCGCGTCTCTGCCAGGATCGGGCCCGCGTCGAGCTCGGCGGTGCCCTCCATGAGCGTCACTCCGGTCTCCGTATCGCCGGCGAGGATCGCATGCGCGATCGGCGCTGCGCCACGCCACCGCGGAAGGAGCGACGCGTGCACGTTGAGGGCGCGGCCGCTAACCGCTGCGAGCAGCGTCTTCGGAATCTTGTTCCCGTACGCAGACCAGACCAGGAGCTCGGGCCGCAGCGCCAGGATCGCGGCCACCTCCTTCTCATCGAGGCGAGGCGGCTGCCGGACCGAGAGGCCCATAGCGCGCGCCGCCACTTTGACCGCGGGCTCGCGCACCACGCCGCGCGAGGCGGGACGATCGGGTTGCGTCACCACGCCGACGATCTGGAGGACGCCGCTTTCGCGAAGTCGGTCGAGCGCCTCGAGCGAGCGAACGGCGAACTCAGGAGTGCCGAGGAAGAGTGCCCTCTGTGCTAGGCGGAAACCCGTTCCTCCTCTTCTGGCTCGACCGTGTGGAGATCCTCCCGCGATCGCAGCCGATCGACATACAGGATGCCGTTCAGGTGGTCGGTCTCGTGCAGCATGCATTGCGCGCCAAACTCGTCGCCCACGACGGTGAAGCGCTTTCCGGTGAGGTCATTCGCGACCAAACGCGCCGTGACCGGGCGCTCGAGCATCCCGTACATCCCCTTCACCGAGAGACAGCCCTCGCTCGTCTCTTCCTTCTCATCGCTGGTCCATTCGATCGTCGGCTCGACCGCGACGATCCCTGCCTCGTCGACGTCCATGATGACGACGCGCAGGGGCACGCCGATCTGCGGCGCGGCGATGCCGATGCCGTGCGCCACCACCATCGACGCGAACATGCGCGCGACGAGCGCTTCGAGCTCGGGACGGCCGAGGCGCGGCTTCTTTGCCGGCGCATGCAGCACCGGGTCGCCGATCTGCCTGACCTCGACCGCGTTGCTCGAGAGGAACTCGGGCGCGGACCACTTTGCACGGCGCCCGGCGTCGATGCGCCAGGGCGTCCCCTTGGTCACGCGCAGCCGCGGCGGCGCCGGTTTCTTCTCGCCCTCTGGGATGTCCTGGCTCACCCGAGAAGTGTCACCGGGTCCACGTCGACCGTCCACTCGTCGCTCACGGTGACGCGATCGAGGACCCGTTCGGGATCGCCGCGAAGGACGATCTGCGCGCGATAGCTCCCGGCGCGTTTCGCGGCGAACGCGGGCGCGGGGCCGAGCACCTCCGCGTCGTCGCCGGCAGCCTCACGAAGCCATCCCGCAAGCTCATGCGCCCGTTTCTCGACTGTCTCGATCTTCTTCGCCTGCGTCGATAGGAGGGCGAGCCGTCCGAACGGCGGGTAGCCAAACCGGCGGCGCCCTTCAAGCTCAGCCTCGGCGAACGCGACGTAGTCGTGCGCGGCAGCCGCGCGGATCGCGTAGTGCTCCGGTAGATACGTCTGCAGAATTCCGCGCCCGCCGGCCTCGCCGCGGCCGGACCGGCCGAGCACCTGCGTGAGCAATTGAAAAGTTCGCTCGGCCGCCGTGAAGTCCGGGAGATTGAGGATCGTGTCGGCGTTGACGACACCGACCAGCGTCACTCCAGGCAGGTCAAAACCCTTCGCAAGCATCTGCGTGCCGACGATGACCTGCGCTTCCCCCGAGCGCATGCGTTCGTAGGCCGCCGCGTGCGCTCCCTTCGCGCGGATCGCGTCGCGGTCGAGGCGGATGACCCTCGCGCGCGGAACGGCGGCTCGCACCTCCTCCTCGACTCGCTGGGTTCCTACCCCGAGATGCTTGATGCGCGCGCTGCCGCAGGCCGGACATCGCTCCGGTGCGTGCGACTCACGGCGCCCGCACCGGTGGCACACGAGCGCGCCGTCGACGTGGTACGCGTATGGGATCTCGCAGGCCGGGCACTTCGCGACGTATCCACAGTCGCGGCAGAGCACGACCGTCGCGAATCCGCGGCGGTTCAAATAGAGGATGGCCTGCTCGCCCGCGGCGACCGTGCGCTGCAGCGCCTCGCGCAAGGCCTGCGAGAGCGTGCCGCGATTGCCGGTCCGGAGCTCGAGACGTAGGTCGACGACGGTCGTGGGAGGCAGCGGCAGCTCGCCGACGCGTTCCGGCAGCGCGAGCGAGGTGATCTCGCCTTTTCGCGCGGCCTCGTATGTGACGACGCGCGGTGTGGCGCTTCCCAGCACGACAACCGCGCCCGTGATGCGTCCGAGCTCGAGCGCGGCTTCGACCGCGTGATATCGCGGATCGCTCTCCTGTTTATAGGAAGGCTCCTGCTCTTCATCGACCACGACGAGGCCGACGCGCTCAAGTGGGGCAAACAAGGCCGAGCGCGAGCCCACGACGACGTCGGCGACTCCATCGAGGACGCGCCGCCACTCGTCGAAGCGCTCGCCGGCCGAGAGGGCGCTGTGCAGGAGCGCGACGCGGTCGCCGAAGCGCGCGATGAACCGCGAGACGACCTGCGCTGTCAGGATGATCTCCGGTACGAGGACGATGACGCCGTCACCGCGCGCAAGCACGGCCGCGGCCGCGCGCAGGTAGACCTCGGTCTTGCCGCTGGCGGTCACGCCGTGCAGCAGGAAGCCGCGACCCGAGCCCAGCGCGCCAGTAAGGGAACCGATAGCGACCGCCTGCGGCCCGGTCGCCGGAAGATCGCGGGTGCGGTCATCGTCGGCGAGCGCGAATTCCGCGGGTATCCGTCGGACCGACCGCGAACCGGCAAGCACGAGGCCACGTCGCGCAAGGGCCCGCGCAGCCACGGCGGACCCTCCGGCTTCGGAGAGATCGCGCGCCGTCACCGCCCCGGCAGCGAGTGCGCGGAGGGTCGCGAGCTGGCGCGCGCCCACCCGCACCGATCCCGCGAGCGCGTCCCGCCCCGCGGTCTCGAGCGCGAACACCGCTTCGGTCCGCTCGCCGCGCGCCGCGGCGAGGCGAGGCGACCGTGCCCGAGAAGCGAGCGCCGGTGGGACCATCGCGCGCACCGCGTCGGCGAGGCCGCAGCGGTAACGCCGGGCGATCCAGCTCGCCAGGGCGAGCTGGTGGGATCGAAGGAGCGGAACCGGATGTACGAGCGCGTCGACGGGTCGGAGCTCACGGTCGGCCGCCGCCCCGTCGAGCGAGACCACGACACCCGGAACGGCACGCTGGCCGAGGCCGACGCGAACCAGGTGGCCCGGCAGAATGTCGAGGCCTTCGGGGACGAGGTAGCTGAACGTGCGCGCAGGCCCGCGCACGCCCGCGAAGACGGCGACCTCCGCGGTCCTGGCCGTCACAGGTCGTAATGCCGCGGTTTCTTCATCTCCTTCCGCACGATTTCCGCGATCTCCTTCACGGTCTCGTCGATCTTGCCGTCGTCGTTCACGACGACATAGTCGTATTCAGGCGCCGCGGCCATCTCGATCTCGGCGTTCCGCATCCGCAGATCGCGCTGCTCGTCGCTCTCGGTCCCGCGATCCACGAGCCGTCTCCGTAGCGATTCCAGCGACGGGGGCATGATGAAGATGGTCAGCGCCTCAGGCAGCTTCGCTTTGATCTTCCGCATTCCCTGCGGCTCCGGCTTGACGATGACGATCCGGTGATCGCGCAGCGTGTCGGCGAGCGCGTCCTTGCGCACTCCCTTGAAGTCGCCATGCACCATCGACCATTCGAGGAAGTTCCCCGCCTCGATCTCGGCGCGGAATTTCTCGGGCTCGTAGAAGTAGTAGTCGACCCCGTGGTGTTCGTTGCGACGCGGCTTGCGACTCGTCGCGGTCACGTAGACGACCGCATCGTCGAGCTCCTTGACCAGCCGGTGGATCACCGTGTCCTTCCCGGCGCCCGACGGCGCGGAGATGATCACGAGGAGGCCGCGGCCGTCGACGCTCAGCGAACCTCCTCCAGGACCGGCGTGGCTGTGACCGGCGCGCCGAGCCCGCGCAGGTAATCGGCGAGCTCTGGAGCGAGCGGGGCGGTGAAGGTGCGCTCGCCGGCATGCGGCAAACGGACGGTGAGGCGCCATGCATGGAGAAACTGGCGTTCCAGACCGCTTTGCTCGCCGCGCTTTCCATACACCGGATCGCCAACGATAGGGAGTCGCGCGTAGGCGAGGTGCGCCCGAATCTGGTGGGTTCGCCCGGTCAGCGGTCGGACATGGAGGAGCGCCCGCCGCTCGGCCCCGGACGCCCACGCCGCGATACGCTCGAAGCGCGTCGTTGCCTCTCGACCCCCGGCTCGCACGACCATCCGGCGGCGATCGTCCGGGTCGCGGAGCAGGGGAGCCTCGACGATGGCGGGAGTGGAACCGGGATCGCCCCACACCAGGGCGAGGTACTCCTTGCCGAACTTCTGAGCCTGGATCTGGCGGGCGAGAGCGAGGTGTGCGGTGTCGTTCTTCGCGACGACGAGCACGCCGCTGGTGTCCTTGTCGAGGCGGTGCACGATCCCTGGTCGCGATGCGGCGCGGCCGGTCTCGGCCGTGATGCGTCCGACGACCGCATTCACCAGTGTGCCCGTGGCGTGGCCGTACGCGGGATGGACGACGAGGCCCGCCGGCTTGTTCACGACGATCACGTCCTCGTCCTCGTAGAGGACGTCGATCGGGATGTTCTCCGGGGCGAGCGATAGGGCGGGCTCCGCATCCGGGACGTCGACGACGAGCTCCTGGCCGAGCCGAACTTTGTAAGCCGGCTCCACCGCGGCTCCGTTGACCAGCACATGGCCGTCGCGAGCGAGCCGGGCGATGGCGCTGCGCGACAGGAGGCTGTGCGCCGCGAGAAAGCGATCGACGCGCTGCCCGCCTTCATCCACGCGGAGAGTGATCCGCTCCCCCACTAGGCCGGCTTCGGTGTTGCTGTGCGGTGCTCCTCGTACCAAAGCGCCGCGGTGACGAGGATGATCCCTACGACGATCGACGAGTCCGCGACATTGAACGCCCAGAACCGGATCTCGCCGACCCCAACGTCGACGAAGTCGACGACGTAGCCCTGGGTGATGCGGTCGAGGAGGTTTCCAAAGGCGCCGCCGAGCTGCATGCCGAGCGTCGCCGACACGAGCCAGGACGTGCTCGCGATTTGACGGTAGTAGTAGACGATCGCCAGCACCGCGACGACCGACAACACTGACAGAAGGGTCGTTCGCTCAGGAAGCAGGCCGAACGCGGCACCGGTGTTCTGCGCGTGGACGATCCGCACGTAATCGCCAACGATCGGGCGTGCTGTGCCGAGGGGAATGTTCTCGCTGACCCAGGCCTTCGTCAGCCGGTCGAGCGCGAAGACCAGGGCGGCAACGCCCACAACGAGAAGGAACCGCGAGGGCCGCACGCTTAGGCCGTCACCATCCCGCCGTCGACGACCAGCACCTGACCGGTGATATAGCTCGCCTCGTCCGACACCAGGAACGCGATGGCATTCGCGACATCCTCGACTGTGCCGAAGCGGCCGAGAGGGATCTGCTTGAGGATCGTGTCTTCCATCTGCTTGATCAGCGCGTTGGTGAGATCGGTCGGCACGAACCCGGGCGCCACGGCGTTGCAGGTGATGTTGCGGACGGCCATCTCTCGCGCCACGGTCTTCGTGAATCCAATGAGGCCGGCCTTGGCCGAGGCGTAGTTCGCCTGGCCCGCGTTCCCAGCCACGCCGGCGACCGAAGAGACGTTCACGATGCGCCCCGAGCGCTGCTTCATCATCGGGCGCATCGCGGCTTTGGTAACGAGGAACGCGGCTCGGAGGTTCAGGTCCAGGACCGCGTCCCAGTCCTCGGGGCTCATTCGGACGAGCAGGTTGTCACGGGTGATGCCCGCGTTGTTGACCAGGATGTCTAGCCGGCCTTCGCCGAACGCGAGCGCTCCTTTCACGACGTTCTCGGCCTGAGCGTCAACGGACACGTCGCCCTGGATCAGTGTCGCCTGACCGCCGCCCTTCTCGACGAGGCGTTTCGCCTCCTCGGCGGCCTCCGCGTTTCCTTTGAAGTTCATCGCTATACGCGCGCCGTCACGGGCGAGGCGGATGGCCGTGGCGCGCCCGATCCCGCGGCCCGCGCCGGTGATGAGGGCGGTTCGCCCCTCGAGGCCCATGCGCGCCGAAACTAACAGGACGCGGTCTAGAAGGGCGGCTCCGTTGGAGACCGGCGCGCCATCTGCTTGACCAGAAGCTCCCCAATGCGCCGCGCCCCTTCCTCCTTTGTGAGGTCCGGGTCGAAATCGCCGCCTTCCTCCTCGGCGAGCTCCTGCAGGTAGGCCGACTGCGCGTCGCTCATCCCGTCGGAACGCGCCTTCGCCGGCCGAGACGCCGCCGCTTTCCGCGGGCGCCGGCTCGGGGTTGAGGGCGCGGACCCGCCACCCTTGCCGCGACTCAAAAGCTCGTCGATACGGCGCGAGGCGGCCGCCTTGCTCAGGCTCGGGTCGAACTCCTGGCCCGCATCGGCGGACAGACGCTTAAGGAATGACGCCTGCGAGTCGGTCATCGGCTCGGCGGCGCTCTTCCACTCCTCTGGGGGTCGCTCGGGCGGTTTCTTCATAGGCGATGAGCGTGCACCAGCGGTGCCAGCGGCTAGGCGGCGCGGAAAATCAGCGAGGCGTTGTGGCCGCCGAAGCCCATCGAGTTGGAGAGCGCGGTCTTGATCGGCCGGGCGCGAGCCTCGTTGGGTACGTAATCGAGATCCAGCGCCGGGTCAGGCGTTTCGTAGTTGATCGTGGGGGGGACGCACCCGTCGCGCATCGCGAGCACGCAGGCCATGGCTTCGAGCGCGCCCGCGGCCCCGAGGAGATGACCGGTCATCGACTTCGTCGACGACACCATGAGCTTGTACGCGTGGTCACCGAAGACGTGCTTGATCGCAGCGGTCTCCTCCCGGTCGTTCGGCTGCGTCGACGTGCCGTGGGCGTTGATGTACTCGATGTCCGACGGTTTCATGCCGGCCTGGTCGAGCGCCATCCGCATCGCGCGCGCGTTGCCCTCGCCCTCCGGCGACGGCGAGGTGATGTGGTACGCATCGGCCGTGGCGCCGTAGCCGACGAGCTCGCCATAGATCTTCGCGCCGCGTGCGAGGGCGCGTTCGCGCTCTTCGATAACGAGGACGGCTGCCCCCTCCGAAAGGACGAATCCATCGCGATCCTTGTCGAACGGCCGCGACGCTTTCTGGGGCGCGTCGTTCCGGCGGCTCATCGCGTGCATCGTCGCGAAGGCGCCGATCGGGAGCGGCAGCACGGCGGCCTCAGCCCCGCCGCTCACCATGACCTCGGCCTGACCGCGGCGAATGAGCTCGGCACACTCGCCGATCGAGTGCGCGCTCGACGCGCACGCCGAGACGTGGGTGAGGCTCGGGCCGCGTACGTCGAACTGCATCGAAATCTGGGCCGATCCGGCGTTCGCCATCAGCATCGGCACGAGGAACGGCGAGAGGCGCGACGGTCCGCGCTCCTTCATCAGGAGCACCTGGTCGATGAGCGTCTCGATGCCGCCGACCCCCGTGGCGATCGCGACCCCGATGCGATCGCGGTCCGGGCCGCCGCCTCGGAGACCCGCGTCGGCGAGGGCCTGCGCCGCCGCGCCGACGGCGTATTGGGTGAAGCGGTCGGTGCGCCGGATCTCTTTGCGATCCATGTACTTCGCGGGGTCGAACCCCTTGACCTCCCCGGCGATCTGGGTTTCGTACGGCGAAGGGTCGAATCGTGTGATGCGGCCGATGCCGCTCCGTCCATGGACGAGCGCGTCCCAGGTGCTCGGTACGTCCAGGCCCAGCGGCGTCACGGCCCCGAGGCCCGTGACGACGACGCGGCGCGTCACCGCGACGCGGCGGCGCGTTCCCGCAGGGTCAACAGCGCTCCCTTGATGGACAGGGGATCCGACACGTTGAGCAGCTTCACGTCGGCGATGCGCTTTACGAGGCCGTTCACGACCTGGCCCGCGCCGATCTCGACGAACGTAGACGCGCCGCGCTCGGCCATGTATCGCACCGACCGCAGCCACTCGACCCTGTTCGAAAGGTGCCGAACGAGGGCCTCCGGGATGGCCGACGCCGACGGGTGCGGTATCGCGCTGACGTTGGCGACGACGGGGACGACAGGCTCATGGAAGTGAAGCGTGTGCATGAAGGCGGCGAGGTCCGGGCCGATCCGTCCCATGTCCGGGAAATGGAACGGCGCGGAGATGCGCAGCGGCACGACCTTCCGGGCGCCGTGTTTGGTCAACGCTTCGCTCACCTTTGCGACGCTCTCGCTGTCGCCGGCGATGGTGACCTGCGCGGGCCCGTTGTCGTTCGCGACCACCGCGCTCCCGAGCGGCAGTGTGTCCTTGATCACGCGGTCGACCTCTTCCGCTGGCAGGCCGACGATCGCGGCCATCGCCCCCTTCGCCCCCCGTGATGCCGCGAGGCGACCACGCTCGGCCACGAGGCGGAGCGCGTCCTGGAACGTCAGTACACCGGCCGCGACAAGCGCCGTGAATTCTCCGAGCGAGTGCCCTGCCACAAAGCGCGGACGAAGCGACGCCGGAAGCGCGGCGACGCCACGCGGTTCGACGCCGTCGCTCGAGCGTCGGCCGAGCTTTACGTTCACCGACTCGATGAAGGCTTCGAGGATGGCAACGCTCGTCGTTAGGATTGCGGGCTGGGCCACCGTCGTGCTGTCGAGGTCGCCCGAAGGTCCGTCGAAGCAGATCTTCGACAGCTCGTATCCGACCGTCCGGTCGGCTTCCTCGAAGATCTCGCGGGCGCGCGCCGACTGCTCGTAGACCGCGCGGCCCATGCCGACGATCTGCGAGCCTTGCCCAGGGAAAACGAAGGCGAGATCTCCCACGTGTGATGCAACGATAGCGCATCGGGTCGAGAGCTCTCGATATTCCGATACACTCGACCTGTAGCGAATCGAAGGTACGTCCAACGCGAGCGTGCACGCCGAACGGCGCGAACATCGACCGCCATCGAGTCGGCCGCGCTGCGCGAGGTCGCCCGCCGCGGGTATGCGGACCTTCGGATCACTGAAGTGGCACGACGCGCTCACGTCGCTTCCCGAACCGTTTACCTGCACGCCCCTACGAAGGAACGGCTCGTCGAGTCGGCGCTGCGGGGACGTGCGAAAGGGTTGATCGGCCGTATCGAGCGATGGCGCCCGCGCGGAGAGAGCGCGGATGCGGTCCTCGGCGAGCTCATCGCCATGCACGAGCGCGAGTACCGGGCCGAGTCCGTCCTGCTCGAGACACTCGTTGACGGAGCGCTGCCCCGGGAGATTGCGGCGCTCCTGCGCGAGCTCGACGGCGTGCGGCTCGCGATCATCACACGAACGATCAATGACCTCGCGCGGCACGGCGGGCTCCGGATCCGACCAAGCGACGCCATCGCGCTCGCGCACGCACTCCTTTCCTATCCGACGTGGCGGACGGCCCTGACCGGTCCCGGGCGTCGGCGCGCTCCCCGACTGATCTACTCGGCGCTCCGGAGCGCCCTCCTCTAGTAGGGCACGCGTACGCTCTTGGGTATGACGGCGGCGTCCGGAGCGATGGTCGGAGTCCTAACGTCGGGTTCACGCGCTCGTTGGCTGGCGTGGTCGAGCGTAGTCCTCTACGTGGTCCTCGCCGCCACGAGCATCGCACTCGAAGTGCGCTTCGTCGGACGAGCAACCCTGCTCGATATCTGGTTCGCGTTGGCGATCCTCGGATACGCGGTGATCGGTGCGCTCATCGTCAGCACGCATCACGCCCACCCGATCGGCTGGATGTTCTGCGGGGCCGCCGTCAGCCTCGGGTTCTCGTCCTTCGCGGCTCAATACGCGATCCAAGCCCTGGTCGTCGCGCCAGGAACGCTGCCTTTCGGGCAGGCCATGGCGTGGTTCAGCTTCTGGGTCGGGATGCCAGGCATCGCCGCGATCGTCCTATTCCTTCCGCTCCTATTTCCGGATGGACGCCTGCCATCTCCGCGGTGGCGGCCAGCGGCCTACTTCGCCGCCGTGTCCGTCGTTCTCGCCGTGGCGATCACGATGGTGGCCCCACAGACTCTCGCCGCCGTCGGATATGCGTCGATACGAAACCCGGTCGGCCTCGATCAGTACGCCGCTGTCTTCGACGCGATCGGCACGATCCTTCAACCCCTGCTGGTGGTGCTTGTCGTGGTCGGCGGCCTGGTGCTCCTCGACCGAGTCCGCCGCGCGGACGGCGAGGAGCGCCAGCAGATCAAGTGGTTCGCCTTTGCCGGCGCGCTTCTCGTCGCGGCGTTCCTGGTCCAGGCCGCCGCCGACCTGGTGCCTTCGCTCGCCGGCGCAAGCGAAGTCTTCGCAGTCCTCGCGGTCAGCGCGATTCCAGCTGCTGTCGGGATCGCGATCCTGCGCTATCGCCTCTACGACATCGATCTCATCATCAATCGGACCGTCGTCTACGTGCTGCTGACGGCCGTCCTCGCCGGGGTCTACACCGCCAGCGTCGCGCTCTTCCAACGGATGTTCGTCTCCATGACCGGGCAGGGCTCCGATATCGCGATTGTGATGACGCTCTTCGTCCTTGCGACGGTCTTCACGCCCGTCAAGAACACCCTGCAGGCACGGGTCGACCGGCGGATCAAGCCGGCGGTGCATCCCAGCGCTCCTCATTCCACGAGCATCGACGACCTCTTGATGCTCTCGGAGCTCCACGACCGCGGCGTTCTCACCGATGAGGAGTTCGCCGCCAAGAAGAAGCAGCTCCTTCGGATCTAGCGGCTCTCGGCCATCCGCTTGAGCTCCGCTGCCCGCGAGATGAGGAACCGGCGCAGATAGCCTGCGAGAAACAGGCGGTCGACCAGAGCACCGAGCGCCCCCAACGGACTCTTGAAGGTGAAGGTATCGACCATCGTCGTGCCGCCCTCGCGCGGCAGGAACTCGTGGAGATGACGGAGTGAGGCGAACGCACCGCGCACCATCTCGTCCTCGAAAAGGACGGGCCGTTCGAAACGCGTGATCCGCGCGGTCAAGCGCTGGCGGACTCCCAGGTGCCGCGCTTCCCACGTGACCTCGTCCCCAAGACTGAGCATTCCTTCGGTGACGCCGGCGACCGCTCGCTCCTGAGTGCGCGCCGTCGAGCGTATGTGGGCACTTACATCGCGCGCGAGGTCGAAGCATCGCTCCGGAGGGGCGTCGATCTCGGTGGCAATGCGGATCGTCGGCAAGGCGGCTAGCTCACGCTTTCTCCAGCTCGAGCTTGCCCGGCACCCCGTTCAGCTCGCCCTCCCACTTGTGGCCGCGGTCGTGGATCCCCTCCTTGATGCTCGTGGCGAGCGCTTCCTGCGCGATGAAGTCGCCGTACCGCTCGAACGCGCGCGAGATGGGACCTGAATAGCGAAGCGCGATGCGGTCGGAGATTTCGAGGCCCGCCTCCTTGCGGAGGTTGTTCAGGTGATGCGCGAGCTCGCGAGCGAGCCCTTCGAGCTCGAGCTCCGGGGTGACCTTGGTTTCGAGCGCGACGATGGCACCCGCGTCGCGACCAACGGCATGGCCGGGCGCGCCCTCGTGTGACAGGAGGACCTCTGTGTCCGACAGCTCGAAGCCCTCGACCCTGATCGTTCCATCACGACGCTCGTACCGTCCCTCGGCGAGCGCCTGTCGCACTCGTGGGAGGTCCTTGCCGAGCTTCGGCCCGAGCACCTTGAGGTCCGGCTTCACCGTCTCCCTTACGAGACCTTCCGCGGCGTCTCGGATCTCGATCGCTTTTACGTTGAGCTCGTCCTTCACGATGTCGGCCAGCTCCGAGCCGGTGTCGAGCGCCCCACGGTCGCGGTCGTTCGCGTCGAAGACGACGATGAGCTTCGACAGCGGCATCCGCGTCTTCACGCCCGCCGAGGAACGAGCGGCTCGACCCAGCTCGACCACGCGGCGCGCGGCCCGCATCCGCCGCTCGAGATCTTCATCGACTCGTTCGGGACATTCCTCCGGGTACGCCGTAAGGTGGACAGACGCCTCGGCGCTCGGCGACGCCTCACGAACCACGCCCTGATACATATCCTCGGCGAGGAAGGGCGTCACCGGAGCGAGCAGCCGGATCAGCGTGGTGAGCGCTTCGTACAGCGTCTGGTACGCGGCGAGGGAGTCACGCTCCGAGCGGGCCTTCCAGAAGCGCGGACGATTGCGGCGCAGATACCACGTCGAGAGGTCGTCCCAGAACGCCTCGAGCTTGAAGACGACGGCTCGCACGTCGTAGGCGTCCATCAATGCGCGCGACTCCGCGACGAGCCGGGCGAGCGTCGAGAGCACCCAGCGGTCCAGGAGTGGCCGTTCCGCGATCGGGACCTGCTTCTCGGACGGGTCGAATTGATCCAAGGTCGCATACCGGACAAAGAAGGAATATGTGTTCCAGAGGACGAGCAGCTTTCGCTTGAAATCCTCGAACGGCGGCCACCCGAAATACATGATCTCCTGCAGGTCCTCGCGCGCCACGATCCAGCGGATCGCGTCCGCGCCGACGAGCTCGCAGGCTTCGTAGAGATCGACCATGTTGCCGCCGGACTTGTGGAACTCCTCGCCCGGTGCCGCGAGCATTGGCTGGAATGACTGGCAGACCTTGTACGGTGCCTCGCCAGTGAGTACTACGGAAAAGAAAAGCTGCGAGTAGAACCACAACCGGACCTGCTCGACCATCTCGACGATGTAGTCGGCCGGGAACCACCGCGCCCAGTAATCCTTGTCGTGCAGCCAGTCGAGCGTCGAGAAAGGGACGATGCCGGCATCGAGCCAACAGTCACCGACCTCCTTCACCCGCTTGCTATCCGCCCCGCACGTTGGGCAGCCGACCACGACGTCGTCGATCCACGGGCGGTGCAGCTCGCGAAGCCTGTCGAGGCCGCGCTTCGCGAGCTTCCGCAGCTCCTCCTCGCTCCCGACGACGAAGAAGTGGCCGTTCGCGCACGTATAGAAAGGAAGAGGGAGGCCCCAGTAGCGCTTGCGGCTGATGTTCCAATCGCCCATGTTGTGCAGCCAGTTCTGCATCCGCCGTCCCGCGGCGGGGGGTAGCCAGGTCACCTTTTCGGCCGCGGCCATGAGCTTCGGTCGGAGCTCCTCCATCGAGATGAACCACTCGTCGTCGACGCGGAAGACGATCTCTTCGTGGCACCGCCAGCAGTCGGGATACCGGTGCGTGTAGTCGGCAGCACGGAAGAGACGGCCTCGCTTCTCGAGGTCGTCGGCGATCTCGCGCGCGACATCCCGCGCGTCCTTGCCCTCGAGCCAGTCATAACCCTTCACGAAACGAGCCATCTCGTCGATCGGCACGAGAACGGGCAGCTTCTCGGTCTTCGAGAGCGCGAAGTCCTCGGCACCGCAGCCGGGAGCGATGTGGACGAGCCCGGTCCCCTCTGCGGCCGTGACATCTTTCCACTCGATGACGCGGTGGCCGACGACGCCTTCGCTCGAGGCTGGCAGCCCGTCGAATGGGCCCGTGTAGCGAAGGCCCAGCAGGGAACGGGCCTCTATTGCGGTTTGGTTCCTGATCACCGCGCGCTCAAAGATTTGCTCGGCGGCCGCCTTGGCAACGATGAATGCCTCGTCGCCCACTTCTACACGCACGTACTCGATGTCCGGATTGATGGCGAGCGCGACGTTCGCGGGAAGCGTCCACGGCGTCGTGGTCCAAACGAGGAACGACTCATTCTTCCGTCCTTCGATCGGGAACCGGACGTAGACGCTCAAATGCGTCATCTCGCGGTAGCTGTCGATCATCTCGTGCTGGGACAGGGCGGTGCCGCATCGCGCGCACCAGGGCATCGAGCGATGGCCCTTGTAGAGCCAACCCTTTTCCTGGCAGAGCTTCAGGACGTGCCAGATGTGCGAGATGTTCAGGTCGGTGTACGTGAAGTACGAGTTCGCCCAATCCATCCACTGGCCCATGCGGATGGAGTGCTTGGTGATCGCCGCGGCGGAGCGATCCACGCGCGCGCGGCAGGCGTCGGAGAACTTCGCGATGCCGTACGTCTCGATATCGCGTTTGCTGTTGAGGTTCAGCTCGCGCTCGACCTGCACCTCAACCCAGAGACCCTGGCAGTCGAAGCCGTTTTGGTAACGCTGATCGAAGCCGCGCATCGCCTTGTAGCGCTGGTAGACGTCTTTATAGGTGCGCGCCCAGGCGTGATGGATCCCCATCCCCTCGACGTTCGCCGTGATCGGTCCGTCAATGAACGAGAAGCGTGGCCCGCCGGCGTTCTTCTTTCGGAGCAGGTTGAAGGTGTCCTCGCGCTCCCAGAGATCGAGGACGCGGTGGTCGACCTCGGCCAGGTCGAGCTTCCCGCCGACCGGCCGGAATCGCGCTCTTTCGCTCGCCTTCGCCATGCTCGATCTCCTCGCACAAACAAAAAGCCGTCCCGACTTCTCGGGACGGCCGCACGCCGTGGTACCACCCGAGTTGACGCGGCTTGCGTCCACTCGCTGCGCCGGTAACGGTGCGCGGTCCGGCCGGTTCTACTCGTCCTTCTTCCGGCAGCTCGGGGTGGATGGCCCCTTACACGCTTGTGCGACGAGTGTACGAGGTGCGCGCGATTTCGAGAAGCA
>Ga0209806_1000503_pt1 | contig 26515 bp, 24 predicted proteins | sample GraSoiAngelo_152_FD_186166 | JGI IMG/M metagenome (GOLD analysis project Ga0209806, IMG submission 186166) | Grasslands soil microbial communities from the Angelo Coastal Reserve, California, USA - 14_1009_12_30cm (SPAdes) (version 2) | ecosystem: Environmental > Terrestrial > Soil > Grasslands ... | reverse complement strand
CGGCCCCTGCGAAGCGTCGCGATATACCTGCCCAGGTTGTCGAGAATCTGCGAGTAGCCGGTCCGCTCCTGGTCCTCTGCCTCTGCCATCTCGAGCGACAGCGTGAGCCTGGTGCCTCCTCCCAGGACCTCTTCGAACGTCGTTGTCATCACGCGTCCGTCAGCGGTGTCCTGGACGATGCGCTCGGGTTTGACGACCTCGCGGTACTTACCCTCGAATACAAAGCCCTCCTCGCTGTGGTCAGCCGGACGCATGCCGATGCGGAAGGCGCCACCTGCGCGCAGGTCGGTTTCCGCGAACGGTGTTTCCCAATCCGCGGCGAACTCCCACTTCACGATGTGTTTCGGGTCCGTGTAGGCCTGCCATACGAGGTCCCGTGGCGCGTCGTAAACGCGCACGAGCGTCAGCTGGCGACCCGAGACGGTGACGCCGCGATCGCTGCTCCGTCCCGAGAGAACGCCCGCGAGCTTGCCGAGGCTCTCCGCGATCCCCTGCTCCATTCCGGTCTTTACCATCTCTTCGAACTCGGCGACGGTGTCGAGGGTCTGCTGGATCGTGAGCTTCGTCTTGCCGGCCTGCTCCTCGAACTGGACCGTCATCAGCACCGTGGGCATGGGCTGGCCACCGGCTTCCGGCTTGAACGTGAAGGCGAGGCGCTCGTTCGGGACCACCTCGCGGTACACGCCTCTGCCGGGGAAGATCGCACCGTTGAAGGGCTCACCCTCCGGTCCCTTCATGTCAAGGCGGATCGCGCCACCGACCCGCACGTCCAGCTCGCAGGCCGAAGTGGTGAACCCCTCCGGTGGGAACCATCTCGCCAGCTGCTTCGGATCGGTCCATGCTTTGTACACGCGCTCGCGCGGAGCGTCGAAAACGCGAGTCGTCACGAGTGTGCGCTCCGGGGCGATCACGCTACTTCCTGCGGCCATGCTTCTTTTCCTCCCCTTGAAGTTCGAGCAGGTGCCGATCGAGACGATCGAGGCTTTGTTCCCAAAAGATCCGATAGCGTCCCATCCACTTCGCCGCCTCGCGGAGCCGCTCAGCCTCAAGCCGCGCTGGACGCCACTGGGCGTCCCGCCCACGCGAGATCAGGCCAGCATTTTCGAGCACCTTGAGGTGCTTCGAGACTGCGGGAAGCGTCATGTCGAAGGGCTTCGCGAGCTCGGTGACCGTGGCCTCGCCCGACGCCAGACGCGCGAGAATCGCCCGCCTTGTCGGGTCGGCGATGGCCGCGAATGTCGCGCTGAGGTGGTCGGTCGCCATCGGTGGGCTGTACCTTCAGGTTAAATAACTAGTTGGTTTAATACACTGGCGCCCGTGGATCTGTCAAATATGGCAGCGGTGCCACCGGGTCAAAGGAGAAGGTGGTACTGAGAAAAGTCGTTGTCCCTCTGCCACCCGCAAGATTCGTACAGGGTCTGCGCGGCCTTGTTACCAATCCCGGTGCTCAGAACAAGGCCCTTGGCTCTGGTCTCGATCGCATGCAGACGCGCCCGCTCGAGAAGTGCTCGACCGACGCCGCCGCGCCGAATGTCGCTCCGAACGTAGAGATCATTCAAGATCCAGAGTGGTTTGAGCGAGACCGAGGAGAACGACGGGTAGAGCTGCGTGAAGCCCGCCGCCTCGCGGCCCGTGTAAGCGAGATAGATCACGGATTCGTCGCGTTCGATCCGCTCGCGGAGAAACGCCTCTGCCGCCGCGGGATCCGAGCGCTGCCCGTAGAACTGACGGTACCCATCGAAGAGCGGGGCGAGGTCGTCGAGATCAGTCAGCCCGGCGCGTGCGATCCGCAGTGCCGCGGGCTTCATCACCACGCCTCATACCTTAAGTCGTGCGCCGAAGTGCCCATCGCTCGAAAGTCACCTGAACGGGGGACGTGCTAACACACCGCGCCGACACCCGCACGAGACAGCCGCGGACGTAACCTCGTTTCGCCGATGCGGGGAGCGACGATCACCTGTCCGAAGTGCGCGACCGAGATGCCGGTCGCCTTCAGTTTCTGCGGCCGGTGCGGCGCGCGACTCGCCGCGATCCAGCCGGTCGAAGGCGAGACGAAGCAGGTCACCGTTCTCTTCGCCGACATCTCCGGATTCACAGCCCTCGCGGAGCGCCTCGATCCGGAGGAGCTCCACGCGAACATGCGCGCCGCCTGGGATGCGATCGCCGTGGAGATCCGAGCCTCGCGCGGACTTATCGAGAAGTACATCGGCGACGCGGTCGTCGCGGTGTTCGGGGCGGGCGACGACGAGGTCGACCATCCGGCGCGGGCACAGCGGGCGGCGCTCGCCATCCTCGGCGCGCTCGATCGTGAAAACGCCCGCATCGCGGAGCGCACCGGCCGCAACCTCGCTCTGCGGATCGGGATCAACACCGGCCTGGCCGTCGCGGGCGCGATCGGCGACAAGGAAAGCGAGTTCGGCGTGCTGGGCGATGCCGTGAACGTCGCGGCGAGGCTCGAGCAGGCGGCGGAGCCGGGCGAGATCCTTGTCGGCGACGCCACGTATCGGCTCGCGCCGGCGCTCTTTGCGTACGAGCCGCATCCGCCGGTCGCCGCAAAAGGCAAGAGCGCGCCGCTTGTCGCGTGGCGACTTCTGCGCGTCGAGACCGCTGCTGCGGACCGCGGCCGCGCCCCTCTGGTCGGCCGCCACGAAGAGGTTGCGGTTCTCGTGGGCGCGCTCGAGGAGGCGCTCGCCGGAAAAGGCCACATCGTGTCGATCGTCGGCGAAGCCGGCCTCGGCAAGACGCGTCTGGTGGATGAGTTGCTCAGCGATCCGCGAGCGCTCGGCGCGCGGGTCGCGCGCGCTCGTTGCTCGCCGTACGACGCCCACCGCGCGTATGGCGCGATCTCCGACCTCCTGCGCCGCGCACTCGCGATCGGGACGAGCGCTCCGACCGAGATCGCGCACCGCACGCTGACCGAGACGGTCCCCGGTATGGAGCCCGAAGCCGCGAAGCTTGTGCTGGCGGCGCTCGGATACAGCCTCACGTTGCCGCCACTTTCCGGCGAGACGCGCCGGAAACTGCTTGACCGCGCGATACGCGATCTGATCCTTCGCGTGGCGCGAACGCAGCCCGTCATCCTTGCGCTGACCGACGTGCAGTGGGCCGACGCGGCCTCGCAGGAACTTCTCGCCGCGCTCGCGCCCGCCCTCGCGAGCACGGCCGCGCTCCTCGTCACGACGTATCGCCCGGAGCTGAACCCACCCTGGTCGACGAGTCGCGGACACCTGCAGATCCGGCTGACCCCGCTCGACGCAGGGGCCAGCGCCGCCCTCCTGCAAGCGCTCCTCCCGGCGAGCGCGCTTCCGCAGGAGGCGGTCAACGACGTCGTGGCTCGGAGCGGCGGTAGTCCGACGTATCTAGAGGAAAGCGCGCGCTGGCTCGTCGCGACCGGAGTCGTGGTCGAGCGCGAGGCCGCGTCGCCGCTCGCCGATGTCAGCCGCATGCGCGAGCTGCCTGATGCGCTTCCGATGCTCCTGCTGCGCCGCGCGGAGGTGCCGGTCGGTCCGGAGAAACGCGTTCTTCATGCCACCGCGGTGGCAGCACGCGCCTGCGAGCCCGCGCTCTTGCGCGCGCTCTTCGGCCAGGACATCGATGTCAACTCGGCCCTCACAAGTCTCTGTGCTCGCGGGCTCCTCGAGCTGACGAGCCACGGCGATTACCGCTTCCGTCAATCGCTGTTGCGTGAGCTCGTCTACGACTCCATCCCGGCGCGGAGCCGCGAGGAGCTCCACGGGCGCATCGGCCAGGTCATCGAGAGCGTCATGCCCGAGGTCGCCGTGCAGCAGCCCGAGCTTCTCGCGAACCACTTTGCAGAGTCCACGCATATCGGTCGCGCCATCGACTATGCGATGCGGTCCGGCGATCGCGCGGTCTCGCTGCACGCGCTCGCCGACGCGCTCCATCACTACCGCGCCGCCGCGCGTCTCGCGCAACGCCTTCCCGCGGGCGGCCCGACGGAGCGCGCCCGCGCCCTGGTGCAGGCCTGCGATGCGGCGCGGGCGCTTGGGCACGAGGACGCCCTCGCGATCGCCGAGGACGCGCTCGCTGGTCCGATCTCCGATGACGCCGTTCGAGCGGCCCTGCGGCGTCGCGCCGGTGAGCTTGCCGCCCGGGCACACCAGACGCAGCGATCGGCCGAGCATCTCGCCGAAGCGGATCGCCTGACCCCGGCCGAGGGTCACGATCGCGCGGAGCTGACTCTCGCCAAGGCGTACCTGGCGCGTTCGGACGAGCGACCGGCGGAGGCGTTGGCCGTCGGGCGGACCGCCGTGAAAGAGGCCCTCGCCGCGAACGATCGTGCCCTCGCGCTCGCCGCGGAGGAGGCCGTCGCCATGTTCGCGGCGGACTCCGGATCGGAGGAGGAGTCGCTGCGCGCGACCGAGAGGTGCGTGGAGCACGCCACCGCGATCGGCGACCTCTCCGGACTGGCCCGAGCGCTCGCCCTCCTCACCTATTCGGCGCTCGACCGAGGCGAGCTCGCAAAGGCCGAGGACCTCGCGCATCAGCTCCTTGGCGCGGAGTCGCGCCTCGGGAATGTCTCCGGCGAGGCGGGGGCGCTCCGCGCCCTCGGCCGATCCTTCTTCGGGCTCGGCCGTTTCGCCGAGGCCGAGGCCACGCTCGAGCGTGCGCTCGCGCTCGCGGATCCGTTCGCGCAGGGGCCGCAACCCGCCGATCCCGCGTCCACCCTGCTCGTCCTGGGCTCACTCGCCATCGAGCGGGGCGACTTCGCCACCGCTTCGACGACCTTCTCCGAAGCTCGCGCCGTCGCCGAGCGATCGCCCTCGCGCGACCACCTCGCGCCACGGATTTCCGCCGAGCTGGCGCGGCTGGCGCTCTATCAGGGGTCGCTTGAAGACGCACGGCAGCACGCGGCAGCGGCGCACGCGGCCGCGGTCGCACACGAGTGCCGTCGGTGCGGTGCGGGGATCGCCGCGACCCTTGTCGAGGTCGCGTGCGCGAACGGTGACCTGGCCATCGCCGACGCCCGGCGAACCGAAGGCCTCGAGCACGCGTTCCGACTCGGACTCACGGTCGCCAGCGCCGAGATCCGCGCCGCGTCGGCGAACCTTCTCGCGGCGCACGGCGATGTCGTGGCCGCCCGCAACGAGTGCACCGAAGCACTCGCGGTCTTTGAGGAGCGCGGCCCGACGTATCTCGCCGAGCGCACGCGGCGCCGGATCGCCGAGCTCAACCTGACGGGTAAAACCCAGAGCGCCTAGGCGAGACCCCTAAAGCGAGAACTCTCCCGGCGCGATCCTCTCGCGACCACCCATGTACGAGCGGATCGCCTTCGGAATCTCGATCGAGCCGTCCTCGCGCTGGTAGTTCTCCATGATCGCGATCATCAGGCGGGGCAGGGCCAGGCCGGAACCGTTCAACAGGTGCGGATGCTCCAGTTTTCCGCCTGGTTCACGCCGGTACCGGATGTTCCCGCGCTCCGCCTGGAACGAGCCGCAGTTGCTGCAGGACGAAACCTCGAGCCATTCGCCGACCCCTGGCGACCATACCTCGACGTCGAAGCCGCGCATCGCCTGGAAGGCGAGGTCGCCGGTGCAGAGCTCGAGCACTCTGACCGGCATCTCGAGCCGTTCGAGGACGTCGATCGCCCGAGCAACGAGGCCGTCCAATTCTTTCGGCGAATCCTCTGGGTGGCAGTAAACGACCATCTCGACCTTGTCGAACTGGTGACCCCGCTTGATTCCGCGCACGTCGCGGCCCGCACTCATCTGCTCGCGCCGGAAGCATGCGGTGTACGAGACATAACGCAGGGGGAATCGCTGACCGTTGAGCACTTCGTCGCGATGGAGTGAGACGAGCTGCGGCTCGGCCGTCGGGATCAGCCAGAGATCGTCGAGCTCGTCGTGGTACTGGTTCGCGGCGAAATGCGGAAGGTGCGAGCTCGCGATCAGCGTCTCGCGTCTCGTCAGAAAGGGTGGATAGATCTCGGTGAAGCCATGCGGGAGCTTGAGATCGATCATCCACGCAATGAGCGCTCGCTGTAGCGCCGCCCCGGCACCGCGCAGCACGTAGAAGCGCGAGCCGGACATCTTGGTCCCTCTCGGAATGTCGAGGATGCCGAGCTGCTCGCCGATCTCCCAGTGTGGCTTGGGCGTGAACGATCGCTTTGGCGGGACGTCCTGGCGGATCACCTTGTTGTCGTGTTCGCCCGAGCCGCGCGGTGCCTGCGGGTCGACCACGTTCGGCACGTGCAGGACGAGCTCGTCACGCTCCGTCTCGAGCGCCGTCAGCTCGGCCTGGAGCGCCTTGATCTTCTCCCCCACCTCGCGCATTCGTGCCTTTACCTCGTCGCTCGGCGGTCCACCGCGACTGGCCTTGTTGCGCTCCGCGTTCAGCGCCTCGACCTGAGCGCGAAGGTCGCGAGCCTTGCGGTCGAGCTCGAGTATCCGATCGAGAGGCGCCTCGAAGCCGCGCGCGGCGAGCATGTCGCGCACCTTCTCCGGTTCTTCGCGAACGCGCTGGAGAGCCGTCATCGAGCGCGTGCCATTATCCGTGCTCTCCGGTGTACGACGTGGTGCTTGTCGCCTTCGAAGGTCCCGACCGCTATTCGTTCGTCGGCGGCCTCGCGACACGCATGATCGACCTGGCCGACGCGCTGGTCGATCGTGGCTACTTCGTTCATCACCTGTTCGTCGGCGACCCGACCATGCCGCCGCGTGAGGAGCGCTCCGACGGCCGCCTCGTCCTCGAGCGCTGGTCCCAGTGGATCAGTGCTCATCACCCGCGCGACGTGTACGACGGCGAGGATGGCAAGTGGCGCGATTTCTCGCGGACCGTTCCCCCGCACATCGCGGACCTCGTCGCCGCGTCGGCCGCGGAGGGACGGCGCACCGTCCTGCTCTTCGAGGACTGGCAGACGGCCGATGCCGCCATCGGCACAGCCGCGATCCTGAATCTTCGGCTCCCCGGCGCTGCCGCCATCCTTTGGAACGCGAACAACACTTACGGATTCGGCCGCATCGACTTTCCGCTTCTGCGCCGCGCCGCCTCCATCACCACGGTCTCGCGCTTCATGCGCGCCGAGATGTCGATCGCCGACGTCGACGCGGCGGTGCTGCCGAACGGCATCGCCGAGCGCTGGCTCAAGCCGCTCCCCCCGACCGAAGCGCGTCCGCTCCGCGAGGCGTTCGGCGATCGGCCGACGTTCGTGAAGGTGGCGCGATTCGATCCGGACAAGCGTTGGCTCTGGGCGATCGACGCGATCGCCTTCATGCGCGACACGGGTGCGCATCCCAGGCTGCTCATGCGCGGCAGCCGCAATCCCTACGGAGACACCGTGGGGGCGCGCATTCGCGCACGCGGGCTTTCGATCGAGCGGGTGGCCCTGGCCAGCGAGGCCGCGACGCGCGATCTCGCCGCCGCCGTCGCTGCCAGCACCGCCGACGTGATCTTCCTGGATTACTTCATCCCGGAGCGCGCGCTCCGCGCCATGTACCAGGCCGCGGACGGCGTTCTCGCGAACTCAGAGAAGGAGCCGTTCGGCCTCGTGGGTCTCGAGGTCATGGCCTCCGGGGGAGTGGCTTACGTCGGCCGCACGGGTGAGGACTACGCGGTCCCATTCGGGAACGCGGTGGTCATGCAGAGCGACGATCCGCGCGAGCTCCTCGCGACCCATGCGACCCTCCGTACGCGCCCCGAGGCGGTGCGCGCGATACGCGCCGACGGCAAGGCGACGGCAAAGCGTTTCGCGTGGCCCCGCGTCCTCGATGGCTACGAGGCCGCGTGGGAGACTGCGTTCGCGCTTACGACCTAGTCAAACGGAGTCCTACCGGGGTCCTGGTTTTGGTCCCTGGCCGCCGTGCCCTGAGGCTTACTTGCCCGGTCTGTCTGGTCCCAGGATTCTCCAACGGGCTTCCGGTCGCGCAGCGCGGATCAGAGCGAGGTCTCGAAAATTGCCCCGGAGAGCTTCAGGGGCGTGAGTTCGCAGGGCCCGAGCGTACTCGCGGATGGTCTTTTGCATCGCCTCAGGTTTACTGACGCCGATCTGCTTCTCCGGGCGCTCCCCGCGGTGAATCATGATCGCGTCGAGGAGAACTCCCGGCGGCGCGATCGCGCTGTGGTCTGGACTGTCACGGCCCGGCCGAACGTAGGGAAGGATGAGCTCCTCCCGCCAGTCGAGATGCACCTCCACCACAGTCGTAGCGTTCTCAAATCTCACAAGCGCGCCGTAGCCGGTCTCCTCGAACACAAGTGGTGCAAATCCGAAGTCTGATCGCAGGAATTGGAACGCCTCCGCGGACGCATCACGAAAGCGCCGCAGCGCGCCGGCATATCCGATCAGTTCGTAATACGCGCGTCGTAGAACGCCTGCCTTCGGCACCGTTACTTCCCAGACTTCTCCAACACCTCGAACCGCACGGCACGCTCGACGAAGAGCGGCGTGGTCCGGCGCGCCGCAGGGGCGCGCCACTCGACGCGTCTCGAGAAGCGAAGGTGATCGCTGAGATAGTCGTTCAACTCGGAGGCATCTTCGAACGGGATCGCGTGCCACAGGCGACCGCGGCGTCGCGAGCGGAAGAGCTTTCGCCGCAGGACCTCTCGGATCGCCCGATCCGACAGCTGGTCGTCCGATTTAGTCAGCCGCTGCGTTCCGATGCTCCCGACCACCTGTCCCCGGGGGCTCCGCGCGCGCACCCGCGCATGGATGCGCGAATCAGGACGTGCGTCGACGAAGAGCCCTCGCGCGACGAGGATCCGGTGGGCCTCCTGGAGGGCATCGACCATGCCCTTGTGCGCAACTCATCAGAGCGTCCAGGAGAAGATCACGACGTCGAACGACGCGTCCGGCAGTCGCAGGGACTGCGCGGCTCCCTCGGTGAACTTCACGTTCGAGAGGCCCTGGCGCTTGGCCTCGGCCCGCCCGCGAGCGAGCGCGCCACGATCCGGGTCGACCGCGACCACCGCGACCGCATCCCGAGCCGCGCCGAGCGCGAGCCGGCCCTCGCCCGCCCCGATGTCGGCGACGCGAAGTCCCCGGAGGTCCAGGCCGTACGCGCCTAGCTCGATCTCCGCCGGCGGCCGGAGGTACCCGAGACCGCCGGGGAGGATCCGCCCCGAGCTAGCCGTAGCGCTCACCTGCGCCGGGAAGCATCGCACCCACGCGGTTGGCTGCCGCGGCGACGCGCTGTGGATCCATGAGCGGGCTCCGGATGTCGTCTGGGGGTTCGGCGCCCGCGAACCACCACACCACCTCCAGATTCGCGCGGAACAGCTCGTCGAAGACGCCATCTTCGGGCGACGAGTTCCGGCTCGAGTACCACCAGAACCAGTCGCTGCCCTCGGCGACCATCAGCGGTTGCCGCACGCTCTTGGGCATGTAGCGAAGCGAGCCCCACTGCTCCTGCGCGAAGCGTCGGGTGCGCTCGAGGGCGCTCCACGCCCGGGCGTGCGCGGGCTCGCCGCTCCACACCCGGAGGCTCGCCTCGATCCAGGATCCGGTGTGCAGCCTTGGAAGCTCGACGGTCGCCGGAGTCTTTTCGAGGAAGTCGGAGATGCGCACCGTTTCGAAGCGATCGTCGGATTGGAGCCTTCCGTACAGCGCGCGCAGGAAGTCGTTGCCGTTGTTGGGGTACTGCTCCCAGGCGTTCTCGCCGTCGAGGATGATCGACGCGAGATACGGCCCACCCTCGTTGGGCAGCCGGTCGCGGGCGCGCTCGAGCTTGACGATCATGTCGGCGACGGCATCTTCGGGCTTCATGTCGCCGTACACGAAGCCGATGCGGTCCGAGAGCTCGCGGTCGCGGAAGATCGCGGTCCCTCCATTGGCCATCCGATAGGGCCGGTACAGCAAGCCCGGCTCGACGAGCGCGCCGACCTCGTCGCGCCGAAGATCGACGTTCACTGAGCGGGCCAGCACGCCCTCATCGGACGCGAACCAAGCGAGGCCGGCCTTCTGAATTGCGTCCGCCGTTTCGGGCGAAACGGCGCCTTCAGACGGCCACACGCCGCGCGGTCGCACACTGAACGCGCGCTCGTGAGAGGCGATCGCCTCCTCGAGTTGAAACGCGGCGTCGTCGGGATACGCAAACGGTGTCTCGGGAAGCTGCGCCGACGGGTCCGCCCGCAACGCGGAGCGGTCGTCGATGAGGAGCGGAAGGATCGGATGGTAGTAGGGCGTCGTCAGGATCTCGACCTGACCGTCGCGCTCGAGCCGGTGATACAGGTGCGGGACGCCTGACGCCATGAACCGCTGGCGCCCAATCACGTAGCGCACGTCCTCGCGCGTGAAGCGCGCGCCCTTGTCGGCGAGCTCGACGAGGCGCTGGTCCGAGCGGATGTCGTCCGGGTCGATCCACGCGAGGTTGAACCAGAGCGCGAGATCGACGAAGTAGTCGTCCGACAGGAGCTCGAATCGATCGCCGGCGGCCATCGCCAATTGGAGGAGGCGGCGGTACTCCTGATAACGGTGGATGACGTTCCCGTGGTGGATCGAGAAGAAGCGCCGCAGGATGTGCGCGCGCTCCTCATCAGCGAGAACTCCGTCGACCGTGCGCATCGTGAGCCGCGTGTCCTCATCGTCGGCGCCACGCGCGTAGTCCTCGAGCTGATCGCGAAGACTTGGGACCATGGTGAAGTTCACCTTCACCCGCGGGAACTCCTGGAGCAGCCGCGCCATGTGGAGGTAGTCCTTCGACGCGTGCAGGCGCACCCATGGCAGGACGAACTCGCTCGTCTGCGGATGCTTGTAGTACGGCTGGTGCATGTGCCAGAGGATCGCGACCGGGAGCTTCCCGTTCATCTCGGGCGCCCCACCTCGTCGAGACGCTTGCACACGAACTCCGGGTCGAGCGACGTGAGGAGCCAGCCCGCCTTCGGCCCGTTCGGCCGCCCGAGGAACGCGAGGTAGATCGCGGCGAAGGCTTGCTGGGAGGGCTTGCCGTTCGCGTCGACGAGCCCAGTTTTCTTCGCGTACTCATAGAGCTGGTTCTGCATCTCGTCGGCATCGTGCACTTTGCCGATCAGGTCCTTGATGGCGAGAAGGTATCGACGCTGGCCGTCGCTGAGCGAAACATCCGGCGCGGTCGGAAGGACCGCGAACTTGGCCTCGTCGGGGGCCCATCGGTCCAGCCAGACCCGAGCGAGCTCGAGACGGCGGTGCAGGTCACGGAGCTCCGCGGCGGTAAGCCGCGCTCCTTTGCGCTTCTCAGCCTCGACATCCGGTCTGACGCTCGGGATCTGGAGCCAGTCGGCAAGGATCTGGAACCGCACCCGAAATCCCGGCGGCTCCGGATCGGGCGAGACCTGCGACAGGCGCCAGGTCTTTCCCATGTCGCTTTCGGGCTCCTCCAGGTAGGCGTCACCGAAGCGGTCGTAGTCGTCGAACAGACGCGGGACGGTCGTGCCGCCCGGATCGAACTCGACATGTCGCCTCGGGTGCGTGCGGAGCATCAGGAAGCGCGTGAGGTCAGGCGGATAGATCGAGGCGAGCTCCACGGCGGTCGCGCCCACACCCTTTGACGTGGACATCTTCTTTCCGCCCAGGGTGAAGAACTCGTGCGCGAGTCCGAGCGGCGGCTCCCTCTTGAAGACTTCGCGATAGATCGCATTCGAGCGGTCGCGCGATCCACCCGCCGTCAGCAGGTCCTTGCCGCCCTCCTCGTAGGTGACGCCGAAATGGTCCCACTGCGCGCACCACTGTTCGTTCCAGAGGAGCTTCGAATTTCCCTTGAATGGCGAGATCCGCCCTGTATGACCACACCCCTCTGCCCACTCGACGTAGTCCTTCCGGCACTCGTACGCCACCGTCTTCCCGTCGTAGTCCGTGGCCAGCGTCGTGCCGATGCGGCCGCAGTTCTCGCAGATGATCGAGATCGGGAGCCACCCTTCGGGATGCTCCACATTCGCGACACTCTTGTGGATTTGGCGGATGGCTTCCGCGTTACGAAGGATCAGGTCGATCTGCCGGTCGAGTGCGCCTGAGCGGTACAGATCGCGCATGCGGTGGAACTCGGGCGTGATCCCAAGGCCCGCGAAAAGCGCGATGAACCGTGCGGCGTGGTACTCCGCGAAGTCAGGTGCGACCGTTGGATCAGGCGAGGGGACCGCGAAAAGTGGCTTTCCCATGTGCTCCGCCATGCCGGCCTGAAGCCGCATCGAAGCCGCGTCCATCGGGTCGTAGTCGTCGATCGTGTACACGAAGCGGGCGTCGACCCCACGCGAGCGGAGGGTGCGGAAGATGGCGTCGCTGATTGTCGGTCCGCGGAGATGTCCAATCGGAACCGGCCCCGACGGCGTCTTCGAATCGCGCACGACGTGGGGCGTTTGGGGATCGAGAAGATCGGCTTCCTCGTCGGCCCAGAAGGCCGCCTCGTGCCCTGAGCTCAACGTACGGCGAGGATCTTCATCTCCACCGCGCCGGCCGGAACGACCAGCCGGACCGTCTCCCCTGCGCGGTGCCCCATGAGCGCTTTGCCAACCGGAGATTCGTTCGAGATGCGCCCCTCCGCGGGCGCGGCTTCCGCCGAGCCGACGATGACGTACTGCTCCTTCGAGCCCTCGGCCTCCACCATCACGTGGCTGCCGATCTCGACGGTCTCGTGCTTCGCCTTCTCGTCGATGATCTGGGCGTTCTTCACCATCTGCTCGAGGGTGAGAATCCGGCCCTCGAGAAAGGCTTGATCGTTCTTCGCCTGCTCGAGCTCGGAGTTCTCGGTGAAATCGCCGAACTCCATAGCCGCGTGGATGCGCTCGGCCACACGCTGCCGGCCGGCGGCCTTCAACTCGTCGAGCTCGGACTGGATCTTCTTCAGACCGTCCGCGGAGACGTAGACAGGCTTTTCAAGGTTGTTCATCGGAGCCTCCGCTCTCTACGCACGGCCTTTGCACCCGTGCGGGCCGTTGTAATGAAAAGCGCTGAAGGCCGAAGGCCCTCAGCACTCAACCGGGCGTAGTCTTCTGTGCCGGAATTGTACGACACGCTGGCCCTTCCGGCGACGCTGCGCAGGCGCGTCCTCGCCTGGTACCGGCGCTCGGGCCGCGACCTTCCATGGCGGCAAACGCGCGACCCATACCGCGTACTGGTGAGCGAGGTGATGCTCCAGCAGACGCAGGTGTCGCGCGTTCTCGTGGCGTACCGACGGTTTCTGGCGCGCTTTCCGACCTTGAGCGCGTTGTCGCGCGCATCGCTCGGCGACGTTCTTCGGGAGTGGTCCGGCCTCGGGTACAACCGGCGCGCGCGAGACCTGCACCGCATCGCACGGATGCACCCGTCTTTGCCGCGCACCGTTGCGGGACTCGACGCGCTTCCCGGGATCGGCGCGTACACCGCGTCCGCGGTTGCCTGTTTCGCGTTCGGCGAGACAAGGGCTTTCGCCGACACGAATATCCGCCGCGTTCTCGGTCGAGCGGTCCTCGGTCGCACTGCCACCAACCGCGATGCCATCGAGCTCGACGCGCGCTTCGGCTCGAGACGCGAGTCGGCACGATGGCATCACGCGCTGATGGACATCGGGGCGACGATCTGCACCGCCAAACGACCGCACTGCGATGTTTGTCCGGTCCGACCGATCTGCGCTTTCGACGGCGACGAGAGACCATCGCCCCACAGGCAGTTGGCATTCCGCGAAAGCGACCGTCGCGTTCGCGGCATGATCCTGCGCAACCTCGTCGAATCGACTGGCGCTGTAACGCTCCAGGCGCTTCGAAGAGGTATCAACGACCCCCGCGTACCGGCCCTCGTGCGAGTGCTCGCGCGCGAGGGTCTCGTGGAGGTCTCATCCGGCACCGTTCGTCTTCCGACCCGCTGAACGCGGTGGCACGATCGCGTCCGGGTGAACAGTTATTACGACCTCCTGGGTGTCCCGCCCAACGCGACGGAGCTGGAGATCCGTTCGGCGTACGGCCGTGATGTGCTTCGGCTCCAGGAGTCGGCGTCGGATAGCAAGGTCGCGCAATTTCGCGCCGCGCTCGATGCCGCTTTCGGGACACTCGTGGATCCGACGAAGCGCGCGACATATGACGCGGAGCTCGCGACCGCGGCACAGGACCACGCGGAGGCCAGCACCGAAGACGCGGACGGCGCGTTCCGCGACGCCCTTCGCGGCGGACTCTGGTTCGCGGGCGGCTGCCTCGTCACCGCCGGGACATACGCCTTCTTGCAGGGAACGTACTTCCTCGCGTGGGGACCGGTGCTCTTCGGCGGCTTCCAGCTCGTGCGTGGTTTGCTCCGGTACTTCAGTGTGCCAAGCAGCGCACGCAGGGCGACCCATCTGGCGATCCTCGCCGGTCTGATCGTGCTCGGCATCGGCTCGGCGGGATTCGTCGGTGTGAGCGAAGCACTCGCCGCGCAGCAGGTGGCCGAAAGCACAAAGTGGAATGCGTTGATCGACGCGACCAGCCTGGACGTCTTGCAGGCGAGCGACCTTGTCGAGGGCATCGCGAACCGTCCCGGCCCATGGAATGCGACCGACACGGCGGACATGGCAAAGGCGTCGGGCCTGTACGCGCACGTCGCCGACACCGTCGCGGCAGCCACCGCGCCAGCGCGCCTCGACTGGTACCGGGCTGGCATGGCGAAGAACTTCCGCGACGCCGCGGCGATCACGCATGAGTACTCGCTCCTTTCCGCGACGTCGCCGGCGACTGCGTTCGAGGCGCTCGACAAGCGGTGGAAGGCTCGGCTCGACGAGGCGAACCAGCTCTCGGACCGCTTCGGAGCACAGGAGGGGAAGGCGCCCTAAGCACCCGTTGGTCGCGGTGACGCGGCCGAGATTTCCTAAGCCGGTTCGACGCGGAGGGTGGTCGGCAACACGAGCTGAACGAGCATCGCATCGAGCGAGTCGCTCCGCGGGTACTTCTTCCGGTAACCATCCGAGGCGCGCTTCACCGATGCAGTGTCCGATGCGTCAATCGCGCGGACTGGGATGCGCCTTCCGTTCACGAGGAGCGCTCCTGGACCAGCCAGGAGCTCGCGGTACCAGCGCGACTTCGGCCCGCGATACGTGCGTATGAATACGTCATCGCCGTCGACCACGACCCAGATCGGCACGGCATGCTTGGAACCCTTCTGGGAGCGCGTCTCGATGTCGACCTCCCGCGACCGGTCGAGCAGCGTAAGCGTGGCCTTCGGAAAGCTCAGTCCCGCTCCGGTAGGGGAGGTCCGGCGATCGCGAGCGCGTACCGCTCGGGCGGCAGGAACGTGCGGGCGATCTCGACGACCTGCTCGAGCGTGACGGCGCGCAGCTCGCGCGGGTAGCGCTCGGCGTAGTCGGGGCCGAGGTTGAACACCTCGCCTTCGAGGTGGAGCGACGCGACTCCGGCGGGGCTTTCGCGCGCCACGTCGAGCTCGCCGACCAGCTTGTCCTGTGCCAGCTCGAGATCGTCCTCCGCGATCTTCCCGTCGACGATCTTGCGCAGCTCCTCGAGCGTCGTGCTGACCGCGCGCTCAACGTTGATCGGGTTGACCCCCATGCGCACGACCCAGGGCGACTGACCCAGCGACCCGCCGATCGTGCTGAAAACGTAGTACGCGAGCCCGAGCTCATCGCGGACCACGTGGCCGGCACGGCTCGCGAAGGTGTCGGCCGCGAAGACCATATTGGTCACTCGGGCCGCGACGAAGCGCGGGTCGGTCCGCGGCAGTCCGGGCCACCCGAGCACGACGTCGCTCTGCGTCTTATCTGGTACGACCTCGAGCCTGCGCACGGCGTTCGCGAGGCGCGCTTCGGGGACCTTCCACTCCTCGCGCGGACCGCCGGCGCTCCAGGACGAGAACGCCTTCGCCGACGCATCGAACACCTGCTGGGCGTCGACGCCGCCGGCGACGACAAGAACCGCGCCGTCCGGACGGATCGCGCGCCGGTGGTGCTCGCGGAGGTCATCGGCCGAGGCGGCGCGCACGACGTCGACATCGCCGATCGGCCGCGCGCGGAAGGGATGACCCTGGGGATAGACGAGCTCGCGCCAGGCGCTCTCGGCGACCGCGCGGGTGTTGCGCGCGTCCTCCTCGATCTGCGCGACGGTCTGTTGCCGAACGAGCTCGACCTCGCTTGCGGCGAATGCCGGGTGCATAACCGCGTCCGCCATGAGCTCGAGCAACACATCGAGATCGCTGCCGAGGGACTGCGCGCTGAAGGTGGCCGCATGCGATCCAACATCGAGCCGCGCGGCGGCACCGATCCCATCGAGGGCGTCGGCCCACGTCTTCGCGTCGCGCGTGGTTGTGCCACGGAGCATGGTCAGCGCGCAGAGGCGGCCGATTCCCGGACGGCCGAGCGGCTCGAACCACTGCCCCGCCTCGATGGCGAGGAGCACGGCGGCGGAGAGGAGCCCCGGTATCGGTATCGCGGCAACGCGCAGGCCGTTCTCGAGGCGCTGCCGGCGGACGTCCATCAGGACGGCTCCGGGACGAACCAGCCGACCACGCGACCCTTCTCCTGGAACACCGACTCGGCGGCGGCGCGGACGTCCTCGGCGGTGACGGCGGCGAGTCGGTCATACCACTCGCCGAGCGACGCCGCGGCTCCGGTCGCGAGGAGCTGACCGAAACGGAACGCCCGCCAGGTGACCGTGTCGGTCATGAACGCGCTCGCCGACAGCATCTGCCTGCGGACGCGGCCGAACTCGTCGGTGGTGAGCGTCGTCCGCGCCACCTTTTCAAGCTCGTCCAGAACCACGCGTTCGACGCGATCGTGGGTCACGCCCGGCCCGAGGTGCGCTTCGACAACGAAGAGGTACGGATCCTTCATCAGTTGGAACGACGCGTCGACGGTAGTCGCGAGGCCTGTGTCCACCAGCGCGCGGTATAGCCGCGATGAGCGTCCGGACGCGGCCTCTCCCCCGCCGGCGGTCGCGCCACCGAGCGCGACGGCGAGCGCGGAAAGAGCGGGAGCGCGAGGATCGCTGGCGCGCGGCGCCTTGTGGCCGATCTGAATGATTGGGAGTGCGCCGCCGGCCCGCCGGACGATGACGCGCTTCTCTCCGTACTGAGGCGGCTCGGGCGCCTTCGGGGGTTCGATCGGGACCTCCGCATCGAGAGGACCGAACGCGGCGCTGGCGCGGTCGAGGAGTTCCTCCGCGGACGCGTCTCCCGCAACGATGAAGTACGCGTTGTTCGGCGCGTAGTGACGCCGGTAGTGCGCGTAGAGACCGTCGCGCGTCATGAGCTTGATCTCATCTTTGCTGCCGATGACGCCCTGCGCGTACGGGTGGCGCGCGAACGCCACCGCCTGAAGCTGCTCGCCAAGTAGAAACGAGGGATCATTCTCGAGACCTTCGCGCTCGCTCACGATGACGTTCCGTTCCGCCTCGGTCTCCTCCACCGTGATTAGGGCGTTCCGCATGCGGTCGGCTTCGAGATCGAGAGCGACCGGGTAGCGTTCGGCCGGCACCGTCTCGAAATAGCAGGTCACGTCCTCGCTGGTGAACGCGTTCCAGAGCGCGCCGTACCGCGCGAGAAGCTTGTCGAGGTCACCCTTCGGATGCTTCGGCGTGCCTTTGAAGAGCATGTGCTCGAGGAAGTGCGACATCCCCGTTGTCCCGGGCACTTCGTTGCGTCCGCCGACGTGGTACCAGACCCACAACGAGACGACGGGCGCGTGCCGCGCCTCGAGCGCGTGCATCACGAGCCCGTTGTCGAGGCGGCGCGAAGTGGGGGCGTCGGTCAGCGTGGGGATACGAAAAGTCTAAGATGCCGCCGGTCGAGGCGCTGTCACTGGGGTGACCGACGGCCGAGCCTGCGAGGCCGTCAGGCGGGGCCTCAGCAGACCGGAGCGCCGCGAGGCGCGAGGATTACTGGCTCGAGAACTGGTACGCGTGCGCGAAGACCTCGAATTGCCACGGCACTGGCGGGATCGGATAGCTGTCGTGCATTTGAATGCTGAGCTTCTCGCCCGCGGCAAGCGACAGCCACGGTTTGTTCGTGGCGACGAGCTCGGGACGCCACTGCAGAAAGCCCAGGACCGGTTGCGGTGACGCGGTGCCGCGCACGACGACGACGAGGTGCAGCCTCGTGAACGCCGGCACACTCGTCGCCGTTTCGATGCCGAGGTCGCATCCGATGACGCCCACCGCGTTGTCGCCCGTGCAGGCTTGCGATGCGACCCGGATGCCGGGAACCTCGCCGATCGTGGTGAGACTTCGCGCGACCTTGAACTCCTGCACGTCGCTTTTCGCGAACGCCGTCTCGAATCTCACGACGGTCCAGGAGTCGCCGGGCGGGATCGGGAAATACCAGTTCTGGAACTTCGGATCAGCACGATCCGGGGGCACGTCGGCGTTGCCGATCCTCTCGTCGCGCAGGGCGCTTCCGTCCGCGGCTCGGAGCCGCACGGTCATGAACCAGTCGAGTACGAATGGATTCGGGTTCGAAAAGAAGATCGCGGTCTTCGTCGTATCGGGCCGGACGAAGAGCGGCCTGACGTCGTACGTAATCGCTTGGACGTCGGGCTTGCTGACGACGGCAGTCCCCTGTGCCGGAGTGGGGGTCGCTCGATACTCGGGAGCCTCGACGCTGCAGCCGCAGACGAGGGCCGCGAGCAGAGCGCTCGTCAGGACGCGACGCATCAGGACGAGCCTAGTCCCGTGCCACGCGTCATCCGGTGGCTAGGGCGTCGCGAACTTCGCGTTCAAGACGGCCTTCACGGCGATCGCCGAATCGACCGACCCGAATACGCCAGGCCTCTCGGTGTACTCGTCGAGCACGGCCGCGATCGCGATCGACGGCGCCTCGAACGAGGCAAAGCCGATGAACCACGCGTCCACCTTGCCTGCGGCGGGTGACTCGGCCGTTCCACTTTTTCCCGCGGTGCTCGTCGCGTAGGTCCGGAAGACCGACGAGACGGTCCCGTCGAGGTCTGTCGTCACGGCGTGCATGCCGTCGCGAATGAGCGAGAGGTCGGTCGGGATCGAAAGCGCCGAACCCGCCTGCGTCTTTGGATAGGTCTTCACGCTCTTCCCGTCGCGGTCGCGGAGCTCGATCACGAGGCGCGGCTTCCACACCATGCCGTCGTTCGCGAGCGTCGACGCGTAGTTCGCCATCTGCAGCGGCGTGGCGAGCAGGTAGCCCTGCCCGATGGCGAGGTTCGTCGCGTCGCCGGGATTCCAAACCTGATCGGCCGCGCTCGTGAAGTACTGCTTCTTCCAGTCCGGGCTCGGAACGATCCCCTCGGCTTCCAGGACGAAGTCGATGTCCGTCGCTTTTCCGAGCCCGAAGCTCTTCGCCGTGTTGGGAAGGATGTTGGGGTCGCGATCGTTCAGTCGCTTTCCGATCTCGTAGAAGAACGTGTTGCAGCTTCGCGCGAGCGCGGTGCGCAGGTCCATGAGGCCGAGCGCGACGGGCTCGTGGTTGACCTGCGCCCACGGCTCACCGTAACCGGTCCAGCGCTGCGGACAATCGATCCGGTCGCCCCACTTGTAGACGCCGTTGCGCAGCGCGGCAGCCGATGTGATGGGCTTGAATGATGATCCGGTGGGGTACTGGCCGAAGGTGGCGCGGTTGAAGAACGGCCGATTCGGATCCGCCGAGTACCGCGCGATCGCCGCGGCGTCACCGGAGACAAGCGCGTTCAGGTCAAAGGTCGGACGGCTCGCGATGGCGAGGATCTCACCCGACCACGGATCCTCCGCGACGATCGCGCCCTTCTTGTCGCCAAGCGCGTTCTCGGCGGCGCGTTGGAGCTTGGGGTCGAGCGCGAGCACGACGTCGCGCCCCGGAACGGGCGCGACCTCGCCCAGGGTTTCGACCGGGCGCTCGTCCGGCTCGACGATGCCGAGACGGAATCCGTAGCTGCCGCCGAGCTCGTCATCGAGGGTCGCCTCGAGTCCACTGTCGTTCCTGCCGATGAGGTCACCGGCTTCGACCCCTCGATCGGTCTTGGCTTTGGCTTGGTCATCGGTCGCTTCCGCGAGGTAACCGAGGGTCTGGGAGGCGAGGCCGCTCGGGTAGCTCCGCACGCGCGTCGCCTGCACTTGCACGCCCTCGATCACCGCGAGACGAGCTCGGAGCGCGTCGAGCTGCGACGCGGGTACGGTCTTGATCGGGACAAAGAGGTCGGGCTTCACCCACGACTGCGTGTACTTCGCTTTTATCTGGTCCGGCGTCATCGCGAGCGCCGATGAGAGCGAGGACAGGAGTCCGGCTTCGGAGCGCATTTGTCCGGTGATCACGCCGACGACACCCGCCTCGACGAAGGTGGCGAGCTCGGTGCCGTCGCGAGCGACGATCCGGCCTCGCGACGTGGGCAGGCGCGTCATGCGCACGAGCCGACCCGGGGTGAGACGCGGAAGGATCGCCTCCGACGTCCACGCGATCCGCCAGACCGCCTTCTCCTTCTCGCCGACCATGACGAGCTGGAGCGCGGTTGTGCGAGCGATGTCACCGACGCGCCGTGTATGGAAGGTCACGTCGAGCGGCACGCTCGCCTTTCGCGGATCGGGCGAGCCGTTTGGAAGCGCGGGGTGCGTCGCCGTGCCGGGCTTCGCTTCCAGCGACCGGAGCGTCATCTCCTCGGTGATGCGGGGCAGCCGGTCGATGAAACCGGCCGGCGTGACCTGCGCTTTCGCGTCGTCGGTCAGGAGGTCCCACATCGACTGGAAATCGGACTTCTGCCAGGCGGCGGCGTACTGGCGGGCGATCGGCTCGGCCGGTGGCGGCCCCGGCTCGCACGCGCTGAGCACCGTCGCGCAGAGGATCGTGACCGCGGCGAAGAGGCCGCGGCTAATACCCAGCGGCCTGACCCTCGCGGCGCGGATCCGCGCCACCTGCGAACGATCCGTTCGGCTCGATCGCGATCGCTTGCGCGCCTCCGGTGATCTCGTCCCAATCTCCAAGCACCGCCACCTCGTGACCCTTCGCCGCCAGTGCGCGGCGGACCGCCTCGGGATACCGGCGCTCCATCTTCAGTGTGCGCCCCGAGTCGTGATACCAACGGGGCTCCTCGATCGCCTGCTGCACATCCATGCCGAAGTCGATGAGTCCCACCGCGAGCTGGAAGTTCGTCTGCACCTGCGCGTGGCGCCCCGGCGTGCCGAAGACGAACCGCGGCATCGAGCCCTCGAGCGCGAGGACGGTGTTGAGGGTGTGCACCGGCCGTTTGCCTGGCGAGAGCGCATTTGGCGACCGCGGGTCGAGCGAGAACCCGGAGAGGCGGTTGTTGAGCAGGATCCCGGTGCCGGGCACGACGGTCGCGGCGCCGAACGCGCTGAACACGCTCTCGATCAGCGAGACCGCATTGCCGTCGCGATCGACCACCGCGAGGTACGTCGTGTTGGCCGGCGTCATCAGCGACCCCGCCTCGGTGCGTTCGCTCGCCTTCGCGCTCACGGCGCGGCGGCGGCTTGCGACAAACTCGGCGTCCAGCAGGCGACGCGCGTCGAAGTCGACCCGCGCGGGATCTCCGGCGTGGGCGTCGCGATCCGCGAACGCGAGCTTCTTTGTCTCCACCATCAGGTGGATGAGCTCGGGGCTTCCCCACTCGAGCGATCGCACGTCGAGACCTTCGACGATGGCGAGCTCCTCGAGAAGGATGTGACCCTGCGAGACCGGCGGTTGGCCGAAGAGACGGAGACCGCGGTAGTTGAGCGCGAGGGGCTGGGGGCGGTCGGTTCGGTGCGCGGCGAGGTCGGCGCGGTCGATCGCGCCGCCGATCGCCGCGATGGCGGTCGCGAAGCGCTCCCCGAGGTCGCCGCGGTAGAAGGCGTCGGCCCCGTCGCGTGCGATGGCGCGCAGCGCGGCCGCGAGATCGGGCTGCTGAAGCATCTGTCCGGCATGAGGCCAGCCGCGCGGGCAAAAGACCCGCATGGCCTCCTCATCGCGCGCGAGGCGGTCACCTTCCCCGGCGATCGCCGCGGCAAGGACGTCGCTCACGGGGAAGCCGTTCTCGGCGTAACCGATCGCCGGTGCGAGCGCGCGGTCCAGGCTGAGAAGGCCATGATCGGCGATGAGATCGGCGAGACCCGCGATGAGGCCAGGTACGGTCGCCACCGACGCACCGTGCGGGGGGAACGCGGCGCCCAGGCTCTCGGGCTCCAGCGCATGCGGGGCGGCGCCGGAACCGTTGTATGCGGTCACGTCGCGCGACCGGGCATCGTAGGTGAGCGCGAACATGTCGCCGCCGATCGAAGTGCGATGCGGCATCACCACCGCGCACACGGCGGCCGCGGCGACGGCCGCATCGGCGGCGTTACCGCCTTCGCGCAGCGCGGCGAGGCCGGCGGAGGTCGCAAGGTGATGTCCGCTCGCGACCAGACCGTTCGCGGCTCGGACCGTCGGGCGAGTCGTCACCTCGCCTGGATGGTACTCAAGGGGCGAATGCGATTGCGACGCGCGACACGAAAGCAGATACCGCCGCGATAGCGATCCCGAGGCTCAGCGAGCCGCGCGGCCGGGGCACCATCGGCGCGAGCGCGAGAGCGAGCAGGACGAAACCGAAGTGCGGGCTTCCCTGGGTGAGGAGCCCGCCGAAAAGGACGTAGCCGATACCGATCCACGCGAGCGGCGCACCCGTCTCGACGAGGATGACAATGGCGCAGATCGCCGCGGCCAGAACTGACCCCCAGAGCACGTACTCCGAGAACGTGGCCGCGAACCGTCCACCGGTCTCGCTCCAGGCGAGCACCCCGATCGCGGCGGTATCGAACCCCGCGGCGAGGAACCGTGCCGCCTTCCCCATTCGGCTCAACCCGGTGAGGTTCCTCCGGGCTCGACGCCCAGGAAGAGGCGGGTGTAGCCGACGGGCTCGCTCGACCCGAGCGGCTCGGGGATGGTCCCGTCCAGGTGGAGCAGCATGGCGTGCTCGTCGCACGCGAAGCGCTTCGGACAGACCGGACATTCCGAGGCGCTCTTTTCGGGGAGCCGCCCGAGGCTCGTCAGAACGAAACCGCACTGCTGGAAGAAGTCCGGGACGAGCGTGAGCGCGAATACTCGCCGCAGGCCGAGGCGCCGCGCCTCGGCGACACACGCGAGCACGAGCTGACGACCGATGCCGCGGCCGGACGCCTGAGGGCTCACGGCGAGCGCACGCACCTCGGCGAGGTCGGGGGTGAGCACGGCGAGCGAGCAGCATCCCAGGAACCCGGACAGGTCCTCGGCGACGACGAAATCGCGCAGGTGCTCGAGAAGGAAGTCGCGCGACCGCTCGAGCATGCGGTCCTGCGCCGCGTACGCGTTGATGAGGGCGCGCATCTCGTCGACGTCCTCGACCCGCGCCGGACGGATGGCGACGCTCATTGCTGAAGTGCCTCGGTCGCTTCGGCGAGCGCCTCGCGGACACGCGCGGGCGCGGTGCCGCCTGGAGAGGAGCGTGACGCGAGCGACCGCTCTGGTCGAGCCTCGTCGAGCGCGCTTGCCTCGAAACTCAGGTGATAGCGGTGCAACTCCTCAAGGCTGAGGTCGCCCAGATCGCGTCCCTGGGCAATGCGGTCGCGAACGATGCCCCCGACCACCTCATGAGCCTCCCGGAACGGCACCCCGCGCTTCGCGAGATGGTCGGCGAGATCTGTCGCGGTGAGCATTCCGCGTTCTGTGGCGCGCCGCATCTCTTCGCGATCGAATCGGATCCCCCGAATGACCGTGGCCAGCGCCCCAAGCGCCGGCTGCAGCCTGGTCGCGTCATAGAGAGGCACACGCTGTTCCTGGAGATCCGAGTTGTACGCGAGCGGCAGGCCCTTGATCGCCGTGAGAACCGCGACGAGATCGCCAAGCAAGCGTCCCGAGCGACCGCGAACGAGCTCGGCGACATCTGGGTTCTTCTTCTGCGGCATGATGCTGGACCCGGTCGCGTGACGATCGGCGAACTCGGCAAAAGCGAATTCGGAGGACGTCCACAGGACAAGCTCCTCGGCGAGACGCGAAGCGTGGATCGCCGTCAGCGCCGACACAAAGACGAAGTCCGCGACGAAATCACGATCGGCCACGGCGTCGATGCTGTTGCGGAAGACTCGATCGAGCCCGAGCTCTTTCGCGACCGATGCCGGATCGAGCGGATACGGTGCTCCCGCGAGCGCCCCCGCACCGAGAGGCGATGTTGCGGTGCGCTCGCGCGCCTCCGCGACTCTCGCCCGATCCCGCCGGAACGCCTCGACATGCGCGAGGAGGTGATGCGCGAGAGAGACGGGTTGTGCGCGCTGAAGGTGCGTGTAGCCCGGCATGAGAGTCTCGACCTCGTCGGCCGCGCGCTCGACGAGGGCTCGCGCGAGATCGAGGATCGCTCCATCGAGCTGCATCAGCGCGTCGATCACAAAAAGCCGGAGGTCCAGGGCGATCTGATCGTTCCGGCTCCGGCCCGTATGCAGCTTCCCGGCGACCTCGCCCACCAGATCCCGGAGGCGATGCTCGACGACCGTGTGCACATCCTCGAAGTCGCTCGGCCAGGGGAAGCGCTTCTGATCCACCTCTTCGAGGATCCGCTCGAGCCCTTCGACTATTCGCTTTACCTCGGATGCCGGGAGGATCCCCTGTCGGCCGAGCATTCGCGCGTGCGCGAGACTGCCGCGAACGTCGTAACGGAGGATGCGATGGTCGAGCTCCAGAGAGCTCGTGAACCAGAGCATGGAGCGGTCGAGCCCTGTCACGAAACGCCCAGACCAGAGAGGCTTCTTTCCTTCGTTCACTTTTTTCGTGTGGATCGTCCGCTTTTCTTCGGCGCGGAGAGTGCCTTCCTCGGTATGTCGAGCGACGCTTCGCTCCCTTCACCCCAGAGCGCCTGCGTTCGCGCCTGCGTGCGCAGCGGCAACCCGAAGACCCGGATGAATCCTTCCGACGCGCGATGGTCGAAGGAATCGCCCTTCCCGTAGGTCGCAAGCGACGTGGAGTAGAGCGAATGCGGCGACCGGCGCCCGACGACGGTCGCGGTCCCCCGCTCTAGCCGGACGCGGACCTCGCCCGTCACGAAGCGCTGCGTGCTGCGGACGTACGCGGCGAGGTCCTGGTGATGCGCCGAGAACCAGAGACCGTTGTATACAAGCTCTGCGTACTCGCGGCCGACCAGCGCCTTGAAGCGCAGCGCCTCCTTCGTGAGCACGAGCGACTCGAGGGCCCGATGGGCCTGGTGCAGGAGGACCGCGGCCGGCGCCTCGTAGATCTCCCGCGACTTGATCCCGACGAGCCGGTCTTCGATCATGTCGATCCGTCCCACGCCGTGCTTTCCCGCCAGCTCGTTCAGGCGCTGCACGAGATCCACGCTCTCGACCTTCGCGCCGTCGATCGTGACCGGGGTGCCCTCCTCGAAGCCGATCGAGATCTCCAGCGGTCTCGCGGGGGCCTCGTCCACGTCGGCCGTCCACTGAAAGACGTCGCTCGGCGGGGCGCCCCAGGGGTCCTCGAGGACGCCGGCCTCGATCGAGCGACCCCAGAGGTTCATGTCCACGCTGTAGGGACTTTTCTTGGTGGCTTCCACGGGGATACCGTGTCGCCTGGCGTAGTCGATCTCCTCGTCGCGCGTCATGTTCATGCCGCCGCGCATCGGCGCGATCACGGTGAGATCAGGGGCGAGCGCCCCCACCGACAGGTCGAAGCGCACCTGGTCGTTTCCCTTGCCGGTGCAGCCGTGCGCGACGAAGCGCGCGTTCTCGGCTCGCGCGGCGTCGACGAGGAGCTTTGCCAAGAGCGGTCGGCCGAGCGCCGTCGCCAGCGGATAACGGTCCTCGTAAAGCGCGCCGGCCTGCAACGCCGGCCACACGAAATACCGAAGAAAGATCTCGCGGGCGTCCTGGACGATCGCCTTGCGCGCCCCGCTCGCGATCGCTTTGCGCTGAACCCCCTCGAGATCGCCGGTCGCGCCGAGGTCGCCGGTGCATGTGATCACCTCGAAGCCGAGCGTTTCACGGAGCCATGCGACCGCGACGCTCGTATCGAGGCCGCCCGAGTACGCCAGGACGCATGTCTCGCCCGCGTACTGCTTCGTCACTTCGTCTCCCTTCGCGCGATGCCGAACGACGCGAGCCGCCCGAGCAGCGACCGCGCGTGACGCTCGGTCGTCGCGGCGATGAAGACAGTGTCGTCGCCGGCGAGGGTGCCGACGACCTCGTCGAAGCGTGAGGCATCGAGCGCCGCGGCAAGCGCGTTGGCCGTCCCCGGAAGCGATCGCAGCACCACGAGATTTGTGGCCAGGGCGCCCTCGACCGGGTAGTCCTCGCAGAACCGCCGCAGACGCTCCAGGCCACCGCCCGGAGCGGCTGCGGATGGCGGAGCGTAGGTATGCGTCCCGTCGCGCGCCACCTTCACGAGCCCGAGCTCGACGATGTCCCGCGAGACGGTCGCCTGCGTGGCGGCGAAGCCCGCACCGCGCAGGGCCCTGACCACGTCGGCCTGGGTCGAAAGCCGCTGCCGGGACACGACGCGGAGCAGCGCCTGCTGCCGATGATGTTTTCGCGCGAGCGCATCCCTCACGCCGCCGCCTCGAAGACCGTGCCAACCTGCTCGCCGGCCAGGAGCCGCTCGACGGAATCGACGCCGCGCGTCGCCACGATGGCCGCGCGGCATCCGGCCGCGGCTGCGATGAGACACGCCTCGACCTTGGGAAGCATGCCCCCTTCGATCGTGCCGTCGTCGACGAGAGCC
>Ga0209806_1000501_pt1 | contig 26541 bp, 27 predicted proteins | sample GraSoiAngelo_152_FD_186166 | JGI IMG/M metagenome (GOLD analysis project Ga0209806, IMG submission 186166) | Grasslands soil microbial communities from the Angelo Coastal Reserve, California, USA - 14_1009_12_30cm (SPAdes) (version 2) | ecosystem: Environmental > Terrestrial > Soil > Grasslands ... | reverse complement strand
ATCGAGACATGGGCCCCGAGCTGCATGCGTCCCCCTCCTCGGAAGCCCCCGCATGCGGATGAGCTTTGCCGAGCGGGAACCCGGGAACTATTCCACCGTGTAGGGGACCGTAGTGCGCCGGGCCTTCACGATCAGATACGACAGGGTGAGGTGCGTCTCTCCGCGGGCGAACGCGTCGGCAAGCTCTTGCCACCGACCATCCTCGACCCATCTCCGGACGGTCGCGTCGCGAAGGAAAAGCTCGACCTCGCGTAGGTGTTCGAACTCGGCCACGGTCGTGTCGATGCCTATGAACTCGATGGCGAATCGATTTTCTTCCAAGAGATCGCGCATCGAGTCCTCATAGAAGGCCCATCGGGAACCGCGTCTCGTCTCCTTCCAATGGTCTCCATGGTGCGCGCAGAAGATGAACGTGCCACCGGGCCTGAGGGCCCGCGACGAGTGCCACACGATTTCCGAGGACATGCACAGGTTGCTGATCACCGCGTCAATCGGATCTCGCAAGAATTCATGGTATGGCGTCTTCTCCACGTCGCCCAAAACAAATTCCGTAGTGCGGATGTCTCGGATGCCCGCGTAGGCGCGAGCGTGCATGAGTTTCATACGATCTAAATCGACACCGATCACTCGGGCCCCGACCGATGCGGCAACGAATGCGAGACGCCCCTCGCCCGTCCCGAGGTCCAGTACGCACAGTCCGCGGAAGTCCTCGTGGCGGAACTGGTCGAGGAGCATCGGCCGGAGTGAATCCACGTCCTTCGCGGCCTCCCGCCACGGCAGACTGCGGCTCACCCGCGCGACGTCCGGCACCGGATCTCCGTGGTCGACAACGACCCGCAGAGAATAAGAGGGCTCCGGTGAACGCGGAGAAAATCCACACACTTATAGTCCAGGCCCCGATGGTGGGATTGGATTCGCGATGGACATCCAAGACCATGGCCACTTCATCGCCGGGAAAACAGTCTCCGCCGCCTCGGGAGCGCTTGCGGAGGTCCTTGACCCCGCAACAAACCAACCGATTGCGCGAGTCGCATCGGGCACGAAGGAGGACGTGGACGTCGCGGTCGAAGCCGCACGGAGGGCGTTCGAATCTCCGGACTGGAGAGAGCTCGATCCGAGCAAGCGCGGTCGGCTCCTCTGGCTCCTCGGGCAGCAGGTGCGGGACCGCTTCGAGGAATTGTCACGTCTCGAATCTTTGAACGTCGGCAAGCCCCTCCGCGAGGCGAAGGGCGACGTCTCGTATGTGTACAAGCTGTTCGAATATTATGCAGGTCTGGCAGATAAAATTCAGGGGGAGACCATCCCTGTACCCGGCGCGCGGCTGGACTACACCCTCCGGGAGCCGCTCGGGGTCACGGCCCATATCGCCCCGTGGAACTATCCGCTCTTGCTCGCCTCGCGCGGGATCGCCCCCGCCCTCGCCGCAGGCAACACTGTGGTCCTCAAGCCCGCGACTCTCACGCCGCTCAGCGCGCTTCAGCTCGGCGAGCTCGCCACGGCGGCGGGCTTTCCTGCCGGCGTGATGAACGTGATCACGGGCCCCGGTCGATCCGTCGGTGAGGCCTTGGCGAACCATCCCGATGTCGATTCCGTCACCTTCACCGGTTCGACGGAGACCGGCAAGCAGCTCCTCCGGATCGTGTCCGACCGCCTGGTCCCGACCACCTTGGAGCTCGGCGGGAAGAATCCTCAGGTCGTGCTGCCGGACGCGAAGATGGACCGCGCGGTGAAAGGCGCACTCTGGGGCGCATTCCAGAACGCGGGGCAAATGTGTTGGGCTGGGTCCAAACTGCTGTTGCATGACGACATCGCGGCCTCGTTTCTTGCGAAACTGAAGGACCAGACCGAGAAACTTCGACTCGGCCCGGGATTGAAGGAGGACGTGCAGATGGGTCCCCTCGTGTCGCGGGACCATGCCGCGAATGTGGCGAAGGCGATCGACGAAGGCGTTTCACGTGGAGCGAAGGTCCTCGCGGGCGGTCGTCGCCCGGAGGCCGCCGACCTGAGGGACGGGAACTTCCTTCGGCCCACCATCTTCGAAGACCCGCCGCTCGACGCCCGCGTGGCCCGCGAGGAAGTGTTCGGACCCGTCCTAGCCGCCTTCCGGTTCAAGGACCTCGACGAGGCGATCGCGAGGGCGAATGACACGACCTATGGACTGTCCGCCGGCGTGTGGACGCAAGACGTCCAGAAGGCGCACGCGATTGCGAAGCGCCTGCAGGCCGGTATGGTTTCGATCAACGAGTATCCCGTCACATTCCCGCAGACTCCGTTCCTCGGGTGGAAGCAGTCCGGGCTGGGCCTGGAACAGGGAGTCGACGCGGTTCTGTTCTACACGCACGTGAAGAACGTCCTCGTAAACCTCGAGTGAGAGGATGATCTTCGTTGCGCCGAGCGCGGTGCTGGTCGGAGACGTGACCGTCGAGGAAGGCGCCAGCGTCTGGCACGGCGCCGTGCTTCGAGGAGATTTCGATTCGATCGTCGTCGGGCGGGATTCGAACGTCCAAGACAACGTCGTTGTGCACGTGGATCGCGGTATGCCAGCGACGATTGGCGAACGTGTCACCATCGGTCACGCCGCGGTCGTCCATGGTTGCGCGATCGGCGACGGGTGTCTGGTGGGGATGAACGCGACGATCAACAGCGGCGCGGTGGTTGGGTCAGGCTCTCTCGTCGCGAGCGGTGCGGTCGTCCTCGAATCCGCGCAAGTGCCTCCGGGAAGCGTGGTCGCAGGAGTCCCGGCAAAGGTGATCCGGTCCGTCGATGAGACCCTCCGCCGCAGAATGGACCTATCGTGGTCGATCTACCGGGAGCTCGCGGAGCGAAGTCTCCCTTCGCGACCGCCGATTCACGGCACGCCATCGAAACAGACCGTGTTCGAGCTCTCCGAAGAATTCACTCGACTCATCCGCGAGAAGTGAGCCTCCGAACGTTTATCGAGGATCGAGTCATCCGCGCCGCGATGACGCGTTTCACGACCGACATTCAGATGCGGTTTCGAGACATCGACGGCATGGGTCACGTGAACAACGCCGTGTACCTCTCGTACACCGAGCTCGCGCGCACGCAGTTCTACATGAAGCAGGCGCACAAGAAGACGCTGGAGGACATCGATTTCATCTTGGCCCATGTGGACATCGATTTCGAATCCCAGGCGGTCTGGGGCGACGAGATCCAGGTCACCGCCTGGCCATCGAAAATTGGGACGTCCTCGTTCACGTTGTCCTATGAGGTCTCGGAGAAACGGAGCGGTCGCGTCCTCGCCCGAGCGAAGAGCGTGCAGGTTTCGTACGACTACGACAAGAAGAAATCGAAACCGATTCCGCCCGAGTTTCGGAGGCTCTTGGAGGATGCCCTCGAAGACTAGGGTGAGACTCCTTTTCCCGCGAGGAGTTCCCGCAACCGTTCCGGCGCCGACGTCGGCGGGCTACATACGTTGCCCTGGCAGACGAACGCCACGGGTCCCGCTTTCGCCTCCTTGGTCTTCCGCATCGGCTCGATGAGTGCCGGCAGGTAAGCGTCCTCCGTATCGACAATCAGTACGGTCTTCCCCGGGGCGAAGCTCTCCGCGGCAGCAAGCTGGAGGGACCTGACCTCGGGTGCCGTCCGAGGTCCGAGGATCACGACTTCCGCAGGCGGGTGGATCCATAACTCGGCGGCGAGGTGATACGTGCCCGCGAAGACGGGGCCGTAACGACTCGCTTCTCCCGCGAAGGAGATCAGGAGTTCATCGTGGCGCAAGCGATACTCGTCGTTCCCGGTGAGCGCATGGAGCCGCTGCAGGTCCAGAGCGGCCACCGGATTCGCGCCCGCATACGGGGAATCCTCGAAGGGACGGCGTCGAATCTCCCGGAGCGTAAGTCCGTCGCCCTCGTGGAGGTCCGAGGCGAGATCGACGAAGCCACCGGCCCGATCCCAGAAGTGCTTCAAGGTGAAGGTCATCACCTCGTCGGCCGTTCGGAGAAATCCTGAGTCTCCCGTGGCCGTGAAGGCGGCGAGCAGGGCATCGACCATGTACACGTGGTCTTCGAGGAGGCCGCGGACCTTGCGCTTTCCGTCCGCGAAGGCATGCCACATGCCGCGTTCCTTGGACCACATCTCCTTCAGGATCCGATCGAGGGACTTCAGCGCGAACTCGCGCAGGTCGTCGCGCCCGAACGCCATGGCGGCCTCGAGGACCGCGCTGATCATCATGCCGTTCCATGACGCGAAGATTGTCCGGTCCACCGCGGGCATCGGTCGGCGGTCACGGACGGACTTCAACTTCTTGCGGCCGCTCGCGATGAGATCGCGGACCCGGTCGACCGGAATCCCGAGGGCCTTCGCGATCGCTTCCGGTTCCTGATCGATGAACAGGACGTTTTTCCGCGGGTTGTGGTGCATCTCCCCTCGCTCCCCGACTTCATAGAACAGGGCGAGGACACGCGCTTCTTCTGGGTTCACCGCCGCCTTCAGTTCCTCGAGGGTCCAGGTGAAGTAGTCGCCATCGTCGTCGAGGCCGACGTCCGCGTCTTGGCTCGCGTAATAGCCGCCGCGGGTGCGGTCGGAAAGGACTTCTTCGGCCCAGGCCAGGATTCCTTCCGCCGTGTCTCGATAGGCCGGGTCCTTCGTGAGCTGCCACGCATGAACGTAGTTTGCGAGGAGTCCCGCGTTGTCGTAGAGCATCTTCTCGAAGTGCGGGACGATCCACCGCGGGTCCGTCGAGTACCGATGGAACCCGCCTCCGACTTGATCGTAGACGCCCCCTCGGGACATGGAGGTCAGGGTGCGTGTGACGATCGTCCGCAGGCCCTCCTCCCGCGTGCGGCGGTAACGGGCCATGACCCACTCCATCGTCCCGGGATGAGGGAACTTCTGCTGTCCCGAGATGCCTCCGTTCACGGGATCAAACTGGCCTCGGAGCGAGTCCGCGCTTTCCTTCAACATCGTCTCGTTCGCGACGCCTTCTTCGACGAGGGGTTTCCGGCCTTCCGCGAGGGCTTGGTGGAGGGCATCCGCCTCCCGCAGCGTGTCCGCGCGGTTCGTCCGGTAGTATTCGGCCATCGCCAGGAGCACGCGACGGAATCCCGGCCGACCGTGGGTGTCTTTCGGCGGGAAGTAGGTCCCGCCGTAGAAGGCCTTCCCGTCCGAGGTGAGGAACCCCGTGAGAGGCCACCCTCCTTGACCCGCGATCGCACCGACGGCCTGCTGGTATCGGGCATCGATGTCGGGCCGCTCGTCTCGGTCGACCTTGATCGCGACGAAATGTTCGTTGATGACCTTCGCCAGCTCTGGGTCCTCGTAGGACTCGCGATCGATCACGTGACACCAGTGGCACCACGTCGCCCCGACGTCTAGGAGGATCGGCCGGTCGAGTTCCTTGGCGCGCCGGAATGCCTCTTCGCCCCACGGATACCAGTCGACTGGCTGGTGGGACGCCCCTTTCAGGTACGTCGACGTTTCCTTCGCGAGGCGGTTCGAGGGTCGCTCGGTCATTCGGTCGACCGATGCACCCCGCGGGCTATGGCCTTTTGGGGCGTTCATTCATTTCCGATAGAATTCGGTGTAGCCACAGGTCCCGCAAACGAACGCCTCGAACTGGGAGAACCAGGTGAACGCACCCGCCGAGATGTGTCCGACCGCCAAGGGACCCCCGCCGGCGCGAACGCTCTCGAAGCGCTCGATTGCTGTGCCTCCGCACTTCGGACACGGTTGCCCGGATTTCATCGGATCCTGAGGGACGATCCGGAACGAAAAAGGTTCGCTGGGGTTTCCGAGGCTAACGGCCTATTTCTTCAGTCGTTCCGCGAACTGCTTGCGGAACTTGACGACCTTTGGCGCAACGACCGCTCGGCAATAGCCCGCCGTCGGGTTCTTTCGGAAGTAATCCTGATGGTATTCCTCGGCCCGGTAGAACGTGCCGAGCGGCGCGACCTCCGTGACGATCGGGTGGCGCCAGATTTCCGCCCCGTTCACTTCCGCGATGACCTGCTTCGCGGTCTTCTCCTGCTCCGGCGTGTGATAAAAGATCGCGGACCGATATTGCGTCCCGACGTCCGCACCCTGACGATTAAGGGTCGTCGGATCGTGGACCGAGAAGAAGATGCGCAGGATATCGACGAAGGGGATGGTCTGCGGGTCGAATGTGATCTGGACCGCCTCCGCATGCCCCGTCGTATCCGTGCACACGGCCTCGTACGAGGGGTTTGCGAGATGGCCGCCGGAATATCCGACCTCGACCTTTTCGACGCCGCGGAGGTCTTGGAACAGGGGCTGCAAGCACCAGAAGCAGCCGCCGGCGATTGTGGCACTTTCTCGCGTACGACTTCGATCGGGCATCATGGTGGTCGTTTACTTATCCGGTTTCCTTGGGGATGAAGGTTTGCCATGGTCTGGAGCGGGGAGGCCTGCGGCTCATTTCACGAGCTTTGCGGCATTCGTCCGGAGGATCCGGTCGACCGTCGTCGCTTTCAGCGGAAGGGATCGTAAGCCTTCGATTTCTTCGCGGATCCCCGGGATGCCCGGCCCAGGCCAGTCCGAACCGAACACGACCTTCTCGGAGACCTCTTCGAGGCGGGGAAACCATTCGAGAAGGCGGCGCGGGGGGATGCTCGAGATGTCTAAGACCACGTTCGGGTGGCGCCGCAGCAGATAGAACGCCGTGTCGCACCACAGCGGTCGACCGCCGTGCGCCATGAGGATCGTGAGATCGGGGAAGTCCTGGGCAACGTCGTCGAGGGCCATCGGGTCTCCGAACCTCGACCGTGCGCCGGGAAAGATGGAGGTCCCCGTGTGGATCATGACGGGCATCGCGAGCTGCTCGGCCGTCCGATAGATCGTCCTCAGGGCGGGCAGCCTCCCGTCCACGTAGCCGTTCGCGGGGAAGAGCTGGTGAGGCGGGTGGATCTTCATCCCGTCCATCTCCCACTTCGATGCGAGGCGCTCCACGTCGCGCTTCGGATTCTTCGATCGCTTCGGATGAACGGACCCAAACGGGATGAGGCGTTTCCGATCTTGCCGGGCAAATTCCCCGACGAAACGGTTCACGTCTTCCGTGAAACCCATGACTTCGGGCGCCACATAGTTGATGAGGCAGGCGCGCTCGACTCCGACGGCGTCGAGGTGATCCAAGAGCGAACGGGGGTCGGAAAGGAGCGGCTTGATCCGCTCGATATCCGGAATTCGGTCGAACATAACCTTTCGGATCGCGGGCTTGAACGCGTCCAACGGTTCGAGGTGAACGTGAATGTCCGAGATGCCCGGCATCGTGCGCCCTAACTGGGAGCGTGGCAAAGTCTTTTCGAGCATCGATTCAGACGGCCGGAGGCAATCGCCGGATGACGTCCTGGTAGTCCCGATAGGGCGTCGTACACGGCGGTCCGTCCGCGTACAGGAGAATATTCTCGCCAGGGTCGGCGTTGCTGAGACCCAAGATCATGGACGACACGGTGCCGCCCCCTTGGCCGTGCACGCACAGTCCGATTCCTCCCGGTCCGGAGACATGGGTCCGGAGGGCTCTTTGGAGCGCGGGGATCATCGCCCCCGGGTCGAGGGAGACCTTCGCGAGGAGCCCTTGGACCAATTGGACCTTCGGGTCCGTGGAGACGTTCCCGCCTTCGTTCGTGAGGACATTTAGTCCCTCATGGCCGCGGTTCATGGAGAGCTCCCCATCGAAACGGAAGAAGCGCAGCTCCTTGCTCGAGGCGCTGAACAGATTCCAGAAGTTGTACTCGTGCTCGCGGACCTCTCGCTGCAGGAAGACGTCGACTCCGGCGACGCTTGGCTGGCGCAGGGCATCGAGGACCAGTTGTCCGCGTGATCGGGCGGTCGGGATGGCGCGACCGCGCCGATTCGAAAGGGCGACCACGAGTCCCGTGCCGCTCGCCCCGATCCAGGTGCCGCCCGCCCTACGGTCTCGCGGCGCGACGAGGACGGGCGTCCCCTCGATGACGGTCGGAGGATCCGAAGGTCGGTTCGCCGATTCGTCCCGATTCATGCCCACCATGAGGTCGAATCCCGGGACGGATCGCCACAGGGCGATGAGGGTGCACATTCCCGCGCCTCATTTCGCCTGCTTGAGGTCGTACGCCCGCATCTGCGCCACCCGCGCCACGTCGGGCCGACCGCCCTTGGTTGCGGCCTCCATCGCCCGTTCGTAAGCCAGGACGGTCGCGTCGCGAAGACCCGAGTCCCCGGCACTGGAGGCTTGCTCGCTCATCGCTTCAGCGGTGTCGAAGAAATACTTCGCTGCGGTCACATGGTCTCCGAGCGCACGGAAGAACTCGCCCGCGAAGAGGCCTTCATGGGTGAGCCCCTCCGCCCCTCCCGCGAAGTTGACCTTGAGGACGGCGGCGTATTCCTTCGCGACCGTCGGGAGGGACGGGTCACCGTGGAGGTCTTGGACTGCATTGCGGTATTCGACAAGGGCCAAGTAGTTGCGTTCGTCGGCGGCCATAGCGTCGTCCGCGAGGGTCAGATATCCTTGTCCGGCCCTCCGGCGCCACGCGCCCGCCTTCGTGAGATGGCCGAGTTTCTCCGCGCAGCGCGCAAGCGCCTGAAAGATGCCCACCCGGTCCAGCGGTGATCCGGATTCGGTGAGCTTGGCGTAGTGCTCGAGCGCCTTGGAGAAGTCGCCAATCGCCTCGGCGGAAATCGCCTCGATGAGGTCCGACATCGAGGATGCAAGCCTCTAGGAGGTTATCAGGCTGCGCTCAGAATTCGGCCCACTTCCCGTGGCCCTCCCAAACGCGCACGTGCATCGGGAACTTGACTTTCTCGTGCATCCGTTTCGAGATCAGCTCGCAGATGTTCTCGACCGTCGGGTACTCGATGAATGCGTTCCAGTCTTTGTGGTCGTATTCCGCAAGGACCGCGCGCAGGACCTTCTTCAGCTCGGCGAAGTCCAGGAGCATCCCGCCCTTGTGATCCCCTTCGATGAAGACGTCGACCTGATACGTGTGGCCATGCAACGACCCACAGCGCTCGTGGCCCGGGAGGTGATGCGCGCAGTCGATGTATTCCGTGACCCCGAGCTTCATCGATGCCGGACCAAGGACACGGCCGCCATAAAGGTTGGCGTGCGGCCCTTCAGAGCGGTGTCACGGTGACAAAATGAAGAGGGGTTTTCCCTCGTTGCAGGAACTGGTGATTCTCATTCGATTGCACGAGCAGCACGAGACCGGGTCGCAGCGCGATCTTCTTGCCGTCCATGATCACGATCCCGCGCCCTTCGGTCACGACCAGCTGATGGTCCCACTCGTGGCGGTGCATCGTGGAGTAGCCGCCCTTTCCGATGATCAGCTCATGCATCGCGGTCTTCCGGGCGCCGTCCTCGCGACCGATGAGCTGTTTCATCCTCACGTTGTGGCTGCCTTCCTCCAAAAAGCGAATCGCAGAGACCGACCGGACATGGGTCGAGTACATGCCGAGCGGCCCGGGAAACCCGCCGCCCTCCTTAGATTTTGCGCTGTCCGTGTCGCGTTTCGTATTCGACCGGGTCTTCGACGCCGACCTTGGCGAATGCATCCCGGCGTTCGCGGCATGAGGCGCACGTGCCACAGTGGATTTCGCGGTCCCAGTAGCAGGACCAGGTGACGTCGAAGGGGACCTTCATGTCGAGGCCCATCCGGACCACATCGTCCTTCGACTTCCCGCTCAGCGGCACGAGGATCTGCACGGGGGAGGCGTCGTACGACCAAAGGCTCAGGTGGAAAACACTGTTGAGGAAGTTGAAAAACTTCGGACTCGCATCGGGGAACGAATCCGGATCGATCCCGTTGTGGCCCCCCACAATATATCGGACCGCGTCGAGCTCGGCATAGTGGCCCGCGAGACCGTAGAAGATGAGGTTGCGACCCGGGATGTACCCCTCCGGGGAATCGAGGAGCCGGCGGTTCTCGAAGCCTTCTTTTCGGAGGTCGTCGACTTCCTTCAGGAACGGCAGGTCGACGCGACGGAGCGGCCCCGTGCCGATGCGAGAGGTGAGGGCCAACACAGCGTCATGTTCGCGCCGGGGACGCCCGAAATAATCGAACGTGAGCGGACGGAGATCCCAGCCCTGCTGCTTCGCCCACCACAACGTCACCGCCGAATCGATACCACCGGACAGGAGGATGATCGCGCGTTCCATTGGAATGACCGTCTACGTGTGCCGCGCCCCCAAGCGTGCGGCCCCCGGCCCGAGGCTTCCGCCCCATAAATATCTGTCCCAGGCTCGTCCAAGGGAAGGCCGTGACGCGCCTATCCAACCGGAGGCGGAGGCAGGTGGTAGGGGTCCCACAAGACCCCGAGTTCGTCTTCGATTCCTTCGATCGGTTCGCCTTGCCATTGGGCGAGTCGCTCCCCGTACCGGTCGCGGAGAATCGTGAGCAGATGGCGGAGGCGGTGCACGATGTCCTCCGTTTCCCCCGACGTCACGAGGACGGCGACGACAAGACCTGCCTCGTTACACATGACGAATCGGTGGTCTCCGAGGCTCACCTCGTGGACCTCGCCATCCCTCTCCGTGAATGCTTCTCGGACGAAGGACGAGATGGCCGAGATCATGCTCCCGACCACGTCACGGTCCTTGTCCGTCATCAGGGTTCGCGACATGTGTTTGACCAGAAGGCCGTTGGCGCCGATCACGAAGACCTCTTCGATCATCGGTTCGGATGGCGCGGCAGCAGGGGCTTCGGCTGGCGGAGGAGGCGGGGCGGGAAGACTTGCCGATGTTCCGTGCTTCAGGGTCACTTCAATCTTCGTCGGCATGGGTTTTCGGGCGGGCCGGAGATGCCACAGGTCCGAGGAAGCCCAGGCAAACGCGAGGCCGCTGCCGATGGGCAGATACCACCCGAGCGATTGGTTCCAGACCCGAGAGCCGTCGGTGGTCCCGCCGGCGATCTGCTGAATGATCGCCCGAAAATCGGCGGACGCCGCGACCGGAATGGCGAACGCGATCGTGAAGACAGCGTACAGGGTCAGCCCGGACGAGGCGAGGAAGGCGAGGCCCGAGAAGATTCCACGGAGTTTCTTCCATTTGGACAGGATCGTGAGGCCTACGCCGGCGGCGGCCGCGACGAGCGCGAAAATCGTGGCCTCCTGGTAGTCGGCGAAAACCTTCGCCATCCGAGGTTGCGCGCGTCCCGGTGGCAGGGTTGCCAGCTGATCGTACGAGTAATTGCGGAACGTCGTGAGATCGGTCGTCTTGTTGTAGTCCGTCTGATGGGCGACGAACGGACTGTACGACCAGGTCTCCACCGACTGGGAATCTTCCGTTCGGTACTCCCACACGGGTTGGCCGAAGGCGATGAGGGCAAGGGCGATGGCTACGCCCGCTGCGGCGAGGCCAGACCAGGCGGACATGGCTCCGAAAACGAGGCCGGCTTCCGGTTAAGAGTCCTCTCATGTGGTTATCGTCCTTGACAATGCCGAATCAAATTCGAGGACGCGATCTCAGCGGTCCGTCCACTTGGCGTCTCGTTTTTCGAGAAAGGCCCGGACGCCCTCCTCCTTGTCGGCGGAGGCCATCGCGAGGGCGAAGAGGGTCTGTTCGTACCGGAGCCCCTGGTCGAGGGGAAGTCGAGTGGACGCGCGAATCGCGGACTTCGCGAGGCGGACGGCGAGGGCACTGTGACTGGCGATCTTCCCGGCGATCTCGACGGTTTGGGGTTCGAGCCTCGCATTCGGCACGACCTCGTCCACGAGGCCGATCCGGAGGGCTTCGGCAGCGTCGATGCGGTCCCCGGTGAGGGTGAGTTTCATCGCGTTGCCGAGGCCTACGAGCCGCGACAGACGTTGACTCCCGCCGCCACCGGGAATGATTCCGATGTTCAGCTCCGTTTGCCCTAAGGTCGCGCGGCTCGAGGCGATTCGGATGTCGCAGGCCATCGCCAGTTCGAGGCCGCCTCCAAAACAGTAGCCGTTGATCATCGCGAGGATCGGCTTCGACATGCGGTCCACGGCGTCGTATAGCGTGCCGTGCTCGTACATGCGCCATTGCTCCATTGGAGTACGTCCGTGGAACTCGCGGATATCTGCGCCCGCGGTGAAGGCTTTCTGGCCCGCACCCGTGATCACGACCACGCGGGTCGTCTCGTTCGCATCGAGTTCATGGAGGGCGCGGATGAGCTCTTCCTTCAGGACCATCGACATCGCATTCAGTTTGTCGGGGCGGTTCAGGGTGATGAGCGCGGTCGGGTCCTGAGAGCGGACGAGAATCGTCTCGAACTGCATGGGAGACGGCGGGGCAAGGCCACGAGGCGACTTGAGTCCTCGCATGCGCGTCAACCTTAAACAAGGTTAACTCGATCGATGATCGGAAGACGATCTCGATGGCCGCGGCCCGGAATCACTTGCCCTGGAACTTCGGCGCACGCTTCTCGAGGAACGCGCGGAATCCTTCCTTCGCGTCCGCCATCGCGAACAAGCGATTCTGCAATTCGCGTTCGAGGGCAAGGCCTTCGTACATCGGCATCTCGGTCCCCTCCGTCACGGATCGTTTGATGAGACCGACCGCCCTCCCCGCGTGCTGCGGGTAGGCGAGACCGGTCGCGAACGCCATCGTCTCCTCCCAGAACTTCGCTTTCGGGAAGACGCGGTTGAACAGACCCCAGTCGAGGGCCTCCTTCGGGGTGATCATGCGCCCCGTCGACATGAGGTCGATCGCGCGGCTCTTTCCGATGAGCCTTGGAAGGCGTTGGGTGCCTCCGGTCCCAGGGAGGACGCCGAGCGTGACCTCCGGCAAGCCCACCCGCCAGGCGCCGTCGGAGGCGACGCGCAGATCCGTCGCCATCGCGATTTCAAGACCGCCACCGACGCAGTGGCCGTCGATCGCGGCGATGAAGAGTTTCGGAGTGCTCTCCATTTTGTTCAGCGTCTCCTGGCAGTTGAGGCAGAACATCGCCTTGTAGTCGGGGGTCGACGAGGCAAGGAGATTGATGTCCGCGCCCGCGGACCAGACGCCGTCCAGTTTTGACGCGAGCACGCACACGTCGACGTCGTCGTCGAAACGGACGTCGTCGATCATCGTGTTGAGGTCTCGCATCAGGTCGGCGTCGTACGTGTTCGCCTTCGGCTTGTTCATCCACGCGACGGCGACGCGGTTCTTCTTCTCGAGCGAAATGTAGGTCAGGTCCATCGCACTACCTCATTGAGAACATTGGAACTGGTTGTAATAAAGGATGGGTTATCTTGCTATCTTTCCGGTTCGATGTGTCGCATGCCTCAACGTCTCGTGAACCGAATCCGCGAGAGGAGCGATGCCCACGCGAGGAGACCGATGATCCCGGCGCCGACGACGATAATGCCGAACGCGTCCGATCCGTTCATCGCTCCTAGAGAATAGAACCAGAGGGAAAGCGCCAGAGAGAGGCCGAAAAGGACGATCACTGAGGCAAGAAGGTATTCGAACGCGCGGGAGGATCCTGCGGTATTCGATGTCGCTTTGAGGGCCAACCTGAAACTACCTCGCGAGCTCCGAATTGTCCCATTTCTCGTTGAACAGGAACTCTCCTTTCACGAAGTCCCAGTGCCGGCTCTTCATGTACCGGTCCGGGAGGACCGTTCGGAGGTAGTCGACGTACGCGCCGCGTTCAATGGGTTTCCCACCCTCCATGAGGACATTTCCGCGGACGTCGTACGGGAGATACACGTAACCGACCCCGGCCGCCTCGGATCCGGACATCCGATAGTCACCGAATTCGGCGAGACCGCGAATGCGGAAGAACCTCCGATCCGGAAGGAAGACGAGATCGTCTTTGGTCAGTCCGTGTCCGTTCTCGCCTTTCTCGGTCAGGCGGCGTAGGATCGCCTCCCCCTCCTCGCGGTTGCAGCGCGCCTTCGCCTGGATGATCGCCACATTCACATCGCGGACTTTCCCGCGGACTTCGTCGATGTAGATCGTCTGTGCCTCGCCGTTCTTCAACGTCTTGAAGACCCCTTTCACCAGGTCCCCTCCGAGCTCCGAGCCGAACATCTCGAGTCCGCGCGGATACCACATGTTCAGGGTCTTCTGGAGATCCTCGATCCCGAAGTTCCCGCCATTCTGGACCCCTGCGACGGCGATGGCCTTCATCAGCGTCTCCCCCGCGGCCAGGTGGTATGACTCCTCCAGGAAGCGCATCCAGGGCATCGAGACGGCCATGGGGCCGTACAGGAAATGGTGCTGCATCTCGAGCTGGAACTTACCGACCCGGTCGATGAACGACATGAACGTCGCGGAATCCATGAGGCTCTTGAACTCAATGTTGAACGCATCGAGGACATGTTCGCCCGGCTTCATCGCGAACAGTTCCTCCATCGTCTCCGTGGCCCAGTGTCGTCCCCACCGCGCCTTGTCGAACGTCTCGTCCAACGTCAGGACGCCGGCCATCTGCATATGATGCCGGAGCTCCTCGACGCACACCCGCTTCTTCGAGAACGAGATCGTGTCGAGCTGGTGACCCGTCGGGTCCGTCCGATGGATCCCTTCGACGATCTCCTTGTCAAACCCGGTGAGAGAGCCGTGGTCGAGCTGTTCGTACACCATGCGGTGCTGTTGAATCGAACCGAGTTCCGTCGAGGCCTGCGCGCGGATGATCTTCAACGCGGTCATGAACTGCGCGTCCGGCATCTTGTCTGCGGTCCAAAGCCGCCCGGAAAGGTCCCCCGTCGCCGCCGTGTTCCCGACGACCTTTTGGGCGAAGCCCGCGAACCCGTCCCGCTTCGCCATGATCACGCTGAGGCGGGGCATCGGCGTCTCGGGATAGTAGCGATCCCAATTCGGCCGGTCGAAGACGCTGGGCATCTCGGGGAAGTACTTCTCCTGCCACTGCTTCCCCTCGTCCGCCCACTTCTTCGGGAGCGCCTCGATCCGGAATTGGTCGAGGAGAGCCATGCGACCGTTGCGATGCACGTTGAGAGGGATGAACCTTTCCCGGAGGTCGCTCAGCGTCGCTCGAGGACGCCGACGTAGTCTCCTGGCTGGTATCCCCCTTCCCAGATCACGCGCTCCAGATCCCACCCCGTTTCGTGGGCGAGACGCGCAAGTTCCTCCGGAGGGATGAGGAGCAGATCGAACCAGTCTCCGATCAGGCCCTTGTACCGGACACGCAGCGTGAGGAGTCCGGGCGGCCGTCCACGACGCACGTTCCACTTCACGTACGGCAGGTGGTCCTCCGACCACGTGCCCGGGATCCGGCTGTTTCCGATCAGGCGCGCGCCCTTTCGCGTGATGCCCCGAAGCTCGCGGAGGAAGCGGCGGAAATGCGGCACGTCGCCCGCGAGACCGAGGTTGTTGCCCATCATGAGGACGGAATTAAAGGTCCCCAGTCCCCGCGGCAGCCGCCGCACGCTGGCCGGATACACGTTCGCGAGGCCGCGGATCCGTGCGAGCGCTACCTGGGTCGGCGACGCGTCCACCCCGACGACGTCGAATCCTTTCTTCTGGAGGAACAGCGCGTGCCGACCGGGACCGCAACCGAGGTCCAAGACCCGTCCGCGGACGAGGCGGATCGCCTCCCGTTCCATCCGCGGCCACTTGCTCGGCGGCGTGAAGTAGCTGTCGATTTTCGACCCGCTCCGATATCCGTCCTCTCGTTCGAACTCGACGGTCACCTTCTTCCCGAGCCAGTGGTCGAGCATGGCGCGGGCGTACAGCTCGAACGAGGATCCCGGGGGCGGCGTCCGGGTGGCCTTCGCCATGTCCGTCCGCATGCGGGGATGCCGTAATGATTCTTGCCTCGTCAATTTGTAGCTACAAGATAGTCGTATCCGCGCAAGCCTTATCCGTCCGCCGTGCGTACAAGGGTGGGGGAGTTCCGAACATGGCGCGCGCCCGCAAGGAGGCGAAGTTTGAGGTCTTCGGCCAGGAGATGGTCGAGAAGGTCGTCGCCAAGAGCGGCAGTTCCGGACGTGTCTACCTGCCTCCGGATTGGATTGGCAAACGGGTGAAGGTCATCCGCGTGGACTGAGGACCCGCCATGGTGAGCCGTTTCGGGCCGAAGGACTTCGCCGCGTGCGGCCGCTGCGGCAGCGGGCAGGTCCATCCGAAGCTCCTCGTGATGGGCCCGATCGCGGGGATCGATAGCGACAGCCGCACCTTCGTCTGCCACGCATGCGGCCACGAGGGCCTTCCGATTTTCTTCGATACCCAGGAGGCCCGGGCGCAATTCGAACGGGAGAAGAAGGGCCTGTGGGACGCGGAGCCCAAGGCTGCGAAGAAGGGAGTCTTGACGATTCCAATCCTCCCCATCCAGGCCGATCCTCTGATCGCCCTGAAGATCCTCGAGCACTTGCCCGTCCGCGTGGCCACCGTCACGGGCGTGCGATGGGAGGACGGCCAACTGAATCCCACCGCCTACCGGGCGTCGTACCAAGAGTATTGGGACGCGATCGGTGGACCGCGGTACAACGCGACGCGCGTGTTCATGCTCGACCTCGCGGGGATCAACCGCGCGAATCCGAACTTCGAGGTGACACGGCATCTGGTGAAGCGGTGCGAAGTCTGGCTCGACTCCGGTGGCCGCGAACCCGAAGAGGTCATGGACGGTTACATGCTCGACGTGGAACGGGTCGTCGCCGGCACCAAGACGTTGGCCTCCCCGGACGCATTCACAGGCCTCTATGCGCTTTCGACGGACGTCCTTCCCTGCATCGACTGGGACGGGAAGGTCGTGTGGCGCGGGGGACACGAGGGAGGCACGGAGCTGCGAGAGGTCATGAACCGTCTCCGGGCGATTGGCTTCACGTCCGCCTGCGTGTTCGATCTCCGTCGCCTTGGGACGGAGCTTGGACCCGATCCCGCCCTTCTCGCGAGCCTCGAAGGGCTTGACTTGGAGTTGTACATCGGCGGAGGCCTGCAGGAGTCTGACGTGCTCCGCTTGGGAGAGAGCGGTTTCGCGGGAGGGCTCGTGGATCCCTACACACCCGTGATTCGGGACCTTCTCGCGAAAGCCCCGAAGGCCCCGACAACGACGGAGGCCAGTGCCCCCACGCCAGCGCCCCGGACCACCGCGGCACCCGGGTCCGTTCCGAGCTCCGGTGGAGTCCATGTGCGCCCTTGAGGCGGAGGAAGACTTCGCGATCGGCGAACACGGTCGGCGGATTTTCTACCGGGTAAGCGGGAAAGGTCCATTCGCGCTGGTGATGCCGGTGAACTGGGGCGTCGATTCGTACGTGTATACGAAGGGGCTCTCCTCCCTCGAGTTCTGGCTCGCGATCGTCACCTTCGATCCGCGGGGCGTGGGACGATCCGATCCTGTTGAATCGCCTCGCGAATACGCCTTGGAGGTCACGGCCCGCGACGCGGCTTGTGTAGCGGACTCCGTTCGTCTCGATCGTTGTGTCGTGATTGGTCACTCGAGCGGGGGCGCCGTGGCCCTGACGTATGCGCTGGCGTACCCGGACCGCGTCTCCCATCTCATCCTCGTCTCGACGAGTGCGACCTGGGCGAGCAGCTCCGCGGAGTCCGCGGTCGCTCCATATCCCGCCACCGAAGAGGAGATGCGAAGACAATTCGCCGCATCGATTCCGGACGCCGTCCACGAACCCGCGAAATTCTCGCGGGCGATGAAGGAGCTCCTTCCGCGGATGCGCTTCTCCCCAGACCGATTCCGATGGACGGGGGAGGACAAGTCTGGCACGTACGATCTCCGGGACCGGTTGAGGGAGATCCACGTCCCCACACTGATCGTGCACGGTCGAGAGGACATCGTCGTCTCTGCTGAACGCGGAGAGGAGCTTCACCACGGCGTCGCGGGCTCGCGGTTCGTTGGCCTGGAGAATTGCGGCCACTGGCCTTTCGTCGAACGGCGTGGGGATTTCGTGTCCGCCGTGACGGAATTCCTCGGACTCGGATCGCGGCGAGACCGTCGCGCCGCGTAATCGTCCGTCCTCAGCCTGGCTCATGAAGGTGTGCGGGAAGCTATATCATCCTCCGGCAGGTTCGGGGCCGAAGGGGGGAGTAACATGGCAATCATGCTGGATAGCACCTTCTTCCTCGCCGTGATCGCATCGACAATCGGGAGCTTCGTGATCGGGGGAATTTGGTACGCGGGTCCGGTGTTCGGAAACGCATGGATGGCCGCACTCGGGAAGACCGATGCCGACAAGGAAGCGATGCGCAAGCAGGCGCCGAAAGGATTCGTCGCGGGGCTGATCGGCGCTCTCATCGCGTCCTTCGTGCTCGCCCTGTTCCTCGAATACGGCCGTCAGGCCAACGTCGGGTTGCCCGCCGGAGTCCTGGGAGGCATCGTGGTCGGGTTCCTCGTCTGGTTCGGGTTCCTCATGACGACGGGCGTGTCCGGCGCCATCTTCGAGGGCCGCTCGGGAAAGCTCCTCGGAATCAACCAAGGATTCGCGATTGTCTCCTACCTGCTGATGGGCGCGATCCTCGGAATCTGGCTCTGACGAGTCTCGGAAAGGTCAAAGTCGACGGCGCGATGGCGGTCGGAGGAATCCGATGTCCCTGCGAAAGGTGCCGCGGCCGTTCGACCTGCACTGGGGAAAAGGCGTGATTGCCGAAGAGGCTTCCGTGGTCACACCGTTTCACGAACCCACGATCCAGCTCCTCGCTTTCGACGACGGGTCGAGGTCGCTCCGATTCTGTGCGTATCACAAGGGGTCGTTCGCCCGCATGCCCTTGATCGTCGGGGAAGAACATCTGAAGGCCCTCGCGAAGGAACTGAAGAAGAGCCCACAGCTTCGAAAGCTGTTGAAGAAACTCGTCGATTGAATTGCCCCATTTCGCGGGGGCTTGCTACACCCGCTCGACGTCGATGCCGACCTTCCGAATCACGTCGAGGCCCTCATCAGAGCGGTAGGTCGCTCGGTAGTACACCTTCGACACGCCGGAATTCACGATCGCCTTCGCGCACGTGATGCACGGCTGGGCGGTCACAAAGACGACCTTGCGCGGGTCGTTCGCTCGGACTTTGATGAGGGCGTTCACCTCGCTGTGGACGCAGCCGCAGGCTCCTTGTTGATCCGCGCGGCAATCCTCGTGGGACAACCCCTTCGCGGTCCCGTTGTATCCGAAACCGTAGATCTGAGTCATGTCTTCCGACGTGATCACGCATCCAACTTGGAACCGCTTGCAGGTCGCTCGTCGGGTGAGTGACATGGCAAAGTCCATGATCAGGCTCTCGAGGCTCGGCCGTTCGATTTTCCCCATGAAGGGCCTCCGGGCGCGAATCGAAGGAACCCACGGCGCGCCTTAAGGTTTCGGAAGGTTCGCGCGTGAATCCGCTCCATCGTCGCAAGCCTTATGCAAGATTTGTTGCGATGGCCCTCTCGCATGAAGGTGAAGGGTTCGACGGACGAGGCTCCGTCGATTTCCCGGGACCAGGTCGCAGCCTTCCGGCTTCACCGTCATCACCTCGCATCGCGCGCACCCGCGTCGGCCCTCGTCCAAGTGGCGGGAGACATGGGGGGTGCGCAAGCCCAGGTGCTATCCGCGGCTCAGATGTCCCTGTGGACGCGGACACGGGGCCTTCGAGCGAAGGACGTGGAAAAGGCCCTTTGGCACGACCGGACGCTCGCCAAGGTCTGGTGCATGCGGGGAACGGTGTATCTGGTCCCGTCCAAGGACTTCGCGGTCTTCGTGCGAGGTGTCGCAGGACGAGCGGACCGGGACGCTCGGTGGATGGCGAAACGAGGCCGGTCCATCGACGTGATCGAGCGGATCGTGAAGGCCATGGAGCAGATCTTGGACCGCCCCCTCACCCGGAAAGAGGTGTCGGAGCGCCTCGGAGATTCTCTTGGGACGAAGAAACGGGTCCGACTCGGTCATGGCTGGGGCCATCAAGCGGAGGTCGATGCGATCGAGGTCGATGGCCAGACGATGTCCGTGGGCGGGATCCTCGGCTACGCGTGCATTCGCGGAGCCGTATTGGCGGGGCCTCCTCGCGGAAACGAAGGCACCTTCGTCCGCCCCGACGCATGGCTTCGGGAGTGGCGTGACTTGGCCGTACCCGACGCGGAGGACGAACTCCTGCGGCGGTATCTCCAGGCCCACGGCCCCGCCACGGTCACGGATTTCGCGTGGTGGACCTACGTGACTGGGGCGCGCGCGCGAGCGATTTGGGAACGCCACAAACAGGACCTGGCTGCCGTGAACGTGGACGGAAGCATGGCGTGGGTCCTGCGGGAGGATCTGCCGACCCTGGAGCGGGCGAAGATCAAACGGCCAAACGTCCGCCTCCTGCCGTTTTTCGATTCTTTCCTCTTGGGGCAGAAGGTCAAGGAACATTTGGTCGAGGCGAAGCATTATCGGCGCGTGTACCGCCCACAGGGATGGTTGTCGCCGGTCGTCCTGGTCGACGGACGCGTCGGAGGGATCTGGAAGTACGAACGCAAAGGAGATCGACTCTCCGTTCAGGTCGAACCCCTTGGTCTTCTCCCGTTGGAGGTTCGAGACCTCATCGTGGCGGAGGTCCAGGACCTCGCTCGTTTTTTCGGGGCGGGACCACCTGCGGTGGACTTCGCCGCAAAACGGGGATCTCGGCCTTAGTGCTTGGGGCTACCTTGGGCTTGTTCTCCTGCGGAGGGCGAACCACTCCGGCGGCACCTCCAGGCTTGTTGGGCCCCGACGGTGGCGGCGGTGTACCTTTCCGACGGCGGTCGAGCAGGAACCAGGCGATTCCTGCCGCGGCAGCGAAGGAGAGGACTGCGGTGAGGATGAGGGATCGCGGCAGGTCGTTTCCGCCGGCGACGGTCGCTCCATCGGCGGCAACCGTGACGCTCACCGTCACGATCGCCGTATTTCCCGCCCCATCCGTCGCGCGCGCATAGATCGTGCGATTGCCGACGGTGAAATTGACATTTGCGCTCCACGACTCGGTTCCCGAAGCCATGATCCAATTCGTCCCGTCGATGCTCACATCGACTCGCGAGAGACCCACGTTATCCGATGCGTTTCCAACGATGGACGTGAGACCCGGAGCCAACCTGGCACCCTCGACGGGAGAAACGATCCCGATCGTTGGCTTCGTCGTGTCAGGCCCGGGACCGGACTCCTTCGGCGTGGCTGCGACTGGAGAACTCCGCGGCCCTTCTCCGACGCTATTCACCGCGGCGACCGCGTAGTAGTAAGTCACGCCGTTCGTCAGGCCGCCGTCAAACAGCGCCAGGGCGGGTCCCGCCCGGATGAGGAGAGTCAGGCTGTTCGGTGAGACCCCACGGTAGATTATGTAGTTCCGGATCGGAGCGCCTCCGTTCGAGGCCGGAGCGGACCATTGCAAGTTGACCACCCCGCTCCCGGCGTTCGCCGAAAGAGTGCGGGGCATGCTCGGGACCGACGGACCCGCGGCGGGGACGGCCGATGCCTCGCTCGAGAACGCTCCGTCTCCAACTCGGTTCACGCCTGCCACGCGGTAATAGTACCTCACGGCGTTTGTGAGTCCCGTATCGGAGTACGAGCCGACGTTGCCCACCGTCGCCACCAGGACGGTGCTTCCGGAAACGGTGCCCCGATAGATCTTGTAGTTCGTGATCGGCGCACCGCCGTCGGATGCGGGGCTGGACCATTGAATCGTCACGGTCCCGTTTCCCGCGATCGCCTGGAGATTCTCTGGAGCTTCCGGCACCGTCGCGGGCTTCGCAGAGACCTCGCTCGATGGTGGGCCTTCCCCGATTGCATTGACGGCGGTCACGACGTAGTAGTATCTCTGACCGTTCGTGAGCCCCACATCCGTGTACGCTGTGACGACCCCGACGGGCACGGAGAAGGTTCGGTCACCGCTGCTCGTCCCACGGTAGACCCTGTAACCCGTGATCGACGAGTTGCCGTTGGAGGATGGCGCGGACCAGGTGAGGGCGATCGTGCCGTTGCCGGGGTTCGCGTGCAGATTCCGCGGGGCACCCGGAACGCTTGGTCCGGGGGTGGGCGTCGCGGAGGCTTCGTTCGAGGGACCCCCCTCGCCGATTCCATTGAGCGCCCGCACGACGTAGAAGTACGTGAGACCATTCGTCACCGTCGTGTCGGTGTACGAGGAAACGTTGCCGATCGTCGTCAGCAAGGACTCGGCGCTGGGGGCCGTTCCCCGGTAGACCTTGTAACCGGTGATCGGCGAGCCGCCGTCCGAGGACGGCGCGAGCCAGGTGAGGGCGATCGTGCCGTTGCCCGAGGCCGCGGACAGCGCCCTCGGGGCACCGGGAACCGTCTGGCCGGAAATTGGCGTGGCACTGGCCTCGTTCGAGTGGGCGCCTTCGCCCACCGCGTTCACGGCACTCACCTGGTAGTAATACGCCTGCCCGTTCGTGAGGCCCGAATCCGTGTAGGCGAGGACGTTGGGGACGGTGGTCCGGAGGGAGAGTTGGCCCGAGACGGTCCCCCGGTAGATCTTGTAGTTCGTGATCGGCGAACCGCCGTCCGAGGCGGGCGGCGACCACGACAGCGTGACGGTGGCGTCCCCCGCGGTGGCGCCGAGGTCTCGGGGGGCGCCCGGGACCGTCGCGGAAGCGACCGGGGTCGCGGTCGCCTCGTTCGAGCGGGGACCTTCCCCGACGGAATTCACGGCGCTGACCTCATAGTAATACGTCACGCCATTCGATACGGTCGTGTCGGAATAGGAGAGGACATTCCCGACCGTGGTCAGCAAGCCTTCGCCGTTCGGCGACGTGCCGCGGAAGATCTTGTAATTCGTGACCGGCGATCCGCCGTCCGAGCTTGGAGCGGACCACGCGAGGGCGACGGTCGCGTCACCCCCGGTCGCACTGAGGCCCTGAGGCGCGCTCGGAGGAGCGACCGGGGTCGCGGTCGCCTCGTTCGAGCGGGGGCCTTCCCCCACGGAATTCACGGCACTGACTTCGTAGTAATACGTGACCCCGTTTGTGCGGCCCGTGTCGGAATAGGACAGGACATTCCCGACCGTGTCGATGAGTGTCTCACCGCCAGACGAGAGCCCGCGGTAGACTTTGTAATTCGTCACGGGTGATCCGCCGTCGGAACTGGGAGCGGACCACGCGAGAGCGACCGTCGTGTCCCCGCCTGTCGCTGTGAGCCCCTGAGGTGCCCCCGGGGTCGCCGGGGGTGCACTTGGGGTGGCCGACGCCTCGTTCGAGCGGGGACCTTCCCCGACGGAATTCACGGCGCTGACCTCATAGTAATACGTCACGCCATTCGACACGCTCGTGTCGGAATAGGAGAGGACATTCCCGACCGTCGTCAGCAACCCTTCGCCGTTGGACGATGTGCCCCGATAGATCTTGTAGTTTGTAATCGCCGATCCTCCATCGGAACTGGGCGGGGACCAGCTGAGAGAAACGGTCGCATCCCCGGCGGTCGCACTGAGGCCTTGAGGCGCCCCCGGAGTCGTGGGGGGTGAACTCGGGGTCGCCGAGTCTTCGTTCGAGCGGGGACCTTCCCCAATCGCGTTCGTCGCACTGACCTGATAGTAATACGTCACGCCGTTCGATACGGCCAAATCCGTATACGTGGTGACGAGTGGGACCGTGATCAGGAGCGACTCGCCGCCCGAGGATTCGCCGCGGTAGATTGTATACAGGAGGATGGGAGAACCGCCGTCGCTCGCCGGCGCCTGCCAGTTCAACGTCACCTGCGCATTTCCCGGTGTGGCCTGTAGGTTCCGGGGAGCGCTGGGGACCGTGGCCGGCGCGCTCGGGGTGGCCGACGCCTCGTTCGACGGCGGGCCTTCGCCTACCCCGTTGACCGCGGTCACTTCGTAGAAGTAGGCCTGCCCATTCGCAAGGCCCAGATCGGAATACACGAAGACGACGCCGACTTGTGTGAGGAAGGATTCGCCCCCCGATGAGGTGCTTCGGTAGATGTTGTAGTTCGTGATCGGCGATCCGCCGTCCGATCCCGGTGGAGACCACGCAAGTGCGATAAGTCCGTCTCCGGCCGTGGCAACAAGGCCGAGTGGGGCATCCGGGGTCGTTGGAGAAGCAATCGGCGTCGCGCTGGCTTCGTTCGAGCGGGCGCCTTCGCCCACCGCGTTGACCGCGGTCACCTGGTAATAGTACGCCTGCCCATTCGTCAGACCGGAATCGGAATACGCGAAGACGACGCCGACTTGCGCGAGGAAGGACTCGCTCCCGGGCGAGGTGCTTCGGTAGATGTTGTAGTTCGTGATCGGCGATCCGCCGTCCGATCCCGGTGGAGACCACACGAGCGCGATGACTCCATCTCCGGCCGTGGCGCCAAGGGCGATCGGTGCATCCGGTGGCGACGCGGGAGGGTTCGGGGTGGCCGACGCCTCGTTCGAGCGGGGACCCTCCCCCGCCGCGGTGGTCGCGCTCACCTGATAGTAGTACGTGACGCCGTTCGTGACCGTGAGATCGATGTACGTGGTGACCAGCGGTACGGTCAGGAGGAACGACTCGCCCCCAGAGGATGTGCCGCGATAGATGGTGTAGAGGAGGATGGGTGAACCTCCGTCATCGGACGGGGGATTCCAAGTCAGGGTCACCTGCCCGTCGCCCGCGCTCGCTTGTAGATTCTGGGGGGCCGATGGCGGAACCGGGAGCAGCAATGGACCCAGGGTATAGGTCGTCGAGACGTCGTGGGCGCGCAGCCCGGGTCCATTCAAGTTTTCGAATTGCAGGGCGCCGAGGAAACCTCCCGCCATGGATGCGACGATCAGGGCCAATCCGACCGTCCACACGATCCGGTGGAGGGGAAGGGCCGAATCGCGATTGTGATGGGGGTCCGTGCGGTCACGCCCCCTAGAGGCGGACACGGGCAGGGTACGCCCCGGTCTCGGGGATATCTTTCCCGGTTAGCCTCGAACACAAGTGCGCCCCCGTGAACGGCGGTCGGATGCGCGATTGAGAATGGATGGAGGAAAAATTCAGGTCAATTTTTTCTGCGCTCGCTTACATGTCGGAGTTCGGCGATTCGTGGACGAACGAAATCGGCACACACCAGGAACAAGCAACGGCCGATCCGTGTACTCCTGAAGTCAGTCCGATGGCCGCGGACGCGCGAGTTCACGCTCCCGCAGCTCCCTTCGCAGGACCTTTCCAACGAGGGATTTCGGCAGGTCCTTCGTGAACTCGACGGCCTTCGGAACCTTGAACGCCGCGAGTCGCTCCTTGCAGAAGGCGACGATTTCGGCCTCCGTGGCGGTCATGCCGCCCTTCAGGACGACGAAGGCCTTCACGGACTCGCCGCGATATGCATCGGGAATCCCGATTGCGGCGGCCTCCGCGACCGCGGGGTGCATGAACAGGACCTCCTCGACCTCCCGCGGATACACGTTGTATCCGGAGCAGAGGATGAGGTCCTTCTTCCGGTCCACGATGGAAAAGTATCCGTCCTCGTCCATCTTCGCGATGTCTCCGGTGAGGAGCCATCCGTCTCGGAGCACGGCCGCCGTCTCATCCGGATGGTTCCAGTATCCCTTCATCACCTGTGGGCCGCGCACGGCGAGCTCGCCCGCCTCGCCCGGACCGACCGTCCTCGACGGATCTTCCGGATCGACGAGTTTCGCGTCCGTGTCGGGGAACGGGATGCCGATGCATTCCTTCACGATCCCGTTCAGGGGATTGCAGTGCGTGACGGGGGAGGCCTCCGTGAGGCCGTATCCTTCGACGAGGCGGCCGCCCGTGGCGGCCTCGAATTGCTTCCGCACTTCGTTCGGAAGTGGAGCGGCACCCGAGATGCACGCGCGGACGGAACGCAAGTCGTACTTCGCGACATCCGGATGGCGCAAGATCGCGATGTACATCGTGGGGACGCCGGGGAAGAGAGTCGGCTTCGTCTTGTCGATCAGCTTGAGGATCGCGTCGATCTCCCGCGGGTTCGGGTAGAGGATCATCTCGTTCCCTTTCACGATGGAAAGGAGCATCACCGCGGTCAGGCCGTACACGTGAAAGAGGGGGATTGCGCCGAGGACGCGCTCGGACTCCTGCGCCCCGGTCGCGAACCAAGCGGCGGTCTGCACCGCATTCGCGACAAGATTCCGGTGGGTGAGCATCGCACCCTTCGGCGTTCCGGTCGTCCCGCCCGTGTACTGTAAGACCGCCACGTCGTCGGGATTCGCCAGGGCCTGCGTCGAATCCGCGGGCGTTCGTGCCAGATCCGAGAACCGATGGATCCACGGTTCCCGTGGAATCGTGAGTGGCCAGTGGCCGGCTTTCTGGAGGTCTCTCTTCCTCTTCACCGGATACAACTGCCTCAGCGGCGTTTTGAGGAACTCCGCCGCGTCGCAGATCACGACGCGCTTCACCGGCGTCGCCGCCTTCGCCTTCGACACATTGTGCCAGAACAAGTCGAGCGCCACGACGGTCTCCACGCCCGCATCGTTCCACAGCACCTCGAGCTCCCGCGGCGTGAGGATCGGGTTTGTCTGGACGACAATTCCTCCTGCACGGAGGACGGCGAAGAAGGTGACGATGAAATGGGGCGTGTTCGGAAGGAGGAGGGACACGCGATCTCCGGCGCGAATCCCGATCGTCCGGAGACCGGAGGCGAACCGATCCACCGCGGCATCGAGGTCGCGATAGGTCAACGTCTTCCCATAGAACGAGACCGCGGGTCGATCGCCATGTTCCTTCGCGGTCCGACGAAGCAACTCCTGCACGGGGATGTCCGGATAGGTGAGGGACCGAGGCACATCCGCGGGCCACTGCGCGAACCACGGC
>Ga0209806_1000500_pt1 | contig 26601 bp, 20 predicted proteins | sample GraSoiAngelo_152_FD_186166 | JGI IMG/M metagenome (GOLD analysis project Ga0209806, IMG submission 186166) | Grasslands soil microbial communities from the Angelo Coastal Reserve, California, USA - 14_1009_12_30cm (SPAdes) (version 2) | ecosystem: Environmental > Terrestrial > Soil > Grasslands ... | reverse complement strand
TCGCGCGCATGCGAAAGAAGCTGCACTGGGGCGACCTCTCCGACCGCGAGCGCACGTAGTGTTGACGGAGCTGCGCGTCCGCGATCTCGCCGTCATTGCCGACGTCACGCTCCCCCTCTCCCCCGGTCTGAACGTCCTCACCGGGGAAACCGGGGCGGGGAAGTCGATGCTGGTGGACGCCCTCGCCCTGCTGCTCGGCGAGCGCGCGTCATCCGATGTCGTACGGCCCGGCGCGCCGAAGACCGTGATCGAGGGCGCGTTTGAATTCACCTCGACCGCCCTGGACCGTCTGCGATCGTCCTTGACCGCCCTGGGGGTGGAGGCCGAAGACGGGCGCGTGGTCCTCAAGCGGGAAATCATGGGGGAGGGCGGATCCCGCGCCTGGGTGAACGGCAGCCCCGCTACCGTGGGCATGCTCGCCCAGCTCGGCGCGCTGCTCGTGGATCTGCACGGGCAGCATGAGACGCAATCCCTGCTCCGGGAGGACGCGCAGCGCGACATCCTCGATGCCTACAGCGACGCGGCCGTCGAGCGCGTCGCGGCGCGGGATGCGCACGAGCGGCTGCGAGAGCTCGAGCGCCGTGACGCAGAGCTCAAGGCCCGCCGGGAGGACGTCCAGCACAAGGCCGACTACCTGCGTCACGTGGTCCAGGAGATCGAGCGGGCCGCACCGCGTGTCGGCGAGGACGAGACGCTCGAGACGGAGGCGAAGCGACTCGGGCACGCCGAAGAGCTGGGGCGGCTCGCGCGCGAGCTCGAGCAAGCGCTCGATACCGCCGGGCTCGCCCGGGCGGCGAAGCTCGTCGCGGGGCTCGAGCGGCTCGATCCCTCCACCGCATCCTGGCGGGAGCTGCTCGATGCGGCGTTCGCGAACGTCGGCGAGTTGGCGCAGGCGGCCCGCGACTACGCCGCCGGGATCGACGCCGACCCCCGCCGCCTCGAGGGCGTGGAGCAGCGCCGGGACGTCCTGTTTCGCCTGACCCAGAAGTACGGGCCGACCCTCCCCGACGTGCTCGCCACGCGCGACCGGTCGGCGCGCGAGCTCGACCTGCTCGATACCGCCGATTTGGACCTCCGCCATATCGCCGAGCAGCGCGAGGCGGCCGCCGCCGAGTTCACGCGCGCCTGCACGGCGCTGACCAGCAAGCGGCACCGGGGAGCCGGCCGCCTCGCCCATGCCGTGAACGAGCTGTTACCGGCCCTCGGCATGGCGGGCGGCCGCTTCGAGGCGCGCCTCGTACCGCTCCCCGCTTCCCAGGGGAGCGGGGCGGAGTCGGTGGTGTTCGAGGTACAACTCAACGTCGGGATGCAAGCCCGTCCGCTCGCCAAGGTGGCGTCGGGGGGCGAGCTGTCGCGCCTCATGCTGGCGCTCAAGGTGGTCCTCGCGGAGCACGACGCGGTCGCGACCCTGGTCTTCGACGAAGTGGATCAGGGAATCGGCGGCGAGGTCGGGGGACGCGTAGGAGAAGCCCTGGCGGGCGTGGCCCGCGGGTCGACGGGCTCGCGCCAGGTGCTCGTCATCACCCATCTGCCTCAGATCGCGGCGTTTGCGGATCACCACCTGGTCGTGGCGAAGGGCGCGAAGACCGGCCTCGCCACGAGCGACGTGCAGCTGGAAAGCGGCGAGGGGCGGACCCGGGAGCTCGCCCGCATGTTGGGTGATCCCGATATGGGCACAGCCCTGCGCCATGCGGCAGAGCTGCTCAAAAAAGCCTCCGCGACGTCCGCAACACAATCCGGTACACCGGCGCGGCCGGCGTCACCCCGACGGTCCCGCCGCTGACGGTCTGCTCGATCGAAAACCCGCCCTCCACCGTCGGCCCGACGTAGGTCACCGCCAACCCGAACCGGAGCCGCCGCTCCGCCGTGCCGTCGTCCAGCATCGCAGCGGAGGTGGGGACGCCCAGGCGCGCGGCGAGGTCCAGCGAGTCCTGCGCCGAGCGAAAGCTGTAGCGGTCCTGCTGCTTGATCCAATAGCTCGCCGTCAGGCCCACCGCGAACTGCGGGGCGAGGCGGTACAGCGGAGCCACGTCCATGCCCACGTAGTCACCCGGGTCCCAGGCGAGGTCGGCGGTCGCCGCGAACGGCACGAGGATCGCGCCGAACGGCGCGACGCGGCGCACCCGCGTGCCGGGACGCTGGATGCCGCCGCGCACGGCGACGTTCAACCACAGTCGGCTCCCCACGAACAGCTCCTGCACGAGGCGCGCCTCGAGGTCCGTCTGATGGTCCCCCAGCGACTGCCGCAGCCAATCGTCGTCCGAGTCGGGCTGCGTGGTCGGCAGTCGCACCAAGGCGACGAGCGCGGCCGCGTAATGGACGCCCGCCGCCAGCCGATACTTGGCCGCGACCTCGACGTCCCCCAGCCCGAGCCGAAAGCTGTTGCGGTAGGGGAGGCCCCGGTAGCCGAATCCGTAGGCGCCGTCGACGATCGCGCCCGCGACCAAGTCTGCGCTCAGCGTGTCGTGCGCCAGCAGGAACGGCTCCCGGAATCCGACGACGTTGAAGGCCGCGGAATCCCGCGTCTGCAGGTAGGAGACCACCTGGGCGATGCCCCGACCCCCGTCGGAGCTGTCGAGCGGCATGAACGGCGATCCCGTCTGCCCGGCGCCGTGCACCGCCTCGTACAGGGCGGTGCGTATGGTGCGGGCCGAGTCAAGAAACGCTTGCGCGGCGCACTGCCGGGACGGCGGGCAGCCGTACCCGCGGCCGGCGATGTTGGCATCGAGTCGCGCCAGGGAGGTGTCGAACTCGGTGAAGAAGGTGCTGTACGACGTCCCCGAGTTCAAAACGCCCTGGAGCAGCGGGTTGAGTCCCAGGTTCGCGCCGGTGCTCGAGATCTTCAAGTGCGCGCCGGTCGCCACGCGGACGATCGGCACCGACACGCTCACCGACAGCCGGTCGGAGAGTCCCAGCTCCGCTGTGATAGGAGTGGTACGCCGCTCCTGGCGCACGCTCAGCACGCTCTTGCCGAGGTTCGCGACGAATCCGGGAACGCCGGACGCGGTGCGCACGTCTTGCTGGAGCCGGGCGACGACCGGAATGGCCCCCGCCCCCACCGTGTCACCGGTCAGCGCCAGCCCGAGTGGCAGGCGCGCGCCGTCCACGAACTGCGCGTCCCATCCTACGATGCGGGGGTCGAACGTCACGCGCAGCCTGCCGCGTCCCGCGATGTCCGCGCGCTCGACGGCCTGGGCGGCGATTCGAGCCCCGCCCGTGAGGGCCGGGCTCATCGCCAGGAGGAGAATTCGCGTGGCTCTCATCAGCGAAACGGCATCCACCGCTAGGCGGATGCCGTTCTCGTTACCCCCCGGCGCCGGCGCGGTTCGCGCTCAGGGAATCGGGGGGATCTGGGCGCTGTAATGGACGTTGATCAAGTCCCGCAGCGCTTGGGCGACCAGGCGTTGGGTTGAGGTGCTGGGGTGAATGCCATCGCGACTGATCGCGGTTCCGAATGGCGCCGCCGTCGCGTTCGGGTCGGGGGGGAACGCTGGGAACGGCCGAATCGCGCCGGGAGCACCGGCGAGGGCCCGCAACAGGCCGTTCGGGTCCACATACGCCCAGCCCCGCGCCGTCGCGGCCTGCCCGATGGTCGCGTTGTACTGCGCGACTGTGCCGAGCATGTTGAGTGTCTCCGTAACGGAGATTACGTGCGTATCCGAGCAATCGATCGTCGTCGGCGTGCCGGCCGCCGCCGCCGCGAGACGCGGTGCGCCGTAGTGGAATGGTATGTAGACGTACGCCGAATCACCCGGCGCGCCGCCCGGGATCGGCGTGGACGCGAGGCAGTTGGGGAGCACGGTGAGCGTCGGAATGCCCGCCGCAGCAGCGGCGTAATACTTGCCCGCGGATACGTACGGGGAGCCGGTCGCCTGAACCGCGCCGATCAGGACACCGCCCTTGATTGTACCGAACGAATCCAGGCTGTCCATGAAGGCGTTGAAGCGCGTCGCGAACGTCGCCGGCGGTGTGATGTCGGCCGCGCTGCCCGCATTGGCGCTCGTGTCCAGGATCGCGCCCAGCACGTCGTTGCTCCCGATCCACACGCTCACGAACGTCGGCTGCACCTCGCGGGCGCGCTGCAGCTCGGTGCGTCCCCCCAGCAGGAACAGCTTGAACGCGTCGGTGGCCGACGCTGGCGGCTGCGGCGGCGCGTAGTTCGAGTTGAGCAGCTCGAGCACGTCCGCGCCGGGGAACGCTACGTTATTCAGGAACGGCGGCAGCGGCGTGCCGCGCAGCGAGCACGTCTGGTCGGTGCTCCCCGGACCGAGACGGGTGGGCGGGCTGCTGAAGATGAACGTGATCGGGGGCGGGCAGCCGTAGAGACTGAAGCTCGGTGCGTAGTTGATGCTTGGATAGAAGAACGGCGTGCCCATCGCCCGGGCGAGCAGCACGGGATAGGCGAGTTTCTGCAGCGAGTCGTTAAGCCCGCCCGACTGGATTCCGGCGGTGATGCTGTTCCCGAAGGAGACGTAGCGCTGGAACATCGCGCCGCCCGCGTAGGACGGGACCAGCGGCGTGAACAGCTCGTCCTGATGACACGCCGCGGCGAGCGCGAGGGTCAGACCGGCGGCGAGCAGGTTTCTGGCGTGCGGCATCGTCGGGGCCCCCTTAGAACGCATAGCTCAGCGACACCCCGAAGAGGTGCGCGTGGAGTTTGTACAGGCCGTTGTTCATTCCCGTCGTCGGCAACTGGTTGAACGTCGGCTCGCGCGTCCGGCCGCGGCGGTCGTTCTGCTTGACGTATTGGTAGGCGAGGTCCCCCGTGAGGCCGGGGGCGAGCTGCACCGTCAGGCCGGCGGTGACCTCGTTGCGGTTTCCCTCGGGCAACAGCGGTGTCACCGTCTCGGGGGGCGCGGCGCCCTGATGATATAGATAACCACCGCGGAACGTCCACTTCGCATCCTTCGCCCACTCGGCCGCGAACCGGAATCCGTTGGTGTTGTGATAGCGCTCGGACATCGAGCGGTTGAGCAGCGGGTTCGCGAAATTGATGTTGATCACGGTGAGCCGCTTGCCCCAGCGCGTGAACTGATAGTCGCCGAACAACGTCCAGTCGCTCCGCAGCTTGTACGCAAGCCCGAAGACGACCTGCTCCGGGTTGGTGATCGACGTGGTCAACGTCTGGGTGGTAAGCACGGTACCGAAGAGATTGAGTCCGACCAAGCCACACGCCGCCACGGGTGTGGTCAAGAGGTTGTCGATCGGACAGCCAGCCGGGATCGTCACCGGCCCAACCGGGAGGGGCGAGGGCACGATCAGATTCGTCGCCACCTGGGTGAACGTGCCGGTGCCCGAGTAGTCGAGCTTGGCGTGCATCAGGTAGCGGCCGCCGATCGATAGCTTGTCGTTCACCTTGATGATCCCGCCCCAGTGGGCCGTCACGGTCGTCTTGGTCGCCTCGAGGTGCGCGTCTGCGAAGTCGGTGCCCGGCGCGATGCCGAACTGGCCGAACACATACGGCGGTGCACCCGGTGGCGGTGGCAGCAGTGTCGTGGGCAGCGGCGCCTCCGCCAGATCGAGCCGCTGGTTCAGCTCCACCTTACCCATCACGATGTCGAGTCCCCCACCCAGCGCCAGCCAGGGGGTGACCTGATACGCGACCGTGGGTTGGATGTAGATGGAGCGGAGGACGTTCTTGTAACCCGAGAATCGCCCGTCGAACGCAAGCGGCCACTGCGTCTCGAGCGCGTACGGCGCGAACAGCCCCACGCCGACACCCAGTTTGGGGGTGGCGGCGTATGACAGGTACACTTGGGGAATAGCCAACAGCGGCTCTTGCAAGGCGTTACGCTGCACGAGCACGTCGTCGGTGAACCCGCCGTTGATCCGCAGCAGCGTCACGCCGATGGTGGCCCGCCCCCCCTTCACTCCGGCGAGCCCGGCAGGGTTGAAGAAGATCGCCGACCCGTCGGCACACGGCGCGGCCACGCCCGTGCCGGCGCGTCCCATGGCGCAGGTGCCCTGTTCGTACAGGCTGAACCCCTGTGCGGCCAGTACGGCCGGGACCCCGGCAGACGACAGCCATAGCGCCGACAAAGCATACCGCCGCATAGAGTTGTCTCCGGAACCCGGATGAGAGACGTGGTGGACGAGGCCCGTACAGGGTAGCATTGGCCCCAACCCTTGTCAAACCCAAGTCGCATGAAAGCGTCAGCGTTGTTCCGAGCGACCTTCGGCGTCGCGCCCCGCGCCGCGGCGTCAGCCCCGGGCCGGGTGAACCTGATCGGCGAGCACACCGACTACAACGGTGGGCCGGTGCTCCCGGTGGCGCTCGGCGTGCGCACCACGGTGGTGGTGGGTCCTGCCGACTCAGGCGTGCTGGAGGTCGTGTCGACGCGAGACGGTCGACTCACGCGACTCGATCCGCGGGACCACCGGGCCGCGGGCTGGGCGGCGTACGTGGCCGGCGTGCTGCACGAGGTCGCTGCTGCGGGCGGGAAGGCGGGGCCCCTCGCCGGCGCGCGCGTCGCCGTGGCAGGCGACGTCCCGGTGGGCGCGGGGCTCGCCTCATCGGCCGCTCTCACCGTCGCGACCGCCAAGGCGCTGGCGCTGCTGGCGGGCGCGCCACTCACGCCGCGCCAGCTCGCCGGCGTCGCGTTCCGCGCCGAGCACGATCATGTCGGCGTGCGGTGCGGCATCATGGATCAGACGATCGCCGCATTGGCGAAGCCGAGCCATGCCCTGCTGATCGAGTGCGCCTCGGCGGAAGTCCGTCAGATCCCGTTCCGGGGGCGCTTGCTGCTCGTCGACACCGGCGTGCGTCACGAGCTCGCGGCGGGCGCCTTGAACCGGCGCCGCAGCGAGTGCGAGGCGGCCGTCGCGCGGTTGCAGCTCGAGCTCCCCGAGCTCAAATCGCTAGCGGCGTGGCCGGCGGCCTGGCTGGCGCGGCTCAAGCGCGCGCTCCCCGAGCCGCTGCGCGCCCGCGCCGTCCACGTGGTGGGCGAGACCGCGCGCACCCGCTTCGGCGCTCAGCTCCTGGCACGCCGCCGGCTGAAGCAGTTCGGCCGGCTGTTGTATGAGTCGCATGAGTCTTGCCGCCGATTGTACGAGTGCAGCGCGCCCGAGCTCGACCTCGTCGTGGCCGCCGCGAAGCGCGCCGGCGCGTTGGGTGCGCGCCTCACCGGCGCGGGATGGGGTGGAGCGGTGCTGGTGCTGGTGGAGCGCAAGCGCGAGGCGCGCATCCTCGCCGAGATCCGTGGCGCGTTCGCCCGCGCGTACGGGCGCGAGCCACCCATCACCGTCGTGCGGGCGGCGGGCGGCGTGCGGCGCGAGCGCCTCCGGTGAGATCGGCGCGGTCACCCGGACGCGCTATGTTACCGCAGCCGGGGTGGCGAAATCGGTAGACGCAAGGGACTTAAAATCCCTTGGGAGGCAACTCCCGTGCAGGTTCGAGTCCTGCCCTCGGCATGCCGGTCCGGGTAACTCGCGCCCCCCACCCGTCAGGGCGGTGTCAGGAGCTTGAAGTACGCCGCCACGTCGAAGTTGGTCGGGTCCACCTCGAAATAGTGGCCCCTGGTGTAGTGCCCCGTCGTCGGGAAATACGGCGGCGGATCGGTCTGACCGCACGCATCGTAGGCGTATCGCTTGATATAGCCGTGGCCGTCGCTCAGCCCCATCGGGCCGCGGGTCTGCTGAATGACGCCGCCGGTCACGTAGAGGCACCCACGGCCGTCCTTCTGCCCCTGGCAGCCCTCCGCATTCATCGGGCCGGTGGTGTAGTGCTCCGCCGTGAACTGGTTCAAGGCGAGCACGAAGCCATGCACGAACTCGTCCTTGGTCGCCTTGTACGTGTTGTAGTTGTTCCCAATCCCGCCGCTGGGCAGCTGCGGGGCGTTCAGCGTGTTGTCGGCCATCACCACGTCGTTGCCGACAAACATCCCGAGGATGTCCACGCAGCTGCCGATTGACGGATCGGTGACGTACGTGACGTTGTCCACGATGACGATGTTCCCGGTCGCCGCGACCGTGACGCGCCCCCGTAGCTTGCCGGAGATAGCCACGTCCCCGTTCACGAAGATGACCCCTTTGAAGCTCGGGTTGAGCGCCCGGCTGATCGGCCACAGGTACTGGCCGTCGGGACGGAACGCGACGAGCGGGCTCACCGTCCCCGGCCATTTGAGCCATTGACCATGGGCGTCGGTCGCTTTGAAGCTGCCCCACAGCGAGTCCGAGCCTCCCAGATAACAGCGCTTGGAGGCGTTGTTGAGCGCGCCACCCCACGAGTCGGCCGTGCCGGCCGTGCCGTCGAAATGGGACTGCGCGCTCTTGAACACCCCGCCGTGGAAGTCGCCGCAGTTCTGCGAGTTCCGCAGGCCGAACTGACCGTAGTTGCTGGGCGCGTCGGCGACGGCCCAGCCGGCTGAGTCGGACTGGTACACCCGGATGAACCCCTCGTTGAGGCCGGTCGTATTCCCGTCTCCGTTCAGGTCGAGCGCCACGAATTCGATCCGCATGGTGGCCTGGCCGAGCACACCGGTGCCGGCGCTCGCGAGCACCATATTGCCGGCCGTCGCCTGGGTCTTGAGTTTGTTCAGGTCCGCCGTGGTGGGAAAGGGGACGGTCGCCCCGTTCTCCGCATATCCCTGCTTGTACGTGCCGTACTGCCGGCCCGCGATCGTCTTCGCCGTGCTCACCGGCCCGAAGAAGGTCGCGCCCGACGCGACGATGTTGATGACGTCGTTGCTGTGAACCGGTCCGTAGATCTGGTCGTTGTTCGCGAAATAGATGAGCCCCTCGACGTTCGTGAAGTAGGCGTACTTGGCGAAGCTCTCCTGGTCGATCTCACCTCGACGGACGACCGTGTTGCCGAAGATATCCTTGGCGACCGTTACGACGCTCGCGAACACGCCATACTGGCCTGACGTGATCCCCGTGGGCCCGATGTAGGTGGTCCGCGTGACGTTCGGGATCGGATTGCCGGCCGCGTCGTAGACGATGGCCCTCGTTTCGAACCCCTTGTATCCCGTGTCGGGCATCAACGTCCTGGTGCCGTTCACGGCGGAGCGTGCCTCTTCGATGCCGGCGTCGGCGACGGTCATGAGCAACGTCTCGCGCTGGCGGTACTTCGTCACGAGCGCGCTGTTGCCGCCCAGGACTGCCGCCGTGCCCATCAGGGTGAGCACGACGAGCGTTACCAGCAAGACGGTCACGAGGGCGATCCCGCGCTCATTCTGGATATGCATGCGCTCCCCCGTTCAGGGAATAGTGACGGGTGCGGAAGTAGCGGTCGGGGACGACGAGGGCGTGCAGTCTTCCGCCGCGAGCTGGTACTGATACGTCACGCCCGACGCCACCGCGGCGTCGTCGTAGACGTAGGTCGGGCTCCCCGCCGGGAGGCTCAAGTACGGCGTGCCCCACGTCAGGTCGGTGATCTGTTTGCGCCAGACCACGTACTGCACGACGTCCTTCTCGCCGCCGTATTCGTCGGTCGCAGGATTCCAGGCGAGCCGAACGGCCGGTGTGCCGTCGAGCTGCGTGATTCTGGTAGCCGTGAGCGCGGTCCCGAGGATGGGGGCATCGCCGCACGTCTGCCGCGTCGCGATGCCGATGTTCGGCAGCTCCATGAATCGCACGAGGGTGTAGCGCCGCTCGGCCGCCCCGGCCTGCCCGTTCGTTACCGTGAGCGTGACGCGGATGCCGCGGATCGAGTCGATGATGGCCGCGGCGCCCGTGTCGGCCGGCGCGAGATGGATCGGGACGCTGTGCCTGAGCGGGAGCTTCGCGGGCGGAAGCGAGTCGAGCGATATCGTGCCGCCGACACTCGCCAGTCGGTAATACTCGAAGTACACGGTGCTGGGCGACCCGATGATATTGCGCGACACCATCGCGGGCGGTCCGCCGTTGACCTGCTCGTACAGGATGTAGTCGTCCACGCGGGCCGTGGTCGAATCTGGCGCGAGGAAAAAGATGATCGTCTCCGCCGGACTGTTGATGCCGCCGGTCGTGTAGCTCGTATCCGGATAGGCGGCGGCGGTGAGCGGGAGCGTGATCCGCTGTGCCTTCGTCAACGCTGTCACCGCGCCGGCAGGGACATCCGGGTCGTAGTAGACGGCGAAGGGGTCGTTCGGCAGGTTCGTCGCATAGTCGGCGTTGAAGGCGACGACGTTCGACCCCGCGTAGATGATGGCCGGCTGAGCGTCGGGGAGGTTGGACCCCGCCGCGCGCAGCCGCTGCTGCATGGTGGTGAGTGCGAACTGCAGGTTCTGCACCGCGTTCATCCGATCGCCCCCCAGCGACATCGCGCGACCTTGCGAGCGCAGGAAACTGAGCGTCCCGGCCATCACCGCACTGAAGACGACGAGGGCCACGAGCAGCTCGACGAGCGTGAAGCCCGCCGCCGGGTGTTGCGCGGCTCGCGTCATGGCGCCGCCACCGTCACCGTGCGAGAGACCGGCGCGAGCAGGCCGGGGCCGCTCACCGTCACGGTGATCTTCTTGTAATCGTTCGGCTGTCCGACGCCGCCGACGTGCACGACATCGGTGTGGCGACTGAACCCCGGCAGCGCCGGGAAGCCGATCTCGGTCGCCACGTACATCTTCTCGAGAGCCGAATAGTTCGGATCCGCCTGGATACGCGCCAGCCGGCTTTGGGCGAGCTCGATGGCGGCGTCCTGGCGGCCGCTGGTCGCCGCGGTATGCACCATGCCCGTGGTCAACTGCGCGGTGCCCAACAGCACCACGGAGAGAATTACCACCGCCACCATGACCTCGATCAGCGTGAAGCCGCGTTGGGTCGGCATTAGAAACCCCGTTTCCAATTCGGCGGCGCGGCCCGGTACCACGAGACGCGCGCGGTGGCCCGGTCGGTTTCGATCACGCGGGTGTCCCCGGCATGTCCCGGCCCGGCGGCGGCGCGCGCGGTGGTCAGGTATACGGCGCCCGCCTCGCTGGCGCTGCCGTCGCGATGGAACGTCACCGCCGGCAGGGTGCCGAAGGTCTTCGTAAAGGAGATGGGTCCGGCCCAAGCGCCGAGCGGCGGGGCGCCGCCCTGTCCGAACACGACGTGCTCGCTCAGCGGCACGACCCGGAGATGCTCGCCGGGGTCCGCGCTCCCGTTGTTGTTCGCGTCGTCGAGGATGCGTATGGCTTCGGCCGAGGTGTCGAATGCGACGATGATGTTGTGCTGGCGGGTCACCGCGAGGCGTTGCGCGACGAGCAGCGTCGTGCCCGCACTTTGCATCGCCGAGTCCACGGTGAATTTCTGGAGATCGATCTTCGGCGCGACCAGAGTGACCAGGAAGCCGAAGATGACGATGACCAACAGCATCTCGAGTAGCGTGAAACCGCGCGACGCGGCGTGACGCACCATGCCCGCACCCTCCATGCACTTTTGCGGGCAAACCCGGTGGCCGGCTCTTTCGGCCGACTCCACTCCGGCAGCTGGGCTGTCTCGGCTTCGGACGCTCGAGACCCCATGGCTTTGCGCCCCGCCGTCACCGACGGTTTGCCCTTGTCAGAGATTACGTACGTACAGTGGCCCCGCCGGCCGGGGGTGGGCGGTGACACTGCGCACGCACGCCGTGCCCACACGTCTCCGGCACGCCGCATTTTACAAGGGGGAGCGCCACGTTCCTGTCTGAACTGGTTACGCCTTGCGGGGTTCATTACTCTTCACGAGTGCGCAGTTCGTGCACCCCCAAGGGGGCCCGGGCTGCGCTTGCCGTGCGGCATCTCGTTTCCGGAGTTGCGCATGAAAGACCCCATCTCGTCGGACGGACGGCTCGTGGAGCGCATGGCTCAAGGCGACCGCGTTGCTCATCGGGAGCTCGCCGATCGCCACCGCCTGTCGGTGTACGCGCAGGTGTATGCCGTGCTGATCGATCCCGACGCGGCCGAGCAAGTCGTGGTCCAGACCTTCGATCACGTCTGGCGCGCGGCCAAGGAGTTCAATCCCCGCGCTGGCAGTCCCTTGGCGTGGCTGGCGGAGATCGCCCGCGAGCTGGCACGGCGCCGGAAGCGGGCGCCGACCTGATCCTGCTCGGTTCCCGCGCTTCCGTAGCTGGCGCGCCCGCAACATCTTGACCCCCCCCGCCAGGTCGGCATTCTTTACCCATCTTCGAGTGAAGCACCGTCGGGAAGGCGGGGTCAGGAACGGCCCTGGGCTTCTCGGGCCCTTTTGGCGTTCTCGCCCCTCGTGCAGGGACCCCGGGATCGCTGCGCCGCCGTTCAGGGGGAACGTGAGGCACATGAACGGTGGCGTCGATGTCCTCAAGACACTCCACGATGTTCGGGTGCTCGTAGCGCCGCTCACCCGCCGTCGCGACGTCACCTTGGTGTTCCACGGCTGCGAAGCCCTGCCACACGCCACGGTGGACGAGCAGAAGCTGGGGCGGTTGCTGTACAAGCTCTTCACCGTCGCCGTCCGCAACACGCCGGTGAGCGGAACGGTGCGGGTTGCAGGCGAAGTGCTGCGCGGGGATGGCTCCTCCCGGGCGCGCCCGCTGATCCAGATCGCGATCACCGACCCAGGCCCGGTGCCGACCCTCGGGGATCTTGAACGCTTGGTGCGCTCGCTCAATCTTGTGGAGATCCTCGGGGCGGAGCAACGCAGCGGCGGAGTCACGCTGACGGCGGCGAGCGGGTTGGGCGAGGGCGAGCAGGCGATGGTGTCGCTGCGGCTCGAGTCCGGAGCGCTGCGCACACTCGTCCTCACGCTCCCGGTTGCAGAGAATGGTGCGGTGTGATCCAGCGCACAGCAGATCTGGTCGAACGACGTAGCGTACGGGTGCACACGCCCGCAGTCTGGGTTGCCCCTACGTGTCGTTCGACTGAGTGAGGTCAGGGCTATGCCCGGCATGCAGTGGGCTCGGCTGCAGGCGAACTTGAATGTCCGGCTGCGCCGGGGGGCTTGGTATCGGATCCGACAAGTAGGCCCCTTGCAGGTCGTGCTCGAGGTGCGCGGACAGACACTGCAGGTCCCCGCCGCGTTTCTCCAGATCATCGAGACTCCCCCGCGCCGCTGGACCGTCGTGGCGCGTCCCGACGATGCCGTCCGACTCCCGTCGAGCTGGGGCGACCGTTACGCCGTGTGCCCCAGCTGCCGCGAGCGCCAGCCCATCGAGGGACACCCCGCCGCCATGCGGTGCAACCGCTGCCGCGAAAGCTTCGATATCGAATGGCGCGAATCGTACGATCTGGGGCTGTAGCAACTCGACGACCCTCCCTGGTTATCGGTCACACGGCTTGAGGTTGGTCATCGCCACTAGACCCTGACACCGCTCGGACGCCTCGCGGACCGCCCAGATGCAACCATTGAGGGCGTTGCTACGTCTTACACAGGCAGAAGGCGTAGCGGGGACGCATCGGAGCGAGGCAGGCGTTCCGCACTCACCGTGCAAATGGCCGTCGGGAGGTTCGACAATGAAGGCATACGCGATGTTGCTGGGCATGATGCTCACCCTCGGCTCGGGATACGCCGCCCAAGTTGCCGTCTCTTCGGTCGGGACGGCGCGGCCCGGCGAGGTGACGCCGACACCCGTGGGCCGCACCAGTCACGGGCCGGACACGGTTTGGTACGGTGGCGTGCTCGATCCGATCACCGTGGAGGCACGCGGCGACGCTCCGGCGAGCGCGGCGACCGCCCGGCGGCTGCTGCTCGATCGCCCGGCCGTCCGCTGTTTCCGGGCCAGCCGCGTATAAGGGCGTCGTTTCCGTAATCCCCACCCGGGGGGCCCACGCCTCCCGGGTGTGTTGTTTCCACACGGTCCCCGAAACCTCACCTCGCAAATTCCCGTACCACGTGCCAGTATGGTGGCGGCCCCGATCGTGGAGGGTATCTCGCATGGACTCGTTCTCGATGAGCACGTTCTGGCAGACCTGGCGGAGGGAGATCATCCGCGGCGCGGTGCTGTTTGTCGGCGTCATCGCGATCGGCCTGTGTGTCCGGTACGTGATCGTGCGGGCGCGCCAGGGCGTCATCGAGAACCTCCCCGTTGCCCTGAGAGGCCTGAGGGGCCTCCGAGATCTGAAAAATCTGCCGAGCAATTTCGACTTCGATCCGGACGCCTACGCGGGACCGCGCGACACCGCGGACACGTGGACGTATCAGGCGAAGGTCGCGCCCGGGCATTGGGTGTGGATCCGTAACACCGTCGGCTCCGTTCGAGTCGAAGCGGCGAAGGGTGATTCACTCGAAGTCGTCGCTGTGAAGACGCGCCGTCGCTCCGACGCGGCCAGCGTGCGCATCGAGACCGTGAAGACCGCCGACGGCATCGCGATTTGCGCCCTCTGGGCCCGCGGGGGGGGCCACTGCGGCCCGGGGGATGACTACAAGTCTTCGTCGCCGCACCGCAACGACGTCGCGGTCGACTTCACCGTTCGCCTGCCCAAGCGCGTGCGGCTGGGTGCGAGCACGGTGAGCGGCGCGGTGCACGTTGCCAACGCGACCGCGCCGCTGGTGCTCGCCAGCATCAACGGCGAGGTCGACGCCGAAACGTCGGCCGGCCCCGTGCGCGCCACCTCGGTGAACGGGAGCGTGCGCGCGCGCGTGCGCGCCTTCGGCGACACGGGTGAGGTATCGTTGTTGACCGTGAACGGCGAGGCCACGGCCGAGCTGCCCGCGCGGCTCGACGCGGACGTGGAGGCGAGCACCGTGAACGGCGCGATCGAGACCGACTATCCGCTCGCCGTGACCGGGAAGCTCGGGAAGCACCTTCAGGGCACGCTCGGCGCCGGCGGGCGCAAGGTGCGCATCACGACCGTCAACGGCGCCATCAACCTGCGGAAGGTGACCCACCCAAGCTGAGGTAGCGTCCGATTTCATCGGTGAACGTGGGGACGTTGATCGGTTTCGTGATATAGCCGTCGAAGCCGGCGCGGAGGGCTCTCTCGCGGTCGCCCGGCATGGCATGCGCGGTGAGGGCGACCACCTTCCAGGGGTGCTCGCCTTCGATCTTTTTCACGTCGGCGAGCACGCTGTAGCCGTCCCGGCCGGGCAGCTGAATGTCGAGCAGCACGAGTGCGGGGGCGGGGCGCTCCGCGAGCAGCGTCGCGACGAGCGGCTCTCCCGTGTGCAGCCCGACCACACGGTGCCCCTTCAGCGTCAGCAGCGCCGTGATCAGCTTGAGATTGTCGGGCTGGTCCTCCACCACGATGATGGTCGCCATCAGGCTCCTCCGGCATCCGCCCGGGGCAGCGTGAACCAGAACGTGCTCCCCTGGCCGAGCGCGCTCTCCACACCGATCGCGCCCCCGTGCAGCTCGACGAGCCGCTTGGAGAGCGCGAGCCCGAGTCCCGTCCCTTCGTAGCGGCGGCTCGGCGCCGCGTCGAGCTGCACGAATTCCTGAAACAGCTTCGCCTGGTCCTCGGGCGCGATGCCGATCCCGGTGTCGGTCACCGCCACGCGGACTTGGCGCCCGCCGTCCTCGAGCCGGGCGGCCAGTGTGACGCGGCCGCCCTCGGGGGTGAACTTGATCGCGTTCGAGAGCAGGTTGAGCAGGATCTGGAGCAGGCGCCCCCGATCCGCCGTGACCGTCACCGGCTCGGGCGCCGGCTCGAGCGCGAGCCGGTGGCGCCGCGCTTCGAGCTGCGCGCGCACGCTGTCCGCCGCCTCGCGCAACAACGGGTCGAGCGGCACCGGCTCGAGGCGGAGATCCATGCGGCCGGCGGCGATCTTCGACAGGTCGAGCAGCTCGTTGATGAGTTGCAGCAGGTGGCGGCCGTTGCGCGAGATGGTCTCGAGGTAGTCGCGCTGCGTGTCGCTCAGCGGCGCACCTTCGACTTCACCGGTCAGGAGCAGCTCGCTGAACCCGATCACGCTGTTCAACGGCGTCCGGAGCTCGTGCGAGACATTGGCGAGGAACTGGTCCTTGAGCTTGCCCGCCTGATCCAGCTCCGCGTTGAGCCGGGAGAGCTCGCGATGCTGCTCCTCGAGCACGGCGTTCTGCGACTCGAGGCGCTGCGCGGCGTGGCGCACCTCGACCGCGAGGCGCCGCGTATGCTGATGCGCCGATTCGCGCTCGCAGGCGATCGCCAGGTTGGGCGCGGCGTGCTCGAGCACCGTGCGCACGTCCGCAGCGAGGTCGCCCGCCAGCAACGCGACGAGCAGCCCGACGAGGCGGTCCCGCGAGCGCAGCGGCACCAGGGCGACGGCGCTCCCCTCGTGCGAGGCGTCGCCGGCGACCAGACGCAACTGCGTCCGCACCGGCTCCGCGGCCGTGCCGGCATACAGCATCACCGCCGCCGCGTCGCCCACGAGCTGCCGTACCGCGTCGCGCGGCAGCGTGTGCGCCGTGGCGCGCCGCACGGCGGTCGCCGCCCATTCGTTGGTACCGTAGTTCGGCTGGTACAGGGCGAGCCCCGCCGCGCCGGTGGCCGCCGCGAGCACCTCCAGCGTCGGGCCGAACCCCCCCCCGGCGGCGTCCCCACCCCCCCCACCGCCGGTCGGCGCATTGAGGGCGGTCAGGAGCCGCGCGATATGGTCCTGCATCCGCTCGCGCCAGGCGAGCGACGCCGCCATCTGATTCACGCTGCGCGCGATGATCCCGAACTCCTCGGGCTGACTCTCGTCCAACCGCTCGGCATGACTGCCGGTCGCCACGCGCTCCAGCGCCAGCACGATGCGCGCGAACGGCGCCGCGAGTCGCCGCCGGTTGTACGACAAGCCGACGGCGAGCGCGACGAGCACGATCGCGAGGATGATCGTCGTCTGCAGCGCGGTTTGCATCGCGTCGTCGCCGACGTCGGCCGCGAGCTCGCGCACTTCCTGGAGCTGCGTTTCGAGACCGAGCGAGGGATGCAACCGCTCGAGCCGCTCCAAGCGATGGGTCAGGTCGACCATGTCGGCCTGGGTGCGGCGCGCGCTCTGCCAGGAGACGTAACGGTCCGCCAGCACGGCCACGGCGATCGCGACAAACGCGGCCGTGAACACGCGCGTGATGCTGGGTGCCCGGAGCCGACCCCATAGCGTGGTGGGGCTGCGGGCAACGGGTGGCGGGGGCAGGGGCGGGGGCGGTGACGTCATTCGGCCTTCTATTACTAGGGCTTTAGGCGCCCGAAACAAGAGCGAGACCGTGGCGCGTCTAGCGGGGGTCCCCGCCGGGCTGTATGCTAGGCCGGGTCTCGCCACTCGTGCGGCGCACCCGTGTCCGATGTGCTGGAAACCCTCCGTGCAGCTCTCGCCGAGCGCTACGCCGTCGAGCGCGAGCTCGGACGGGGCGGTATGGCGACGGTCTTCCTGGCGGAGGACCTGAAACACCATCGGCCGGTCGCGATCAAGGTATTGCATCAGGAGCTCGCCGCGGCGCTCGGTGCCGAGCGGTTCCTGCGCGAGATCGAGACGGCGGCTCGCCTGCAACATCCCCATATCCTCCCCCTCTACGACTCCGGGCGGGCGGACGGGTTCCTGTTCTATGTCATGCCGTACGTCGAGGGCGAGTCGCTACGCGATCGCCTCGTCCGGGAGAAACAGCTGTCATTGGAGGAGACGCTGCGGATCACCTCCGAAGTGGCGGGCGCGCTCGCCTACGCGCACAGCCACGGCGTCGTGCACCGCGACATCAAGCCCGAGAACATCATGCTGTCGGGTGGGACCGCCGTGGTCGCCGACTTCGGCATCGCGCGGGCGGTCAGCGCCGCGGGAGCAGGACAGCACCTCACGCAAACCGGCACGGTCATCGGGACCCCGGCATACATGAGCCCCGAGCAAGCGACGGGGAGCGCAGAGATCGACGGGCGGAGCGACCAGTACAGCCTGGCGTGCGTCACGTACGAGATGCTGGTGGGTGAGCCGCCGTTCACGGGGCCGACCCCTCAAGCGGTGATGGCCCGGCATTCACTCGACTCGGTGTCGCCGCCGTCGATCGTGCGGGCCACGATTCCGGACGGCGTCGAAGACGCGATCCTGCGAGCGCTGTCGAAGGTGCCGGCAGACCGGTTTGCCACGGCGGCGCTCTACGCCGAGGCGTTGCAACAGCCGTCGGCGACCAGCGGGCCGATGCGACGGGTGACGCGGCCGGCGCCGCGGTGGGCCGGTGTGCCGCGCGGCGTGGTGCTGGCGGGCATCGTCGTCATGGTAGCAGTCGCGGGATGGGGCGTGTTTGGCGGGAGGCGTGCACGGCCCGGCGCCGGCGCAAACGGACTCGATCCGCGGCGCATCGCGGTGCAGTACTTCGAGGACTTGAGCCCTAAGAAAGATTTGGCTTATCTCGCCGACGGGTTGACCGAGGAGTTGATTGCCGCGCTCACCCAGGTACCGTCGCTCTCCGTGATTTCGAAGAACGGGGTCACGCCCTACCAAGGCGCAGCAGTCGCACCGGATAGTGTCGCTCGGGCGTTGAGCGCCGGCACCGTTGTGCAGGGCAGCGTCGAAGACGTCGGGACTCGGTATCGCGTAACGGTCCGGTTGATCGACGGCGCCAGCGGCGTGGATTTCAAGCGTGCGAGCTTCGAGCAATCGGCGGGGGAGCTCCTCGCGGTGAGAGACAGCCTCGCAGGGCGCGTGGCAGACTTCCTGCGCGAGCGCCTCGGCGAAGAAGTGAAGCTGCGCGAGCGGCGCCACGGGACCGAGAATGCCGACGCCTGGGCGCTGCTGGAGCGCGGCGAGAGAGCGCGCAAGGATGCCGAAGCGCTGCTCGGCGCGGACAGCATGGCGGCGGCCACGCACGCGTTTCGGCGAGCGGACTCGCTCGCCGCGCAGGCGCAAGCCCTGGATCCTGTTTGGCCGGAGCCGCTGGTCCTGCGTGCCCGGCTGGCCTACCGGCAGTCGCGGCTCGATATCGATCCGCTGCACGCCGGTCCATGGATCGACCGAGGGTTAGGTCTGGCCGATCAAGCGTTGCAGCTGGACCCGAAGAACCCGCCCGCGCTCGAGCTGCGAGGAACGCTACGCTATTGGCGCTACCTGCTGCACCTGGTACCCACGCCGGCGGCAGCGGCCGAGACGCTGAAGCAGGCCGAGGCAGACCTGCGAGCGGCGGTCACGCTGGCCCCGACCCAAGCGAGCGCCTGGAGCACCCTGAGCCATCTCAACGATCAGAAACCCGACTACGTGGAGGCGAAGATCGACGCGCAGCGCGCCTACGAATCGGACGCCTACCTCAGCGTGGCCGACCAGATCCTCTGGCGCCTCTACGCGACGTCGTACGACCTGGAGCAAACGGCCGACGCGATCCACTGGTGCGCCGAGGGCGGGCGGCGCTTTCCGGAAAAGCCCCAATTCTTGGACTGCCAGCTGTGGCTGATGACCGCGCGGGCCGTAGAGCCGGATGCGGCGAAGGCCTGGCAGCTGGTCGACGCGATGGGCAAGCTGACGCCGGCGCGACAATGGCGTCTGGAGCGAGTCCGTGCGGAAATCGGCGTCGCAGCCGTGCTCGCGCGCGCCGGGCTCGCCGATAGCGCCCGGCGTGTGCTCGCGCGATCGCAGGCCAGCGCCGAGCTCGATCCGGAGCGGGAGCTCTTGTCTTTCGAGGCATTCGCGCGGACGCTGCTCGGCGATCGCGAAGGAGCACTGCGCCTGCTCACAGAACAGATCGCCGCCAATCCCCAGCATCGAGTCGGGCTGGCGCGCTTTTCACACTGGTGGTGGCGGGAGTTGCGCGACGACTCGCGGTTCAAGGCGCTCCTCGGAACGCCGCGCTAGGTACCGTACATCCACCCTTAGGGAGGGCTCTCATGAAACGCACTGCGCTGCCGGTTCTCGCGACCATCGCGTTGATCGGGTGTACCGACACCATCCCGACGCGCCCCGCACGTCCAAAACTCAGCGCCGAAACCTCGGACGGCGCGCACGGCGGCAACACACACTTTTTCTTCCTGCCGCCGATCGTGGCCAACCCGAGCTTCTCGGGAGTGTCCAATCCATTCCTCGCCCCCGACGTCCAGATCTGTCGGCTGCTTCCTCCGAGCAACACGATCTGCGATCCGACCGCCCCGACGATCACGCTGACAGCCGCTATGCCGAAGGGCAAGGGCGAGGAATATCATGTGGACTGGAATAGCGATCGCAGCACGGTGGGCAAGACGTACCGGATCACCGTGCAGGTGAAGCAGGATGAACTGGGGAATGAGCAGCCGCTGGGGCATACAGACGTGCAACCCAACGGCCGCACCCTTCCGATCAGGTTCCGAATCGAGCGCGGTGCCCTGTGCGAAGCTGGGTTTGGGTGTGCGCAGGTCCCCGTCACACAGCTCGGTGGAACGTTCGTCACAGATGATCGTGACGCGGGAGCAATGTTTCCTGCGGGTGCGCTCCCGCCTGGCGTGACCTCGGTGGAGCTGACGATCGAGCGGATTCCCCACACGGCGTTCGCGCCGACAACGGGGCCACTGCCGACAGGGCTTCAGCAGTTCCCGTTCTTCTTCGACTTCAGCGTGAACCCGGACGTGAAGTTCGTCAAGCCGGTTTTGCTCGGGGTGTGCCAGCTCGAGAACCCCGAGGATCCGCGCTATCCGGGAACGCAGCCCCACGACCAGCTTGTCCTCGCGCACCCGACCGGCCCTAGCACCATCGAGTTCCTGGCTCGTGACGGCGCGCCGTTCGTCGCCTTGGGCTGTCCAGGAACTGGAACTGGACCGGGAAGGGGAGGCTTTGGGAGCATCAAGGGCGCCCGCCGCTGGATTGCGCAGGGAGGGCAGCCTGGGTTGCTCGTGCGGCTCGGTGCGCTCGCGGATTGGCTGTTCATGCCAAAGAAGGTGCTTGCGACCACCGCCGTGGCTCACGGGGGCGTGGGTGGCAGCTTGCTGGGCCCATTGGGGAGCCCCGTCAACACCGTCCTGGTCGAAATGAGAAACAACTCGGCGGGGTCCCAGGGAGCCGAGGGAACCCTGGCGCCGGGGAGCAACTGCCAATCGGAGGGCCAGTGCCAGGCACCGTCTGTAATCATCGGGAACTTCAGCGGCGCTCCCGCAGCGGGTGTGCCAGTCACTTTCAGGGTGACCGCGGGCGGTGGCACGATCGGCGTTGGGGACAGGAGCGGCACGTCGATCACCGTGAACACGGGCGAAGGCGGCGTCGCGTCGCTCGACTCCTGGACGCTGGGGACCACGCCCGGTGTCAATACTGTGACCGCCACGGCCGGCGTTTCCGGTAGTCCCGTGATTTTCTTTGCGACCACTAGGAGTGGAGGCGGACTGTAGTCAGGAGGTAGCAGGGACTGTACCGAGCGCGACGGGCATGGGGCGATCCTTGAGGGGTCGCCCTTCTCGTTTACGGTTTGCCAGTTCGCCGCCTCTTACACCCGCTCACCCACCGGCCCGAGGTCCAGATCGCGCCGCTCGATCGCGCCCCCCGACGCCGGGCGGCGCGCCGCCAGCGGCGGGGGCTCGCTCCAGCCCGCCAGCCGCAGCACTTCGACGGTGCGGCGATTGACCTGGTCCGCCTCCGGCCCTTCGCCCGCGATCCCCGACGCGAGGTCGAGCCAGGACAGCGCTTCCTCGAACGCGTAACGCGCCGTCGCCGCCTCGCTCGCGCGCAGCGCGTACTGGTAGGCCAACGCCTGCTCGCCGCTGCGCTCGGCGTGACGCGCGATGTCCCCGGCGAGCTCGCCGGCCCCTACGGCGGCCGTGATCGTGACGAGCGACAACGCGAGCGCACGGTGCAGCTCGCGGCGCCGCGCCGGCGTGAGCAGGTCGCGCACCACCTCCGCGATCACGGGATGCGCGCAGCGATACACCCCTTGCTCCTCCAGCAACAGCCGACGCTCGACCAGCGCATCCGCGAGGGCGGCGGCGCGCAGCCGGGACATCCCGTGCACGTGCGACAAGAGGTCGGTTCGAGCGCCGCGCCCCGACACCGCTACGGCGGCGAGGAGATCACGCAGCTCGTAGGGCAGGCGTGCGACACGCGCGGCGATCGCGTCTCGCACGGTCTCGGCCATCGGCAGCTGCCGGTAGTCGGCCGCGCTCGCGGCCGGCGTGACGACCCACGCCCCCGTGGCGCCTTCAATCGTGAGCATGCCCTGGACGAACAGCGTCTTGAGCATTTCAATCACGTGGAACGGATTGCCGTCGGTCACCTCATGTACGCGGCGGGCGAACCGGAGTCCGCCGGTCGGCGACTCGATCCGGGCCAGCTCGCGGATCAACCGCCACACGTCGTCCCCCGTCAGCGGCGGGACCGGCACGACCGTGGTCGCGGGGCGCGTGCGCAGCGCCCGGCGCAGGCGCGCCGCCGGCGCGTCCCGCTCCAACTCGCCCAGCGTGAGCGTGGCGACGCAACCGACCGCCGACTCCTGAAACCGCTGCGTGAGAAAGTGGAGCAGGGCGCATGTCTCGCCGTCGCACCAGTGCAGGTCGTCGATGAACAGCACGCTGGGCCGCTCGGCGGCGACGGCCAGCACGAGCTGCGCTACCGCTTCGAACAGGCGCGCCCGCCCGCTCACGTCGGCCGGCGCGGCGGGCGCGGGGAGCATGGGGAAGCGCTGCCGCAGCTCGGGGACGAGGCGCGACGCCTCGGTGAGCCACTCGGGCGCGGCCCCGCCGAGCCCGGGGGCTTCGAGCGCGCCGCGCAGCGCCTCCACGACCGGCCCATACGGGATTCCGGTCGCCGAATCATAGCCGCGGCCTCGCAGCACGGTCCCGCCCTCGGCGCGTACCCAGCGCAGGAACTCCTCGGCGAGCCGGGTCTTGCCGACGCCCGCTTCCCCTTCGAGCAGCGTGACGCGACCGCTCCCGGCTGCCACCGCGCGCCAGGTCGCCGCCAAGGCGCGCCACTGTCCATCTCGCCCGACAAGGCTCGCTTGGAATGACGGCACTGGCGTTTCCGGCTCCGGCGGCGGCGTCCGCCCCTCGGTGCGTGCCTCAGATTCGATCCGCTGCGCCAGCTCGAGCACCGCCGCCCCGGGCTGCGCGCCGACGTCCTGCGCGAGCCGCGCCCGATAGACCGCGAAGCGCCCGAGCGCCGCCCCACAGTCACCGTCGAGGTAGTGCGCCTCCATGGCGAGCCGCGTTGCTTCCTCGGAGAGAGGGTCGCAGGCCAGCCAGCGGTCCGCTCCCGCAATGGCGTCGCGCCAGCGGGAGTCGGCGATCGCCTGGCGCGTCGTGACTCTTAGGACGTCCTCGTACCGCCGCAACAACTCCCGGCGCTTCAGGTCGGCCCACTCCTCGAAGCCCCGCGCGTGCCGGAGGGAAAGGCCGGCGAGGAAGTGCGGCACGTCGAAGCCCGCGGCGCGCTCAGGGTGCCCGTTCGCCGTGGCGAGAAACGCGGTGACGTCGCACTCCACGGGACCTTGCAGCTCAACCGTGTCGTGCCCGATGCGCAGATCGTCGCCCACCGCCGCGCGCAGGCGCCGCAGCGCTTGACGCAGCGACGCACGGGCGGCGTGCTCGGGAGATTCTCCCCACAGCAGCGCCGCGAGCTCTTCGCGGGAATGCGATCCGGGTTCGAGCGCCAGGTAGGCCAGCAACGCCAGGTTCTTCGCCGCACCCATCCCGGGCCCCGGTGGGGCACGCGACACCGAGGCGGACGGCGGACCTAACAACTGCAGTGTGAGGCCTGGCATGGCCTCCCACCCCTTGCTGGAGCGGGCGAATCTACCCGCTTTTCACGCTGCGGCAAGCGACGTTCACGCCGGATTCACGCCCCGTTCGCATCATGAGAGCGCACCCTTTCGCGAGGAGGCATCATGGCAGGTAAGGAGCCGATCCGCATCCAGTTGACCCCGGAGCAGCGGGAGATGGTCCGTAAGGCCACCGGGAAGAACGCCGAGGCGCTGGAGCTCTCGGCGCAGGAGCTCGAAGAGCGCATCGCCCCAATGCAGGCTGTCCAGCTCGACTAAGCTGACGCCTGGTGTAGCTCGAGCGGCGTGCCGGACCGGGTCGTGCGGACGGTCCGGCACGCCCGTTTCGCGGGCGTGATCTTGACACTCCCCGGGCGCGCCTGCCTCTTCCTCTCATGGCGGATGGTGCGGCTGCTCCGTCAGTGCCCGCGGACGAGATCCGCGCAGAACTCGAGCGACTGCGGCTGCAGTACTCGATCAGCCTCGAGTTTAACTCCTCCCTCGACTTCGCCGAGCTGCTTCCCAAGGTCTTCGATAGCGTCCTCACCGCCGTCGGGGCCCAAGGCGGCTCGATCTGGATCGCCGAAGGCGACGCGCTGCGGTGCCAACTCGCGCTCGGCGCCGCGAGCCAGAAGCTCGTCGGCACCACGCTGCCTGTCGGGACCGGGTTTGTGGGTGACGTGGCGCGCCGGCAGCGCACCACAATCGTCACCGACGCGATGAGCGACGTCCGTTTCCAGGAGCGGATCGACCGCTCGAGCACGATGGTGACACTGGGCGTGATGGCCACGCCGATGGTGGTGAAGGGCGTCACGGTGGGCGCGATCCAGGTCATGAACAAGGTCGGAGACGACGGCATCTTCGACGGCCACGACCGGGAGCTGCTCGAGGGGCTGGCCGCGAGCGCGGCGGTCGCGCTGCGGAACGCCCAGCTGGTTGCGGCCGAGCGACGGGCCAAGGACTTGGCCGTACTGCTCGAGATCTCTCGTGAGATCACCTCCACGCTGGACCTCGATCGCGTCCTGCTCTCGGTCGTGAACCTGGCGTCGCGCGCCTTTCCGTTCGACCAGGGGGCGATCGGCCTGCTGGAGAAGCGGGGGATCGAGATCCGGGCGATCGGCGGGCACGAGACCGTCGATCGCAAGGCCGAGCCGGTGCGCCGGCTCGCGGCGCGTGGGGCTTGGGCGGCGGACCGTGGCGAGAGCTTCTACATCGCCGACCGCGGGCACCCGGCCACCGAGGCGGAGCGCGCGTTCGTCGCCGCTTTCGGGCGCGACCTCGAGGCCGAGGAGATCGAGAGCGGGCTCTACCTCCCCCTGCGGGACGAGGAAGGCCGCCTCGGGGTCGTCGTCTTCGAGTCCAAGCGTCCGAGCTTTGTCGACGCGCTGCAGCGCGAGCTTGCCCAAATCCTCGCGAACCAGACGAGTGTGGCGGTTCGGAACGCGCAGCTCTACGCGCAGGTCCCGCTGGTCGACGCACTCGGTGCCCTGGCAGCGAAGCGGCGCGCCTGGATGCAGCTGCCGCGGCGCCGGCAGCAGGTATACGTGGCCGCGACGGTGGGAACAGTTGCGGCGCTGACCCTGGTGCGATGGCCGCTTCGCGTGTCCGGCACCAACCCGGCGTTCCGCCCCGCCGGCTACGCCGAAGCGCGGACGCTCGTCCCCGGCATCATCGAGCGAGTGCTGGTGCGGGAGGGAACCGCGGTCACCCGGGGCGCCCCGCTCGTTCAGTTGCGCGATGTCGAGCAACGCGCGGCGCGCGAAGCCACGGCCGCCGAGGCCGCCGTGGCGGAGCGGGCCGCGGCGGCCGCCGCAAGCCGCAACGATCCCGCCGAGGAGCGACTGCAGCGCACCCGCGCGCAGGGGTTGCGCCAGGAGGTCGCGCTGCTCGACGCGCAGCTCGCGGCGACCACCGTGCGCGCGCCCGTGTCCGGCGTGGTGCTCACGGCCCGACCCGAAGAGCGGTTGGGGGCGCGTCTCGAGGGAGGCGACCTGGTGGTCACGCTCGGCCGCACCGACACACTCGAGCTCGAGTTCGGCGTACCGCAGCGCGAGATCGAGCGCGTGGCGGTCGGGCAGCGGGTGCACCTGCGGGTCGACGCCCTCCCGCAACACACGTTTGAGGGACTGGTCACGTCGCTGGGCCAGCTCCCGCGCGACACCACCGAAGAGGTGCGCTTCCCGGTCCGTGCCCTCGTGCCCAACCCCGGCGAGCTCCTCAAGCCGGGCATGGCGGCGCACGTGAAAGTGCTCACGGCACGGACGTCGCTCGCCGGTCGTCTGCTGCGCGGGCCGGTGCGCTGGTTGCGCCTCAGCTGGTGGAGGGTCTGGGCATGAGCGCGCACGGTGGATGGCTTCCGGCCACGTGGGCGTGCGTGCTGTTCGCGGCAGGATGCGGCGGCGAGGCGGAGCCGAAGAGCGCGAGCGCGCGGGCGCCCGACGTGCCCCTGGTGACGGTAGACACCGCCACGCTCGACGTGCCCCTCTCCTACACCGGCCAGCTGTACGTCGAGCGTGACGCACTGGTCTACGCGCGGACGACGGGCATCGTCGAATCGATCTACGTGGATCTCGGCACCCCGGTCGCGGCAGGGCAGCTGCTTGCCGAGCTCGAGAATGCGGACCAGGCGATCGCGCTCGCGCAGGCGGAGGAGGCCGCCGCCCGGGCGCAACGCGAGCTCGCCCGCCAGCGGGAGCTCGCGAAATCGCGAGTCATCTCCCCGGCCGACTCGGAGCAGGCCGAGTTCGACTTCCGGCGTGCGGATCTCACGCGGCGGCAGGCGCAGCGCGATTACGGGCTGACGCGGATCCTGGCGCCGTTTGCCGGCGCCGTCACTGCTCGCGCCGTGCGCCCGGGGCGCCTCGTGGCGAAGGGCGACTCTTTGTTCCGCGTCTCTGCGCTGGGACCCCTGCGGGTGGCGGTCCATGTGCCGGAGGACCCCGCCGCCCGGGTCCGCGTGGGCGCCGCCGCCGTAATCGTGGGCGCCGCCGGCCGGACGGCACGGGCCACCGTGCTACGCGCTTCGCCAACCATCGACGCCGCGAGCGGTACGCGCGAGATCGTGCTCGAGCCTGCCGCCGGCTCGGACTTCCGGCCCGGCGCGAGCGTGGCGGTGCGACTGGGTGCGGAGCGGCGCCGCATCGTCGCGATCCCCCGTGCGGCGATCG
>Ga0209806_1000498_pt1 | contig 26647 bp, 25 predicted proteins | sample GraSoiAngelo_152_FD_186166 | JGI IMG/M metagenome (GOLD analysis project Ga0209806, IMG submission 186166) | Grasslands soil microbial communities from the Angelo Coastal Reserve, California, USA - 14_1009_12_30cm (SPAdes) (version 2) | ecosystem: Environmental > Terrestrial > Soil > Grasslands ... | reverse complement strand
CGCGATTTGCTTGGAAATTTTTGAATAATTTCCTCAGGCCAGCGCGTCGACTCGATTCAACAAGTCTTTCTTGCTGGCGACTCCCGTGACTTGATCACGCAGTTGGCCGTTCTTGAAAAAGAGTAAAGCTGGAATGGCCCGAATATTGTACTTGAGCGAAAGGCTCTGATTCTCGTCTACGTTAACTTTTGCTACTTTAACTGAGCCTGATTTTTCGCGAGCAATCTCATCTAGTAACGGTGCGATCATCTTGCAGGGACCACACCATTCCGCCCAAAAATCGACGATCACAGGCTTATCGTCCTGCTTCAGTTCACGGTCAAAATTGGATTCATCTAGCTTAATAACAGAGGAATTATCCATAGCTTTAGGAAAGATAAGTCCAAATCTGAATAATCAAAATCACCGCGGAAACACCAAGCACCAGCCACAACAGCGGCATCGAATTTTTCTCGACTGGCGCCACAGCGACTGAAGGAGCCTGCGGTGCTACCTCAGGCATGGCGACGAGGGGTTGAGTTTTTTTCGCCTGAACAGCGCTAAGAGGAATGCGCACCGTTTCTTTTATCGGCCCCGATGAAGGCAGATCTGGTGCAGGCATGACCGAGGCACTTACCGGCACCGGTGGAGGTTGTGGCGGCTGCAAGAACTGCGGCGGAACTTCCGGAACGGCAGGTTGCGGTTCGGGTAAAACGTGAACAGGCGGCTCACGAAGCGGCAACTGGATTCGAACTGTGTCGCGCGATTTCGTGGTTGGGTCTGGCGGTTTTTGCTCAGCCGCAGGAGCGAAGGAAATGCGAGTCGTCTCTTTTTTCGGTTCGTTGGGTTCGGTCATCTAGCTAAATAACTACCAGCAAATTTGCTCAGGAAAAGGACGGCTGTCACGTGTTAAGTAGGCTCTGTTAAAAAATTTACTTTTGTAATCAATCGACTCAGGCCAGCAAATCGTAGCCACGGCTTCCGACGATCGGTCGCCAAACGAACTCGCCGACTGGGGCTTCTTTCGACAAAATGACATGCGCATCGACATCCGGAGCATCGGCTTCGCTCCGCGCGACATGGGGTTGATCCACTAATAATTTCAATTCTCTTCCGATTTTTTCACGCTCAGTTTCATGCGCGATTTCTCGCTGAATCGACATCGCCATCCGATAGCGCGCGTTTTTAGTTTTTACGGGGACTTGGCCCGGCATTTTCGCAGCGCGCGAGCCTTCTTCCTGCGAATACTTGAATATTCCGAGACGCTCAAATCGAGTGCGCCGGATGAAATCCAGAAGACTGGCGAATTCCTCTTCGGTTTCCCCGGGAAATCCGACGATGAAAGTGGTACGCAACGTCACCCCTGGAATTCCGGAGCGCAGCTTGTAGATCAAATTTTCAATATGCTGCCGCGACGTTTCTCGGCGCATGCGTCCCAACATTGCCTCATGGATATGTTGCAGAGGAATATCTATGTAGCGGGCGACCTTGTCGCACTGTGCGATCGTGTCGATAAGTTCATCACTCCAGTGGGCTGGGTGCGTATAAAGCAAGCGCACCCAGAATTCCCCGTCGATTTCTTGAATTTCGCGAAGAAGGGCGGCAAGCGTTGGGCCACGCGTTGAGTCCACTGGTTGACGGGGTCCGGCCTTCGCTGTCCAAAGATCCATCCCGTAATAGGTCGTGTCCTGGCTGATTAAATTAATCTCGCGAACTCCTTCGCTGATGAGCCTTCGAATTTCCGCTAGTACCGACTGTGGCGTGCGGCTGCGGTGTTTCCCTCGCATCTGCGGAATCACGCAAAAACTGCACGGATGATTGCAGCCCTCGGCAATCTTTACGTAGGCGGAATGCGCGGGCGTAAGTCTGAAGCGCGGCGTGTCATAATCGGGGATGTAAGTAGGGCGCCTGTCAGCAAAAGCGAGATCGGCATCAACGTTGTCAGAATCAACATCCAACATTGAATTGCCTGCGTTGAGCCTGGCACGTTTTTTTAGAATCTTCTCCACAATTTCCCCAAGCTGACCGACTTGATCCAGTCCAATGAACGCGTCGACTTCCGGCATTTCTTCTCGCAGCTCGCGTGCAAACCGTTGCGACATGCAGCCGCTGACGATGAGTTTTTGGCCGGATTTTTTGTTCAAGCCGCGTCGCTGGTGCGCCTCCAAAATCGCTCCGATAGATTCCTCCTTGGCTGAATCAATGAACGCACATGTGTTAACAACGAGAACGTCGGCATCCTCCGCGCGCGAAGTGATTTCCATGCCCCTCTGCAACACGCTCCCGAGCATAATTTCGGCATCGACCAGGTTCTTTGCGCAGCCAAGGCTGACCATGCCGACTTTGGTGCGTGGTAGGGGCAGCGGTGTCTGCCGCAGCGGGGCTTTGGGAAGCCGTTTCACCTGCTCCTCAGCTTGCCCACAGGAACTTGCGGTCGACATGGCTGCCCCCCTAAATGGCGAATTCATGACCCGGTCTCAGTTAACCGTCACGTCTTCGTCATCGTCTTCCAGCGCCTTTCCATTCTTTGTGATCTGGACGGCATCCGGATCGAGAACGCGAATCGAGACATGTTTGCCGCGGAATTCTACAGCCCCATCTGCTGGAGAGACCCAGCGTTCGAAGGCGGGACTTCCGCCTTTGTCGCCGACCGTCACTTTTACATAGGTTCTCTTAAGTGGCCTAATAGCGACGCGATTCTGCTCGCTTGATTCCGCTGGCGACGAATTCGTTGTTTCTTGCGCTTTCCCCATATCTTCGCGAGTCACCGGCTTCGCCCGACGCACCTCCGGTTCGCCTGGCCCCGTGGAAGCCGCCAAAGCTTTTCGGGTTTCTGGCGGCCCAGCTGTCGCAACAGGCGAGGTGGCAGCTTCTGGTGGTGCCGAAGGCGCGACTGTAGGAGCAGACGCCAGAGTGCCTGGTGACGCTCCCGCCGCCCCCGGTTGCCCAGTCTTAGCGCTCGGAACCGGCGACGCACTCGGTGAAACCTGGGCTGTGGACGCCGACTTTCCGGGTGCAAGCCGCTGCACATTGAGGATCAACTTCATCACGGAAAAACCAACCACCAACACGAGCACACCGAAAATGAGCGGCATTGGTGAGATGCGGTCGGGGCCAGCAGTAGGAGCGGGACGGCGCCGTCGAACGACCGGCGCACTAACTGGTTTCTGAGGTCGATTTTCCTGAAGATACGAGTAGCCATCGACCGTCATGCGTTCGGAATCCTCAAACGCGTCCAGATACGGCGTGACATCGACGTCTAAAAATTTGCCGTAGATAAGAAGAAAACCTTTTGCGTATGCGAGGCTGGGGAATTGGGAAAAATCATCCGCCTCAATCTCTGCCAGGCGCGCGGGACGAATCTTTGTCATCCGGGCCGCTTCGTCGAGCGTAAGATTCCTCGCGAGCCTCGCTTCCTGAAATTTTTTACCAAGCCCTTCTATCGTCATTGCGCAGAAAATAGCGGCTAAACGGCAGCATCGAGATCGACCAGAATCTCGCGTGGTTTGGCGCCTTCGCCGGGACCTAAAATACCGCGCTGCTCCAGAATATCAACGATTCGCGCGGCGCGCGTGTAGCCGAGTCGCAGGCGGCGCTGAAGCAGAGAGGTGGAGGCGCGTTTCTCTTGTCGAATGATTTCCAGACATTTTTCAACCAGCTCTTCGTCTTCATCTGTGACACCTTCCTCCGTCGTTGCGGCCGATTGGAGCTTCTCGTGCATCGCGGTATCAAAAGCAGGCGGGCTTTGCTTGGAAACAAATTTCACCAACCGATGAATCTCATCATCCGTAACGAGCACGCCCTGTGCTCGAATGAGACGCGAAGCGCTCGGCGGCAGATAAAGCATATCGCCCTGCCCGAGCAGGCGATCGGCTCCGTTTTCATCCAGAATCACGCGGCTGTCGATCTTGGAAGCCACCTGAAATGCGATCCGGCTCGGAATATTCGCTTTGATCACGCCGGTGATAACGTCCGCGCGCGGAGTTTGCGTTGCCACGATAATATGAATACCAGCCGCGCGCGCCATTTGCGTGATGCGCGCGATGCCGTTTTCAACGTCCGCGGGCGCGGTTTGCATTAAGTCAGCCAGCTCGTCGATGATGACGACGACATACGGCATCTTGTCGGGAATTTGGAGGTCATCTTCACGCGGAACCTTGATCTCACTGGAGGGGCGAGCTCCCGCAAGCCCGGCGTCGGTGGAGCTTTGCCCTCGATCGGAATCCTCCTCCACATCCGAATCTTTCTTCTTCTTCGGCCGCACGTTGAAACCGACAATGTTGCGCACGCCGACACGGGCAAAAATTCTGTACCGGCGTTCCATCTCATCAATCAGCCATCGCAAGGCAAGCATCACCTTTTTTGGATCGACAACGATAGGGAACGCAAGGTGCGGCAGCGAACTATACGCCTGAAGTTCAACCATCTTCGGGTCAATGATCACCAGACGCAGCTCTTCCGGGGTGAAACGAAAGAGCATGCTGGCGATCAGCGCATTGATACAAACGCTCTTCCCGCTGCCGGTGGTACCGGCGACCAGCAGATGCGGCATTTGCGCGAGATCGGCGATAATCGTTTTGCCGTAAACGTCTTTACCAAGCGCCAGCGGAATTTTGACCTGTCCTTTTGCCTCTTCCCAATCGGATGATTGCAAGAGTTCACGTAGTTTTACTGTCACTTTTCGGCTGTTCGCCAGTTCGATGCCCACGGTGTCTTTTCCGGGGATCGGCGCGAGAATGTTAATCCGTTCCGCACGCGTGGCTCTGGCGAGATCACGCTCGAGGCTTACAATCTTGTCCACACGCACACCTTTGGCTGGATAGACCTCGTAGCGGGTGATGGTTGGTCCTTTTGTGATGTCGCCTGGCGCCACCGCAATCCCGAATTGCCCCAAGGTTTCAATTAGAACGCGCTGGACGTCCTCAAGCTCTGAAGGATCAGCGGTGCCGCGTCCCTCCAGGCTATGCTCGTCCAGTAAATCCATCCCGGGTAGGACATAATTTTCCGACCTCCAAGCCGGAGTCATCACACTTGGAGCCGACCTTCCTTTCTCGCTTGCACGCAATTCGGCGAGAGACGGTTTCCTGCGAGTTTCCTGCTCGCTCGGCAATGCGGTTGTATCGACGACCTTTGGTTTGGGCCGATTCGCCAGTTCCTCCGGCGAAATCATCGGCCCATTCAACTCACCAGCACGCATGCCTTTCTTCTTTAATTGTTTTTCGAGCAATCGCCGCTGCCTGGCGAGCTGCTGCTCACTGATCTCCAGCTTTCCCTTGAGATCCGATCTGCGTAGCCTGTCGCGCAATCGCCATTCCTGCAGCCTTACCGTCATGCGTCGCATGAGGGCAACGGTCTCGCGAACAAGATGAATCGGACGCAGTCCTGTGACCAAAATTAGTGTGGTCACGTAAATGCCAACTAGCAGGAGAAGTGTACCGAGTGGACCAAGAGCGTTGCGGAGTAACCCACGATGTTCATCGGCAAAAGCGTATCCGATCCATCCGCCCGGTCCCTGGATGTTGAAGGCGGCGTGCCAACCCCGCAAATGATACGGTTGCACATGCAGCAAACAGGCACCCGATACGATAAATAGACCGATCCAGCCCAAACGCGGCACGACGCGCAATCCGGGATAAAACAGTTTAGCCGCCCCGAATCCGAGCAGAATCGCCGTTAAAAGGTACGCGGCCGCTCCAATGGATTGATAGCAAATTCCCGCGATAATTGCGCCCACTGGCCCAATGAAGTTCTGCGCAGGATGGTTCGCGGGCGAAATATTGCTGAACCAAACCCACGAAGGTACATCCTTCGGCGTATAGGAAATCAGCGCAAAAAACAGCAAGGTCCCCGAGAACAGTAGAATGAGTGCGAATACTTCGTTCCAAGCGCTGTGTCTGTCTGTGCGAGCCACCGCGTCTGATAGTAATCCCGCAGCAGCGTCTTTCAATCACTTACTCTCGCTCGTGCTCCTGCTCATAATCGTGATCGAATCACTGAGCGGCGCGCCCGGCCCGCGCACGGCGGGTAAACTGGGTCGTGCCCTCCCGTTGCGGTTTACTCTTGCGCGCCCGTGCAGAGGCTGATAACTGTGCCAGCGCATTATGGCTCTTTTCCTCCGCTGCAGCGTAACTGCTGTTGCGCTCTGCATGCTGCTGTTTTGCATATCTTGCGAAAAACATCCGCTCGGTCAGATGCCGGAAGTCCAGCGCGAACAAAGCGACCCGGCGAAAACGAACTGGTCAGAAAAAAGCGAAATGGAAAAATCGGAATCTGCGCCGCAGCAGCCGCAAGAGGTTCCGCATGAAGGTCGTTAGCCCAAGGAGACCATATGGCTAAACACAACTATCTAACCTCGCCGCCTAATCTCACCGGCATGCCCCCAGGAGTGCCGTACATCATCGGCAACGAAGCGGCCGAGCGTTTCTCCTATTACGGCATGAAATCGGTGCTGACCGTGTTCATGGCGCACTACCTTCTGAATCAGTCGGGCGTTTTAGCGCCGATGAGTGACAACCAGGCGTACATGTACAGCCACGTTTTTGTGTTAGGCGTATATGCTCTCCCAGTGCTCGGCGCGATCCTCGCCGATGGTTTTTTCGGGAAATATCGGACGATTCTGTCGCTCTCGATCGTTTACTGCTTGGGAAACCTCACGCTCGCCTGCATGGCCACTTCCTGGGGGATCGCAATTGGACAGCGAACGATGCTCGCCATCGGACTGTTCCTCATTTGTTTGGGTGCAGGCGGCATCAAACCGTGCGTCTCAGCAAACGTCGGTGATCAGTTCGGCGAATCGAATAAGCATCTGCTCTCAAAGATGTTTGGCTGGTTTTATTTTTCGATTAACGCCGGCTCGTTTATTTCTTCCATTCTCTGTCCATGGCTTCTTGCGAATTCCAAGTGGGGCCCGGGCTGGGCGTTCGGAATTCCCGGCATAGCAATGTTAATCGCTACTCTATTTTTCTGGGGCGGTCGCAAGAAGATGGTTCACGTGCCGCCGGCGGGACTCGGCTATTTGAAAGAAACTTTCAGCAAGGAAGGTCTGATCACGCTCGGCCGCATTGCAATGGTCTATGTTTTTATTTTGGTTTTTTGGGCGCTTTGGGGAATGAGCAATGGCGTTGAATGGACGTTACAGGCAGAGAAAATGGATTTGCACTGGATGGGCATGAATTTGATCGCAGCCCAAGTCCAGACGGCTAACCCCATCCTTATTTTAATTTTCATTCCGGTCGTGAATTACTTGATTTATCCGGCGATCGACAAAGTTTTCCCTCTCACCCCGCTTCGCAAAATCGGCATCGGTCTCTTCATCACGGCCTTGTCATTCGTCGTGATCGTTTGGATTCAAGGTCAAATCGATGCTGGAATGAAGCCGAGCATCAATTGGCAATTATTGGCCTACGTCATCCTCACACTGGGTGAAGCTATGGTCTCGATCACCGGTCTGGAGTTTTCTTATACGCAGGCGCCGAATTCGATGAAGAGCTCGGTGATGGCGCTATGGCTCCTCACTGTCGCCTCGGGCGAGGGCTTCGTCGCCCTGGTCAATAAATGGATTTTGGGCGGAGGCCACAAGCTCAGCGCTTATCAATATTTCACCTTTTTCACCTGGTTGATGTTTGGCGCCGCTGTCGTCTTCGTGATTGTCGCCTCTTTCTATAAAGGCCGGACTTATCTGCAAACGCAACAGCTCACCCCGGATGAGATTGCTACGGAGCCGATCCTTCACGGCGGCACACCAAGCTGACGGGGCGATGAAAATCGTTGTCGCAGCTGCATCCGCATTGTCGTTATGGATGCTAAACGCATCAGCCACTCCACAGGACGGCGCGTTTCAAAAAATCGCGCACGACTACATCGAACAGTACTTGCGGGCGAATCCGGAGGACGCGACAGAGCTTGGCGACCATCGGTTTGACGGTCAGCTCACTGACTACTCACCCGAAGCACAGGCCAAAGAACTGGCAACGCAAAAGGAATTTCGCGGCAAGCTGAGCGACATCGATGGCTCACAGCTTACGGGTGCGAACAATATCGATTTTCGCATCCTCAAAGAAAACATCGATTACCAAATCTTCAGGGCTGAAGAGCTAAAGGAACCGGAGTGGAATCCTCTCGTGTACATGCAGAGCCTGGCCAACAGCCTTTATTTATTGGTCGCGCGCGATTTCGCGTCGCCGGAACAACGGATTCCAAATTTGCGCCACCGCATGGAAGAAATTCCCCGCGTGATTGCGCAGGCAAAGGGTAACTTGCAACACTCGCCGCGCATTTACACAGAAACAGCGGTTGAGCAAACACAAGGCGCAATCAATCTCGTGCGTGAAGAACTCGCCCCGCTCCTTGATCGCGCGCCCCAGATGAAAAACGAACTGGCGCCTTTACAGCAAAAAACGGCAGCTGCTCTGGAGGACTACAAAAAGTGGCTTCAAAACGATCTGTTGCCACGCTCCGATGGCAACTTCCGCCTCGGCGCGGAAAAGTTTCGAAAGAAGCTGCGTTTCGCGCTCGCATCGGAATTGTCGATGGAAGAAATCATGAAGCGGGCGCAGGCGGACCTGAAACAGACGCAAACTGCTATCTACGAAACTGCGGTCCCAATCTACAAAAAGTATTTTCCCAGCGCAGACTCCGCAACGCTTGCGGACAAACACAAGGTAACAGCGGCCGTACTCGATAAACTTGCCGAACAACATCCCGACGACGCAACTGTTGTCGGTTACGCAAAAGAAGTTGTTGGCGAAGCAACCAATTTCGTCAGGTCGCATAATCTCGTGACCATTCCAGATACACCGCTGGACGTAATCGCGATGCCTGAATTCAAACGCGGCGTGGCTATTGCATATTGCGATTCTCCCGGTCCACTCGACAAAACCGGCAAAACATTTTTCGCCGTTGCGCCGACGCCGAAGGATTGGTCAAAAGAACGGAAAGAATCGTTCTTTCGTGAATACAACAACTACATGATTCGCGATTTGACCGTGCACGAAGCGATGCCGGGCCATTATTTGCAGCTCGCTCACGCAAACGAATTCAGCGCGCCCACCTTAGTCCGGGCGATCTTTCGTAGCGGCACATTCATTGAAGGTTGGGCGGTTTATTGCGAACAGATGATGGCGGAACAGGGCTACGGCGGCCCGGAAGTGAAGATGCAGCAGTTGAAGATGCGATTGCGCGCCATTGGCAACGCCATTCTCGATCAAAGCATTCACGCCGGAAACATGACCGAGAAGGAAGCGATGGATTTGATGATGAAAGAGACGTTCCAACAAGAAGGCGAAGCCGTGGCCAAATGGAAGCGTGCACGACTCACCTCAGCTCAGCTCTCCACTTATTTTGTTGGCGCCACTGAGCATCTCGATCTGCGTGCAGCGGAGCAAAAGAAACTAGGCAAGGATTTCGATCTCAGGAAATATAACGACCGGGTTATCTCCTACGGCAGCCCACCGGTGAAATACGTTCGCGAGTTAATGGGGCTATAGGTGGACGCGTGGTCCTCAACGCGTTGCGAATTATTTGGCGTGATGCCTTTTGCCAGGCTTGCGTCTGTGCGGCACAGCGCGAGCTGTCTTTTTCGCAGCTGACAACTGTACCAGTTCGTCAAGATTAAACGTCCGGCGCCGATTCGTTCCAATTTCTCGAAAATCGACCTGATACCACCCGTTCATTCGGATCACTCGATAGCGTTTTTGCCCGATGCGCATAGGTTCGCGCGCGATCACCCGGTGGATAATTTTCTCGTATTTGGAGCGTGACCAGCGTCGCTTCCGGCGCCGTCCCCAATCGATCCCCTTCCCCACGTCGTCGTAAGTTTCAGGACGCTTCTCAAAGTCGAGAAGCGAGCGCGCGTCTCCAGCGAAAACTGCGGCAATGTGCTCCGTCGTGTTCGAATCGCTAATCCGTCGAATGTGCCGCCGAAAAGGGATCAAAGTTTCCGCCGCGATGGCACGCAAGCTAAGTAGTCGACAATCGCGCAACTTCCAAAGCGGCGCGCTGATGTCCGCGGCGAACGGATTTCGTCCGAACGAATGGACCGTGACACGCCAGCCGCGCCGCGAAGAATGCTTTCGCAAACGAAACGGCGTTATCCGAGGAATTCCGTTACGGTCCAATTGCCTTAGCCCAAAATCCTCCCAACGGAGGACAGTTTCCACAGCGCCCGCGATGAAAGCGCACGTCGCCAGCATTAACGCGGGATCCGGCGTAAAATCAGCTGTTACCTCAAGCCGGGTCCTGCGTGGACGAACCCCGACCGCACTGCTCTGTCGATTCGTCGCCAGCAAAATCACGGGTACTGGCAAAATGTGCGTTAGCAGATACGCCAGCTTGGTCGCGTTGCGAAATTTTGATCTCCGCGCATTGGGAAATGAAAAATTATAATGCGTGCTAAAACCCTGCAGACAGCACTCGCAGCCGTTGCGTTTCGCCCAGTGATCGAGCTCCACTCGTAAATACCGGATTTGCTCCCAAAGCAGGCGCGTCGCGCGATAACAACAGCCGGGCTCCAGTTCAACGATCGGCGTCGCGACTTCGATTACTCCCGTGTCGAAATAAATCGCACCGCCAGCGGGAGACTGAAACGATTTGCCGGTCCGCGGAATCATTCGGCGTCGTACTAGCCGGCTAGGATCACCAAAGACCTTTTCGGGGCGCCGCCGCCGTCCATTTACCAAAAGATTAAACTCCGCTTCCAAGCCAATCACGGCCCGCGGCGGGGTTGCGCGAGCCGCGTGCTCACGAAAAAGCCGGCCGCTCCGTGCTGTTTCGAGATCCTTCATATGTCCAATAGCAGGTCAAACCGCCTCGCTGCATCCGCGCGGAGTCAGCGTCGCAAATCCCAAATCGATGTGAAGATGGTCGCTGGTTTCACCGTGTTTCGAGCCGAACGGACGAACAAAGACCGCTAGGCTAAGCGACGCCGCGACAGTCCCATATTTCTCAATGGACTTCGCCTCCGAGAGAAAAGTGTCTCCAATCCGGTATATGTTCGCAGCCGTTCCCCAGACGTGGATGCTTTTTGCGCCGCCAATCTGATGTGCCGGCGACCTGTACCCGCCATTTGCACTGATGAAAACCGGCGCATCGACTTCGCGGCGAAAATTCTCCAACCATGTCGCAAGCAACGCGATTGCGCACGGCACATAATGGGGAAACTGGCCGAGAAGCAGTCTCGCCTCACGGCAATCCACGAGCATTAATTCCGAGAGCCTGAAGTGCCGTGCCAGCCGAATTTCGTGTGCTTCCTGCCAGCTGGTGATTTCGTAAAAAAATCGTGGCAGATGATGGACATTGCCGTGCGGGTCCGTTTCCGCTTCGCCAGGCCGCAGTAATGCGCGATACCCTTCAGGCAGATTACAGCCATCAACCACGCGCAACCCCTCAACGGTCATTTGATCTCGCCTTTCATTCCCATGACCGAATGATAAATCGCTTCGGAAATAGCTGCGACGGTCTCGCGACGCCCTTCCCTCTCGGAATCAAATTCCGTCAAAATAACTGCAATGTACGGTTCGCGTTCGGGTAAGTAGACAATTCCCATGTCGTGGCAGGCAGTCGAGATCTCGCCTGTCTTGTGCGCCACTGCCGCGTGCGGCGGTAGGCCAGCAGGAATCATCGAGTTGAATCGTTGTTCCAGCAAAATACGGATCGCTTGTTCTTTGCTCTCGCTGCGAAGAAAATCACCACGCAGGGCGGACAACAACGCCACCAAACCGTCGGCAGTCGCTTCGTTGTTTATGCTTTTTTCATGTGCCGCATGGTCCTCAACACCTCGCCGCAGTTCTACTCCTTGAACTTGCGCGTCGCGTAGAACATTTCGCGCATATGCCACGCCCAGAAAATCGAGAAGCAAATTGGTCGCGAGATTGCTGCTCGCAGTAATCATTCCTGCCGCAAGCGCAGCGATCTTCGCTGTTCGCCCGATGGCTTGATATAGCTCAGGCATTGCGTCGGAGTCGCGGTTGAGCTGAAAGGGAGAGCCGTCTGCTGCGCTGAAAAAGTGGTTTCGCACGTGCAGCGAGTCATCCAGCCGAACTCGCCCCTCGTCCACGGCGCGGAAAAGGGCCAGAAGCACTCCAACCTTAATTGTGCTTGCAGCATGAAACCAGCGATCACCCCGCAGGGAAAAGCGCAAGCCACTCTCGAGATCGTGGACCGATACTGCAGTCGCTCGAGCCTTGCTTTCGGCCGCCAATCGTTCCACTTCCTCAGTTAAAGTGCTGGAGACGTCACGGCGCGACATGGAAGTGCTCTTTACATACCCATTCGCAAGTCGCAAATTCGATAATGCCAAATCTCGCCGTCTGGATGCGTCCGAAGGACGAAAAATGGTTTCAACAATTTTTTGCGAAGCATCCTGACATTCGTGTTTTCGACGCGCGCACAGGCGAAGTTCCGACGGAGGAGATGGACGGCCTGCTCCTGACAGGCGGCTCTGACATCACGCCTGAATTTCTGCCCCAGGATGATGTCGATCCGACATTGCTCTACCAGGACGATCTTGACCCCAAGCGGGACCGCTGGGAGTTCGAAGCGATTTCAAAGGCGCTCGCGCGTGGACTGCCCATTCTCGGCATTTGCAGAGGCATTCAAGTATTGAATGTCGCACTTGGTGGCACCCTCATACTCGACATCCCGGGTCATGGTCTGCCGGAACAAAAAGACCAGGACATTCAACCACTGCGTTACGACCGGAAGGTGAAACATCAATACCAAAACGTAAACAGTTCACATCATCAGGCGATCGATCGTGTCGCAGACGGTTTCGAAGTCGAAGCGTGGTGCACTGATGACGACATCATCGAGCAAGTGCGCCTGCGCGATTATCCATTCGCTCTGGCGGTCCAATATCACCCCGAGCGTGGAAAGATCTACGACGCGCTCTTCGAAGATTTTTTCTCGCGACTGGGATCGTTGAAGGATAAAGCGCCGGAGGGTTGAAGCGGGAAACCGGCATTGTCATTCTGAGCGAAGCGAAGAATCTCTGATTAATTTTTCAGGCAACGCGAGGTTAAACCAGAGATGTTTCGCTTCGCTCAACATGACAACGATAGGCTCGGATGTTTTTAACACTTCAACTGCCTAACGACACACTCCCCAAAAACACAATGTCGAAGATTCCTCGATCAGCATGACGACGGCCGCCAATGCCGTCGTTCCTTGCTAATTACCACGGTAAACGCAGCGTGCTGTTGGGGTTTCGTGCACGACGATCTCGCAGAGGCCGGGACATTGAGATTGCAATTTCTTCCAGAACCAATCTGCCATGTTCTCGATCGTTGGATTCTCCAAGCCTTCGATATCGTTTAGATAAGCGTGGTCCAACATTTTCAGAAGCGGTTTCATGGCATCACTGATTTTTGCGTGATCGTAAACCCATCCGGGTTTTGGATCGACATCGCCTTCCACTGAAACTTCCACCTTAAAGCTGTGCCCATGCAGTCCACGGCATTTATGGCCCTCCGGAGCATTCGGCAAGGTTTGCGCTGCTTCAAAAGTGAAATCTTTCGTCAAACGTGCCCGCATAAACTCGGATAAAAGCTGCACCGTCTCGTGCACGTTGTCATCACGAGGAATGGAGGGCGGAGCTCTGCGACGCCACACTTGGGGCGTAAACGGGCCAGACCTAGGGCTCACCCCTCCATGCTGCGTTTTCATCCCGAAAGAAGAGAGAGACCTCCAATAAACTCTGAAGATCATGTGAGCTACTTTTGTGTGATCTATCACCCGTGCGAGGTACTTCGCCGTCTTCGCGACTCGGGGTAACGGTCTGAGACACATGCTCAAACGCCTCGCTGCGTCGGGGTCCAGATGAATTTGTGCATCTGAAGCTGAAAACGAACATTTAGTTTGTCCGCCAAAATCCATTCGACGATTTCGCGTGGATCGATCCTGCCGAAGATCGGCGAGAATAGCACAGCGTGACAACGAGAATGAAGATCGTACCGCTCCACCTTGTCGCGCGACCATTCGTAATCTTCGCGTGATCCCATCACAAATTTCACTTCGTCACGCAAGGCGAGATGGTCAATGTTCGACCAAAGATTCTTTTCCACTTCACCGCTGCCCGGCGTTTTCAAATCCATGATCCGATGGACGCGCAGATCGACCTTCGAGATATCGTGTGCGCCGCCGGTTTCGAGCAGAACAGTATAACCGGCGTCGCACAACATCGACATCAACGGCAACACGTTCTTCTGGAGCAATGGCTCGCCTCCGGTGATCTCGACCAAAGGACAGCCAAATCCTGCGATCGCATCTAGAATCTCGTTCAGAGTTCGCTTCTTTCCCTCGTAAAAGGCATACTCGGTATCGCAATAGTTGCAGCGCAGATTGCAAAATGTCAGACGCACGAACACACACGGCTGTCCGACCCATGTGCTTTCGCCCTGAATTGAGTGATAGATTTCGTTAATCGTAAGCGTCTTTTCGCACTCGAGGATCACGTTAGAAACGTCTTACGCGAAGAACCGCAAAGCAAGTAAGCGTGAGGCGCGCCGCAGGGCACAATCGCTGTAGCTTGACGCTCCAACCGGCGTCCATAATCTGAAATTCGGCGGCAAGTCGCATTTGATCCGGCAACGCGTTGAGGACAACGCGCTCCGCTGTCCCTGTAACATGTTTGTAGTGTGAATGTTTTAGCAGCTTTTTATCGCTCGTCGGTCGGGAAGAAAATGATCGTCGCCGTCACCGGCATCATTCTGATCTTCTTCGTGATCGGACATTTGCTTGGGAATCTGCAAATCTTCATCGGCCCGGATTGGATCAACGGCTACTCGCAACATCTGCGCGATCTCGGTCCGCTGCTTTGGTTGATCCGAATTTTCCTGTTGGCCACTGTTGTCATTCACATCTACGTGACCATCCAACTGGCAATCGAAAACAGGCGTGCCCGCCCTGAGAGGTACATAGACAAGAGCTACGTCAAAGCAACGTTTGCGTCGCGTCACATGGTGATGAGCGGACTGATCGTGCTGGCATTTATCGTTTATCACCTCGCGCATTTCACAGTGCGCGTTACGGATCCCAGGTTTGGCTTACTTAAGGCTGATCCGCTCGGGCACTACGACGTTTACTCCATGATGGTATACGGATTTCAGAATTATTATGTGTCGGGCTTTTACATCCTCGGACTGTTTTTGCTCGCGCTTCATTTAAGCCATGGTTCTTCCAGCTTTTTCCAGTCTCTTGGATTAAATGATAAGAAACTGACGCCACGCCTCGCGTTGGGCGGTCGAATCTTCGCATGGCTCATATTTATCGGTTACACCTCGATCCCGGTGGCGGTTCTCTTCGGTTTGGTTAAACCAACGCAACAGCTATGAGAAGTTCGACCGTGAGAGTGCAATCGTTCCTTTCGGCGCGCCCTCGCCAGGGCGAGCAAGCTGTGGTCAAGCCCGTCTAAGAGCTATGATTGGAAGGTTCGACGCCAAGGTTCCACCCGGTCCGCTCGCCCAGAAATGGCGAAACCATCGCGACCATTCGCGATTAGTTAGCCCGAACAACCGGCGGAAGTTCGAGATCATCGTTGTGGGAAGCGGTCTGGCTGGGGGATCGGCTGCGGCCACGCTGGGAGAATTGGGTTATCGAGTAAAATGTTTTTGCTTTCAAGATTCAGCGCGACGCGCGCATTCGATTGCGGCCCAGGGCGGGATCAACGCAGCGAAAAATTATCAAAACGACGGCGACAGCGTTTACCGATTATTTCACGACACGATCAAGGGCGGCGATTTTCGGTCCCGTGAAGCCAACGTGTATCGCCTGGCTGAGACCAGCAACAACATCATCGACCAATGCGTTGCACAGGGCGTGCCGTTTGCCCGCGAATATGGCGGGCTACTGGCCAATCGTTCCTTCGGCGGCGCCCAAGTGTCGCGTACATTCTATGCACGCGGACAGACCGGTCAGCAGCTTCTGCTCGGCTGTTATCAAGCGCTTTGCCGACAAATCGCGGCCGGCACGGTCCAGATGTTTCCGCAAACGGAGATGCTCGATCTCGTGATTGTCGAGGGACACGCGAAAGGAATTGTCACTCGTAGCTTGTGTTCTGGAAAAATTGAAAGACACGCCGCGGATGCTGTCGTGCTCGCCACCGGCGGATATGGAAACGTGTTTTATCTCTCGACCAACGCACGCGGGTGCAATGTCACGGCGACCTATCGCGCTTTCAAAAGAGGCGCGCTCTTTGCGAATCCGGCCTTCACGCAGATTCATCCCACCTGCATCCCGGTCGGTGGCGAATATCAATCAAAGCTCACGCTCATGTCCGAATCGCTCCGGAATGATGGACGCGTGTGGGTTCCGAAACGTAAGGAAGATCGCAACAAGGCGCCCGGTGAAATTCCCGAGACGGATCGCGATTACTATCTCGAGCGAAAATATCCGAGCTACGGGAATCTTTCGCCGCGCGATATCTCCTCGCGCGCAGCAAAAGAAGTTTGCGACGAAGGCCGCGGTGTGGGTCCGGGCGGACGCGGCGTTTATCTCGACTTTGCCGACGCCATTAAGCGCCTGGGTGAACATACGATTCGCGAGCGCTATGGAAATTTGTTCGAGGTTTATGAAAAGATCACCGGCGAAGACGCCTACAAAGTGCCGATGCGGATTTATCCGGCTGTTCACTACACGATGGGCGGTCTCTGGGTGGATTATGACCTAATGAGCAATGTGCCCGGATTGTTTGTGATCGGCGAAGCGAATTTTTCCGATCACGGCGCAAACCGTCTCGGCGCGAGCGCTCTCATGCAGGGCTTGGTTGATGGATATTTTGTTTTGCCCAACACGCTGCCGAATTATCTCGCGGGGCGGATGGGAAAGCGGCCGTCGCCGGATTCTCCGGAGTTCCGAGAAAGTGAAAAAGATGTTCGTGCCAGAATCGAGAAACTGCTCAACGTCAAGGGCACTCGTTCGGTCGATTCGTTCCATCGGGAGCTTGGCCTGCTTCTCTGGGACAAATGCGGAATGTCACGTCACGAAAAGGGATTGCGCGAGGCGCTCAAAAAAATTCCCGAACTTCGCGAACAATTCTGGCACGAGGTACGTGTGCCGGGGGACGGCGATGATTTCAATCAATCTTTGGAACGTGCCGGACGTGTTGCCGATTTTCTGGAATTCGCCGAGCTGATGTGTATCGATGCACTGGAGCGCGATGAATCCTGTGGCGCGCATTTTCGCGAAGAACACCAGACCCCGGAAGGCGAAGCACTGCGCAACGATGAAAATCACGCCGCGGTGTTTGCCTGGGAATTTCAAGGCGATGGAAAACCGCCGATATTGCATCGCGAGCCTCTCAATTTTGAAACCGTGCATCTGACGCAAAGAAGCTATAAGTAAAGTTGAGAGTTGTTGGTTGAGAGTTGAGAGATCAAAAACAGAACAAGGAGAGAACATGTTTAACTTTGAAAAACTAGACGTGTGGCAAAAGGCGATTGGATTTGCCGACCTCATTTATGCCGATACTCGCAGCTTTCCCACCGACGAGCGCTTTGGCCTAACGACTCAACTACGTCGCGCTGCTGTCTCAATTTCATCGAATATTGCAGAGGGGTCCTCGCGAAGTTCAAAAATTGACTTTGCACGCTTTGTCGAAATCGCGGGTGGATCTGTCTTCGAAGTGGTTTCCGAATGTTTTGTCGCGCGACGTCAGAATTTTCTCAGCGATGACAATTTCCGAAAAATCTACGCGGCAGCCGAGGAGGAGAGTCGAATGCTGAGCGGCTTACGCAGATCCCTCTTGGCCGCGAAGTAACTGCATGCAGAGCTTCCGTCTCTCAACACTCAACTCTCAACCATGAACTTTCTGTTGAGAATTTGGCGCCAGCCGAATGCGAAATCACGCGGCAAACTCGTCGATTACGAAGTGCGCGACATTTCGCCAAACACGTCGTTTCTCGAAATGCTCGACATTCTCAATGAGACTTTGGTCACAGGCGGAACGGAACCAATCGCGTTCGACTCCGATTGCCGCGAAGGTATTTGCGGCACCTGCTCGCTCACGATCAACGGCGAACCGCACGGACCCGATCATCCTGGCGCGGTGTGCGAACTTTACATGAGAAAGTTTCGCGACGGCGCGACGATCACAGTCGAGCCGTTTCGAGTCGGATCGTTCCCGCTCCTGAAAGATCTGGTAGTCGATCGCAGGGCGCTGGATCGTATTGTGCAAGCCGGTGGATTCATTTCCGCGCGCGCAGGCTCCGCGCCGGAGGCGAACTCGATTCTGATTCCCAAATACGACGCCGATTTGGCAATGGAAGCAGCTGCTTGCATCGGATGCGGCGCATGCGCCGCGGCCTGTCCAAATGGATCGGCCATGCTTTTCACTGCTGCGAAGGTCTCGCATCTATCGTTCCTGCCGCAGGGGCATCCGGAACGAGAGAGCCGCGTGCTGCGAATGGTGTCCGTAATGGATGCTGAAGGATTCGGCAGTTGCACCAATACATACGAATGTGAGGCAGTTTGCCCGGCAGAGATTAGCGCCAGTTTCATTGCCAAGCTGAATCGCGAATACGCGCGAGCGGCAGTGCAGCGCGGCGCAGGCGAATAGAGTAAACGCGTAACTCCTGCCCAACTTATTCTGGGACCAAGGCGATCTTGTAATGCCATTATCAGCATGCGATGAAATCGCAATGGCGAAAACAAAAGCGGCAAGCGCAAACATATACGCCGTGCTCGGTTCCGACGAAGCGGAAGTTAAACGCGTGGCTGCGGAACTCGCGTCTAATCTGACGCCAGCCGGCGCAGGCGATTTCGGATTGGAAGTTATTGATGGAGCTGCCGACAACGTCGACCAGGCCGGAGCGCGAATAAGATCGGCAATCGAAGCACTGCAAACGCTGCCTTTTTTTGGCAGCACAAAAGTAGTTTGGTTAAAGAATGTCAATTTTCTGGGCGACGATCAAAAGGCGCGCTCCGCCGCGGTGCAATCGGCGTTGGAAGAATTGTCCGAGTTAGTCGATAGCGGTTTCGGCCCCGGCGTCACACTCTTGATCAGTGCGACCGACTTAGATAAACGCCGTTCGTTTTATAAGACGCTGCTTAAACGAGCGGAGGTGCAGGTTTTCGACCGGCTCGATTCCAGCCGAGGCGGATGGGAAGAAGAAGCCCTTGAGATGGTTCAGCAGCGCGCAAAAAAAAGAAAACTCCAATTCGATGATGAAGCGCTCGACCTTTTTGTGCTACTGACTGGTGGCGATACTCGACAGATCGATAACGAACTGGAAAAAATCGAGACTTTTCTTGGAAAGGATCGCGGAGTGAACATCGAACTCGTCCGCGAGTTAGTGCCGCTTTCGCGCGCAGGCGTCATTTTCGAGTTAGGTAATGCGCTGGCGGCGCGGGACCTCGAACTATCCCTGAAGCTGGTGCGGCGTTTATTGGACCAGGGCGAAAGCGCGATCGGGATCTTGCTCGTGGCGGTTGTTCCTACCGTTCGCAATTTGTTACTCGCCAAAGATTTGATGGAACGCTATCGCCTCCCAAGACCGCACTCGCCGTTTCAGTTCATCTCCGGAATCAACCGTCTGCCTACCGAGGCAACAGATCATCTGCCGCGTAAGAAAGATGGCTCGGTCAACGCCTACGCCCTTGGGATCGCCGCACAACAGGCAGGCCGGTTCGAAACGACCCAATTAATTCAGGCCATGCAGGCGTGTCTCTCAGCAAATGTTCAATTGGTTACGACGCAGCTCGATCATGAACTGATCTTGACTGAAGTGGTCGTTAAGCTGCTCGGAGAAAGCTGATGTGTTTAACCGCCGACTAGGTGCTTTCCACTTGTCTCCTCGCAACCGGGCCAATGTAAGGAATGTCCCAGCGGACGCCCGTAAACGCCTTAACGATCGTAATAATCATAATTACCAGGAATACCAGATGAACCAACGCCGCGACGATTGCCCAGAAAAATACTAGGATACCGCCGATACCCGGAATCGCCCCAAAGACCGCATGGACGATCGCCGAAACAATGTTGAAGAGAAACCATGCGCAACCGAAGATGATCGATTGCATCGCGTAAAAGCGCACGAAAGGGTCGTGTTTTTCGAGGATATAAAAAATGATGCCGCCGATCAACGGAATGCAGGCGATGGCTGCAGCCACATTGGAAGGTAAACCGGTTGATGTGGATTTTGGCGTCGTCTCGGGTTCAGGACCTGGCGGAGGCGGAGATTGAGTGGGCACTTCGTCTGGCATGATCTACATACACAAACTGGAAAGTGTATTGTCAAGCATCTTCCTTACGCCCGGCTCTTTTTCGCTTTCTCTTCCGACTCACGATCACTATCATGCGTCCGAACCAACCAGATCAATGGCTAGGAATTCCCAATTGGCGCGCGCTTTCACCCTGATCGAGGTAATCGTCGTCCTTGCGATCATCGTTATCATGATGTCCATGGTCTATCCGGCCTACACCACCATTTCGGAGCGCGCCAAAGCGACAAAAGACATGAGCAACCTGCGTCAGATCGGACTCGCGACACAAACCTATTTAAACGACGGCGACGGCATTCTGTTTTCGCCCGGGACCGCGTGGTCGTCGCAACTAAACCCGAAATACTTCTCTGCTTGGCGCGGTTTTGAATCGCCCTTCGATAAGCGCGCCTCTTCAGAAAAAGGTACTGGGATCCCGGTGTCGCCGATTAGCTATGGTGTCAACGCCAATATTTATCCGCCCGGGGGCATCGCGATGTCCGCCACAAAAATTACAAAGCCTACAGCTTTTATATTGTTCGCGCCGGCACAAGCTTCAGGAACAACGGTGAGTTTCCAAGGCGTGGCTACTTCTCCGATTCCAGGCGTCACAGTCGTAGGAGCAGGCGCCAACACGGCGACGAGCAACCCCGGCGGAGCTGCCATTGGCGGCACCCAAAACAGTCGGCAACGAATTAACGCCCTTTTCGCAGATCTGCATTGTGAGACCATGTCATGGGCGACATTCACAAGCAACGTCGCCACAGTCAGCGATCCGGACGGATTCTTGCGTTGGAATCCCTAAGTTACTTGTGTTTACTGCCGTGGAAATTCGCGGCTCAGGCTATCATAATCGAACGCTCGTGGGCTCAAATCTCATCGAGCAGGTTGGCAACCACGCACGCAAACATCCGTCAGGAAAAACGTGTGCAATTGTTACGGACACCCATGTTGGGCCGCTCTTCGCTCGTCGAGTCAAACGAAGCCTGACATTAGCCGGCTTTAAGCCGATAGTGATCACAATTCCGGCTGGCGAGAAATCGAAGACACTCAAGCAAGCTGGCGCGATTTGCGCTAAGATGATTGCAGCCGGATTGGATCGGCAATCATTTGTGATTGGCCTCGGAGGCGGCGTGATCGGGGATGTCTCCGGGTTTGTGGCAGCGATTTATCATCGAGGCATTCCCCATGTCCAAGTTCCCACGACGTTGCTTGCAATGGTGGATAGCTCAATCGGTGGGAAGACCGGAGTGAATACCGCCGATGGAAAAAATCTGCTCGGCGCAGTGCACCATCCATCGCTGGTGATTGATGATGTGGATGTGTTGAAAACGTTGCCTCGTCGCGATTTCAATCAGGGATTCGCGGAAATTATCAAGCACGCGATTATCGCGGACACGAAAATGTTCAAGCAGCTTCAGTCCTGGAAGGCAAGGTCGCCGCGGCGACCGCTTGCTCTACAAAAACTCATTCGTCGTAACATCGAGATCAAATCTAATATCGTAGCGAAAGACGAGCGCGACCAGACAGGCGAACGCGCCCTTCTGAATTTCGGGCACACCGTCGGTCACGCGATTGAGCGCGCGGGAAATTACCGGAAATTTCTTCACGGCGAAGCCCTCAGCCTGGGAATTGTCGCTGCATGCGCTGTTTCAATTAAAAGAGCCGGACTCCCGCCCAGACAACGCGATGCGGTGATCGACGTTCTGCGACGATTCGATTTGCCGACGTGTTTGCCGAAGAATTTTCCACGGAATAAAATCGTAAGCGCGGTGAAGTTCGACAAAAAATTCCAAAGCGGAAAAATCCGATTCGTTGTCACGCCGAAAATTGGAACTGCCTATCTCTCAAACGAGGTCACACTCGACGATATCCGCGAGGCTGTCAGCAAACTGTAGACGCTTCGCTCTGCGAAGCGCGACACTGATTTTGCTGACACGCGCGCAGCGCCGCCCAGAGGTCGGCGACTACAGCCCGCGCGCTTTCGAATAATATTCGACCAATCCATCCGCCACGCCGTCGGCGTACTCGCGAAAAATACTTTTGCGTTCCAAACCGTTGACGTTGCGAGTTCCTTCGTAGTCGCCGGCCTGAATTCGAGCGAACGCATCCTTGCTGTTCATCACGTAGGGCTCACAATAAACCACCGGACAACGATAGAGCCGCGTCGCGAGCAAATTGCGCGCAATAACGTAACCGCTCGTGCCGACCTTTGTTGTGCTGTTTGTGGTCGGATATTCGTATGGCGGCAGTTGCGTTTCGTGAGCCATTGCCGCGGCGATGGTGTCCGCCAGCGGCAACTCCTCATCGTAAGCGCGGCTGAGAAGTCGCCGAATCATTTCGAAACGTTCGTCATCGAATTCAAGCTCTTGCTGCAAATAGGAACCGTTCACAAGAAGATGAAGATGGTTGATGTCGGTCAGCGTCGGATTATTCGGGTCCCCCCAGCCTTCGGCGTTGAAATGCAAACAAAGGACAAGGTCGGGATGCAACTTGAAGTTTACCAGAGCCGCCCGACGGCGAATCTCGCTGTAACGGTAAAATAAGATTTCGCTCTGCCAGCGAATCGTTTGCTCTTTCTCGGGATCGTTTGGATCAAGCACCTCATTGCGGGGCTGTGGCACGCCATTTTTAATCAGAATTTTCCTGGCCAGTTCCCGAAAATCATCGGGACGTTCGGCCGTGATCGGCTCGTTTCTATCCCGAACAAACAAAACCTTCGCGCCTAATTCGCGTAATCGCGGGGCAAGAAGCCGCGCGACCTTCAAAGCCAAATCACCTTCCTGAACTGGCTGGGTGTTGCCGACTTGAAACCAGCGTTCTTCCATTTTTGCCCATTTGCCGCCCAGATGACCCGGGTCGAGCGCAATCCGCAAGCCTGAGAGCGGTTTGTCCGCTTTCGCGTGTGACCAGGATCTAGCGGGATGCCAAAGACGCGGCACCGGATTGCGCGAGGTGTCATTCTTCGCGAACCGTAAAGTGAAGAATTTTTGCGGCTCGCGACTGGTCAAAATCCGCGCTGTGTCGGTGTTTATTTCAATCAAATCAGGAGCAATTCCGTGCGTGCAGTAAACGTTCTGGATCAGCTGGCTAAATTCATCTTTGGTAATTGTCTCCTGATAATGTTCGAGTACGCCCCATTTTGGCTTGCTCCCAAGGACGCCGAGGTTGTCCGCCGCTTGTAGCGCAGGCGTAAGGAGCAACAGAAATAATGACAGATGACGAATCACCAAATCCGAAGCGACGCGAGTAGAGCGCGCCGATATCTTGTCATTTGGGCTTCGGGATTCCTTCGTCATTCGTCATTCGGGCTTCGTCATTGTCTCCGCTTTTTTTTGAAATGAAACATCGACCTTTAGAGCCTCTTCAATACGATGACCGCAAAATGCTAACGATCCTTTTTCTTGGCGATATCGTTGGTGAGCCGGGACGCACGGCGGTGATCGCCAGGCTGCCAAAACTAAAAGAGAAGCACGCCTTGGACTTCATCATCGTTAACGGCGAGAACGCAGCTGGCGGTCGTGGCATAACGGGGAAAATCACCATCGATCTCTTGCGCGCTGGGGTCTCAGTCATCACGACAGGCGATCACGTATGGGACCAAAAAGAGATTCTTGGGTTCATCGATACCGAGCCGCGCTTGTTACGCCCGGTGAATTATCCTGATGGCGCGCCTGGCGGCGGGTCGATCGTCCTGGAAACGACGAAGGGAAAAATCGGCGTGATCAACGTACAAGCGCGCACATTTATGCAGCCGATTTTGGAAAACCCGTTTCGCTCGGTCGAAGCAGCGGTGGCGAAGATGCGCAACGAGACTGCGAACATCATCGTGGACGTACACGGAGAGACTACGAGTGAAAAAATCGCGATGGGCCGGTTCCTCGATGGAAAGGTTTCTGCGGTCATTGGAACTCATACGCACGTTCAGACCGCCGACGAGCAGATTTTTCCGGGTGGTACGGCTTTCCTCTGCGACGCGGGCATGTGCGGTCCCGTAAACTCCATCCTGGGGCGCGCCGTTGATCCGATCATGAATCGGTTCATCTCGAATCTGCCGGCGTCGTTTCCGGTAGCCGGCGGCGAAGTGCGCTTGCGCGGAGCGCTTATCGAAATCGACGAGAGCACGGGTCGCGCCGTGCGTATCACGCGTGTCGATGAACCGGGGCTCGGTGCAGCTGCTTCATCGGAGCCAGAACCAAAGATCGAAGTCGAGCAGGCGCCATCTCCAGAACAAACATGAAACAGTTCCGCTTGCGGCCAACTATTCGCGGCCTGAACTTCGAATTGTTTAAGAACATCAACGTCCAAAAGAAATTATGAAAAAAATCTTTGTCTTTACTTTCATCGCGACCCTGGCGCTTTGTGCTCTGCAGTTATCCGGCGCAGAAGCCCCCAAAGACGCGAAAGAGGCAAACAAGCTTGCCAGAGAAGGGGCAGAGGCTTCCAAGAACCAAGAGTGGGACAAAGCCATCGAACTGCTTCGTAAAGCCACCGATCTCGATCACAAATACGCAGATGAGCTCTCCGCAGTTTATCAACAACGCGGCTACGCTGATGCGACGAACCAGCAATTTCAGGATGCCATCAACGATTACGGCGAAGCCATTAAACTGACTCCGCAAGACGTGCGCGTGTACGAACAACGCGCGGCGGTGGAAATGAAACTCCAGGATTACGATAAGGCGCTTGCCGATTACTCCGAGGTTATCAAACTTAAACCGAACGAAGTTCGATACGTTAATTATCGCGCTTATATTTACGAACTGAAAAAAGACCTTAAGAATTCGATGGCGGATACCGATAAAGTTCTAAAGCTCGACCCGAACAATCCGGAGGCTAAAGCGCGAAAAAGCCGATTGTCAGCGCTAGAAACGGCGAACGCTCCATTCACGCCGATTCCTGCGCCCTCCCGAAAACCGTCACCTACGCCGCATCACAAACCTTGAGGCGTTTCGATCAAAGGTGCCGACTGGACGCGCCGGAGAGCAGATTGCAAAGGCTGTTTGGATTTAAGGGCCCGTTTAGGGAAAACGCGTTGCAGCTCTCGAGCCGGGAAAAGAGTCTTCCCGCCATTACATACCGCTAGGCGAAATAGCCGGTTCCTGCTCTTCCGTTGCGTTTGATGGCGGGGCGGTAAATCGCCTTTTCCGCCGGTTCGCCGGCAGAGGCGCCAGGGTCATGGTGATATTGCGCCCGGTGATTTTTGGCTCCATTTCCACCTGCGACATTCCCGAGAGATCGTCGCGAACTTTGTGTACGAGCTGCATCCCAAATTCCTGATGGGCCATTTCGCGGCCGCGAAATTGCAGTTGCACCCGCACCTTATTTCCCCGATCCAGGAATTCTTCGCCGTGCCGGATTTTGGTCAGATAATCGTGATCGTCGATGTTAACGCGAAACTTAATTTCCTTCAGCTTCGAGCCGGATGGCCTTTTATCCTTGGTCTGTTTGGAGACGTCGTACCGGAACTTTCCAAAGTCGATGATCTTGCAGACCGGGGGGGTGGCGGTTGGGGCGATCTCCACCAGATCGAGACCAAGACCTTGAGCTTTGCGCAAGGCGTCACTTAGCTTCATGACGCCAAGCTGTTCGCCGGTAGACCCCATAATAACCCGGATTTCTCGGGCGCGGATCCGACCGTTTACACGAATTTGTGGTTGCAGATTCGAACTAGCTCCTGGCCGACGGAGCGGGAGTGCACCGCGCCGCCGTATTTCCATTTATCGCAATTCCTGGCGTCACACTCGGCAAACGCCCGGACACTCTAACCTCGACACGGCTGCGATTCACCGCGACGAGCGCTCGCTAATAATCGCGAGCCGAAGGGAAGTTGTAGGCAACAATTTCGCGCTGGCAAGGCGAATCTCGTGACAACCAAGTGTCAATCTTCCAACGATCACGTTGCCGGCGGGTCGCCAAAATGGGCCTTGTGCGCCGCGTATGCAGTGACGTCATCGAGCATCGAATCGAGCGTTGCAGTCAGCGGCTCGAGTTTTACAACCCCGGAAAACAGTGCGCGGTCGCCGATTTCGGTGTCGATCAAGAATGCCGGACGTTGCGTGATCTGAAGCGCATGAAATTCCGCCGTCGAAGCGCGAACGCGCTTTTCGATCTCGGGCGAACGCGCGCGCTCGAGCAGCTTTTTCTTCTCAACGCTGGCAGCCGCCGCACCGATCTCGACGGCGATTTCCCATTCGCTTACCTTTTTCCCTTCGCGCAGCGCGGCATTGGCCAGCGCGAGACGAACGCGATCATCAGTGAACCCAAAGTCCTTGGCCGCCTCGGCCACGCAATTCGGCGGGAGCCACTCCGGCAAACTGGGATCGTACCAATCAGTGTTGAGCATAAATGGCGAACGCATCATCATTCCGCTGCGCCGATAGAACCATTGCTCCTGCTCCCGCGACGTTGGCAAGCCATTCGGATCCATCAACGCGATCTTCCACTGAAACTCGACGCGGCCATCATAACGCTTCTT
>Ga0209806_1000494_pt1 | contig 26808 bp, 17 predicted proteins | sample GraSoiAngelo_152_FD_186166 | JGI IMG/M metagenome (GOLD analysis project Ga0209806, IMG submission 186166) | Grasslands soil microbial communities from the Angelo Coastal Reserve, California, USA - 14_1009_12_30cm (SPAdes) (version 2) | ecosystem: Environmental > Terrestrial > Soil > Grasslands ... | reverse complement strand
CATGAGATTTGTAAGCCGCTTGATTTGCCTGGCCCCGGTCGCCTGACTGCTCGGCAGAATTCGAAATGGCTCAAGATCGACCGGTACCTCACCCCTGGATATCAAGAAAGCCTTAAGGAAGGCTGCGTGGCTCAACTCATCATCGGTATTGTCGGTGATGTATTGCGGCATGTCGCCATCCAGATTTTGCAGCGCCAGGGTGTAGGCTGGATTTCCCCCGATGAACGTCTGGAATTCTTCGCTCGATTGCGCGGCCCCGCCACCGGACGGCCCGACTCCGCCGAGTTCCGCGTATTGGGTCCACAGATCACTCTCGACAGTTTCAGCCCACAGGGCGAACTGCAGGAGTGCAACATCGCCTTTCGAAAGCCTGCCCGTACTCCGCGTGGTTTGCGCATTGCCCTCAGTCTTCAATAAGGCGCCAGCGGACAACGTGGCGCCAGCGATGCCGATGTTCTTCAGGAATGAGCGCCGCTCAACGACGCGCTGCCAACGGGAATCGAGATCTTCCACTGAGGCTGTAGCCGTGGTTTCAGTTGAGACAGTTGCAGCGAGATTCTGTTTTTTCACGTGTTCTAACTCCGATCTTAGGATAGTTTTGTGTAACCCTGCCAAATGTGAAGCTCCGTCATACGAGCGATATTCCCCAAATCGAGAAATATTTCCCTGAATGAAGTGGGACTCTTGACCACTTCAAGCGTGAGTGTTTGAATGCCCTACTGATAACTGAGTGCTTAAGCCTTTATTTCCGGAGTCGCAGCATCTAGCCTGTTTACAAGCGTTAGATTTAGCGATCCCGATTCTGATTCGGATCAGTTGTAAATTGATTGTCAGATAATTGTCAGCCCAATTGGCATTTTGTCAGTCATGGCTCTCCTGGCATTCCTCCGCGCGCTTGCTCATTACGAGAAGGTAGAAGTGTCACGAACTTCTGAAAACCCCGGAAACCACAGTATTGGTCCTGTGTTTTTCTGTAGGGTCGATGTACTAAAGGCAAGATCTATGCAGAAAATGACTGCGCAGGCACCCGGGAAGGGTTCGAGTTGGTCACTCTGCGCGGCAAAGACCAGATTGAATACACGGACGCATGAAGTTTGATGCCCTTGGCCAAAATCCTGCCATCGGCGTAATGGCAGGATGCCGGCGCATGTCACTCACATCGACAACACGGTCATTCGGTCTATACATCAGACCCCCACATTCGTTGACGTAAGCGATGAGTTAAGTGCAAACGATCACTCTCTGTCGCCTTGGTCTTTCGAATGCTCGCCTTGATCGTCCGAGCGGGCCAGAGTAAACGCGTACACTTTGTTGTTTCCGGTTCCAGCAATATTCCGATAACCGGATCCCCAATAGAGAGCGCCGTCTACTATTGAGGGGCCATCGATTACGGTGCCTCCGCTCGCGAAATTCCAGAGAATGTTTCCAGTTATCGCGTCGAGGGCATACATCTGTCCTGAATTAGAACCCGCATACATGACTCCATTCGCGACACTGACCGAGCCCCTGTCAATGGCGCCTGCAGTGGGATCTGCCGTCTGCCAAAGAATCTTCCCAGTGGCGACATCAAGTGCGCTCCACGCTCCCCACGTAATCTTCTGTCCCGAGGGAACCAAGGTGTAGGGCAGATGGTCGCTATTGGAGATCGCGACATAAATGCGCTTACCGTCAGTTGCGGTGCCCCACTCAATGCCTCCGAGCGAAGCACCTGGACCAACTGGCGTGCTCCAGACGATGTTGCCGTCATCGGGGTTGAGTGCCCAAAAGATGCCGCTCTTTTGACCAAAGCCGACAATATCGCCCACGAGATTAGGTCCAGATCCTCCAAGATCGAAATCCGGGCTGCTGGGTACAGGACAATTCGGGTTTGGTCCGGAAGAAGTTATGCAGGCTACGGTCCAGGTGTCAAAGCCTTGCAGCTTCTTTGACCATTTGACCTGCCCGGTCTTTAGGTCCAACCCGAGAGCAGCGTCGAAGAGATCGTCCGGCGCAGTGCAGTTCGCGGTAGGAGTTGCCTTCTGGCAAGCGACCACATCGGGAGGAACAGTGTAGTTGTTTCCAGTGCCGATGAAGAGCGTGCCACGCTTAGGATCGATCGCGGGTGGTTGCCATACCGCGCCGCCGCTGTATTGGTCGGTCTGCCCATTGTTGTCGGGCATGTCGAAGGTCTTCCAAAGCATCGCACCGCTCTTCGCGTCGAGCGCCACTATGCTGCCGCGAAAGCTGCAACACGGATATGCGGGATTCGTCGCCAGAGATTCTTCACTCGAAGAGACGCCAACGTAAACAACGCCGTCAAAAACAACCGGAGATCCGGTAATGATTGCGGCTGGATGACTCTCCACCTGTGTGATCCAGCGGAGTTTTCCCGTTTCCCGATCGACTGCGATCACGTTCGCGCCGTTGTGCACGTCTTTGGAACTGAGAATGTCCCCAATAATTAATTGATCATGATCCACGGCCGGACTGACACGAGAGACAGCTCCGGCGACGCCATCGTACTCGGAGATCTTGTGAGACCAGATCAGATGGCCGCTGTCCTTTTTGACTGCGAACAGATTGCCGCCCCAATCGGGGAAGTAAACTGCATCACCACCCACCGTGGGAGTGGCAGAAACATCTCCACCGGTTGTAAACACCCATTTTGGTTTCAGGCCCTTGACGTTGGCCGGACTGATTGAATGCTCTGCCGGCTGGCTCCAGGTATTGTTGAGATTCTGTCCAGCGATTCGCCATTGGCCAGATCGGAACCGATCTGACTGGCTTTGCGCGCTTAACGCCGAGACTAGTAAAAGGACGCTGATCAATGGCGCCGTTAGCGGCGACACGTTACGATGCTTAATTGACATCTGGATTGTTCTCCTTGAATTTGGCTGCGGTTATGCTCGCCGCTCTACCTTTGAAAGGTAGAGGCGTCACAAACTTCGTGAAAACCTCGGAAACTGCAGCATGGGCCCTGTATTTTTCTGGAGGATCGATGTACTAACGACAGAAGCTTGTGGAAAATGATTGGGCTGTTGAACACATCGAACGTGCGAAAGGCCAACATCGCTTGGCCCGCACTGATTCTCAGAAGAACGAATTACGCACTAAAAGAGATCGATCAATGGCGCCTCAAGGTCGCCTTGAAATGCTGTTCTTCTGTCGTGTGCCAGTAGTACCGTTTGGCGTGGGTTGTGAATCAAAAATGACTGGACCTTTTGTGTTGTGGAGGACGATATGATTGGAAACTCACTGGAAAAGTTGCACTGTAAAAGATCAAGGGCAGGAATCAGACTTTCGATTTCCCAGTCGGTCACGACTGCAGCAGCGAAGGGTGAAGTGGCGAAAAAGGGAGCCTGCAGTAGCCCGAAGCGAAAGCCGACCGATTTCGCTTCATATGCCATCCTTGATTCCTGGGGAGTATCTTAGGACAGCGCCTCGGGCAGGGGGATCGCAGGCCCAGCATAGTCATGAACAACCCACTATTGCGGCGGACAAACGCACGTCTAGAGGAGCGCAAGGACTCAGCGGCAGCCGGAAATCGGCATGTTCCCCTCGTGCACCCTCAGTTGGGACGCTTGATGAAGATGATCGGTATTTCCCTGATCGTTGCGTCACTGGGCGCATGCCGGCATCCTGCAAAAGAACCGGTGACGCTGACTTTCCTCGATCCTGAGTGGGCACACGACCTGACACAACGCAACGTGCTCCCAGACGAAAGATTGCAAGAATTCACGCGGCAAACTGGAATTAGGGTCAAGCATCTGCCGGCTCCGGAACCCACTCTTGACCAGCTAGGCATGGCGCGAGCGCTACTCGAAGGAGGAGCCTCCAGTCCTGATGTATTGGGCATCGATGTGATCTGGCCCGGAACCTTGAGTCAGGATTTGATCGACCTGAAACCGCATTTTGCAACAGAACTCTCTTCCTTAGACCCAGATGTAGTCGCGAGCTATACGGTCAAGGGGAAGCTAGTCGCCGTGCCATTTCATGCCGATATAGGAGTCCTGTTTTATCGAAGGGATCTTCTTCGAGAGTATGGGTACGAGGCGCCACCAAGGACATGGGGCCAACTCGAGAAAATGGCCACGCGCATCCAGCAGGGAGAGCTCGCCAAAGGACAAAGAGATTTTTGGGGGTTTGTGTGGCCAGGTGCGGCCGGCGAAGGTTTGACCTGCAATGCGCTGGAATGGCAGGTGTCGGAGGGTGGCGGGCGCATCATCGAAGGTGACAACACGATCAGCGTGAACAATCCCAACGCTATCCGCACCTGGCAACGCGCTGCGCACTGGATTGGTTGGATCTCATCTCCCAACGTGATCTCCTATGAGGAATGGGACGCCGTCAATGCCTTTTACTTAGGGAAAGCAGCTTTTTCCCGTGGATGGGCGCGGTCTTACTTTCTGAGCGTCGAGGCTGAGGCTAACCCGGCGATTCGAGACACAGCGAAGATCGGTAGCCAGCAGATTGGTATCACTAGTGTCCCGGGCGGTACGGCTGCGCAAGCTGCCACTTTGGGAGGATTCGGTCTCGGAGTTTCCCGATCGACAGTTCATCCCGCTGAAGCATTAGAGTTGGTCCGATTCCTTGTCCATAGAGAGATACAGTCCAAGGTGCTTCGCTCGCACTCCGAACCACTGAAGCAGCTTGAACTGTATGAGCAGCCCGCCATATTAAAGGCGTACTCTGATTTTGCTCACAGTGGGCAACGCCAGCTGGGAATTGGCGTGGTAAATCGACCCTCTACGGTTGCTGGACAGAGATACGACGACGTCGATCACGCTTATATCCGGGCAGTGCGTTCTGTTTTGACGGGCAAGACCAGGGCGCCTGAAGCTGCCACCGAGTTGGAAAAGGAACTAGTTGGAATCACCGGTTTCAAGACGGGACCGCCAAGCCCGATTCAAAGCCCCAAGCATCGGACTGCAGAACGGGTTCGCTAGCGACGCCACCCGCCGGTTGTTCCATGGGAGGCGGTCCGTGGGAAACTCAAGTAGCGGCAACAGATGACTCACATCAACAATCCGATTCGATTTGCTGGATGGCTGAGGCATGTGACAGCAAACATTCCACTCCTTTACCACCTCAACATCCATCGCCGCCTGACACTTTGCTTTATTTTCGTCATTGTGCTGATGTTGCTAGGCAATGGTGTCCTTCTTTGGCAGTCGCACTTGATCCGTGCCCAAGAGGAACGTTTGAACGGTGTAAACGAAGAGCTAATCGAAGTGCTGCGCGTGCACACCGGTCTCCTGTCAGTCTACGAGAGGCTCGGTGTTTTGGCGCGTTCCGAAGACTCCGCCCGGTTGCTGAAGGAATCGGGCACCCTTCGGACAGGTCTTCTTGATGACGCCCGGCGCACCCGGGCAGCCTTCAGTCATCTGCCTCCCGAGGTGAAGGTGGACCAGACAGTGCTGCCAACTCTCGAATCAATCGAGCGTACCCTGCCCTCACATCTGGATGCAATCGTGGCCTCGGCCGCATCCGGAGAGTGGGAAGCTGTGCGTTTCCGGATCGAGAGACAAGTTCAGCCGCTGGAATCCCTGAGTTCGGAGTTGGTCAAAGATGTAGCCCGCGAGGTTGAAGAGCAGCGCGCGCAAGCCGCTTTAAACATTTCGCGTGCGGAACGCCGAATCTTTCTCGCCGTGCCAATCACGGGTTTCGTCACGCTTCTGATTGCCGCTGGCCTCGGGGTAATAATCACCCGCAGTGTCACGGAGCCACTAGGGCGGTTAGTAGAGGGGTCCAAAGCGTTGGCACGAGGTGAATTTCAACATCAAGTTTCCGTGGTCGGTCACGACGAACTGGCTCAACTTGGTGAGGTTTTCAACGCTACTGCCAGGAGATTGCAATCTCTCTATGAGACCTTGCACGAAAGGGAAGCTAACCTCGCGGAAGCCCAAAGGCTTAGTCATACAGGAAGTTGGGCTTGGGATGTTGCCAGCAAGCGGATTTTTTGGTCGGCCGAGATGTTTCAAATTTTTGGCTTCGACCCAAAAACAACAACTCCGACCACGGAAAACTACTTGCAGAGCATACATCCGGACGATCGTGCCTCTATTGAGGCCGCCGCAAGTGAGCTCTACAAGGGGAACGATGCAGAATACAGCTACCGCATCGTTCTTCCAGACAACTCCATGAAATATGTTCGCACCATTGCCCATGCGGTCACCAACGACTCGGGCCAGGTGATTGAATTTGTCGGCACAGTTATCGACGTTACGGAACAGCGGAATGCCAGGAACGCTCTGGAAAAGGCCTTCGAGGAAATCAAGACCCTGAAAGATCAGCTCTACAAAGAGAACATTGCTCTGCGCGAAGAAATCGATAAGGTATCCATGTTCGAGGACATCGTCGGAACTTCTCCCGCACTGCAAGCAGTACTTTCTCGCGTATCCAAGGTCGCTCCTACCGACTCCACAGTTCTGGTCACAGGCGAAACCGGAACGGGTAAGGAGCTTGTGGCCCGCGCTATCCATAGGAGGTCGCATCGCTCTTCACGGGCATTTGTGAGTGTGAACTGCGCCGCCATCCCGCGGGACTTGATCGCGTCAGAATTGTTTGGCCATGAGAAGGGTGCCTTTACGGGGGCAACTCAGCAACGTTTGGGCCGCTTCGAATTGGCCGAAGGAGGCACGGTCTTCCTCGATGAGGTCGGAGAGCTCCCAGCCCTGACCCAGATCGCTCTCTTGCGTGTTCTGCAGGAACACGAATTTGAGCGCGTCGGCGGAAATCGATCTATCCACGCTGATGTTAGGGTGATTGCTGCCACGAATCGTGACTTGCAGGCTGCCATCGACGCGGGCACCTTTCGTAGCGACCTGTTTTACCGGCTCAACGTTTTTCCGATCGAGATTCCTTCTCTACGAGAACGAAGAGAAGACATTCCCCTGCTGGTCGAGTACTTCATTGATCGTTACGCAAGGAAAGCAGGAAAGAGCTTTCAGGCGGTGCACAAAAAGAGCCTCGATCTGCTTCAGTCGTACCCATGGCCGGGTAATATTCGCGAATTGCAGAACGTGATTGAGCGATCTGTCATTGTATGTGAAACCGAGAATTTCTCAGTCGATGAGAGTTGGCTTACTCGACAACCTCTTGCGACAGAGCCAACAGCGCAGGTTGAATTTTCTAGAAAACTTGCTGACCAAGAGAAAGAAATGATTGAGGCTGCCCTGCGCGAAAGCGGAGGACAGGTATCCGGACCGACAGGAGCCGCCGCCAAATTGGGTATGCCGGGATCTACATTGGAATCGAAGATCAAGTCGCTAAAGATAAACAAGAATCGCTTCAAAACTGCTGGTATTTGAACAACCCGCATTTAAACCTCTTTTCCTCAACGGAACTCCGGGAACCTAGTTGCGAAATTTCGTTAATTCGCGAAATCTCGTAATTAGCTTATCTTCTAAGTCATCTATTTTCAGTTGCTTATGATTGGAGCGGTGATTGCAACCACACAAGTGTGAGGGCCAAAGGCAATGTTCGAGGTAAGAATTCTGAACAACGGGAAATGCTGAGGAGTTGGTGCTGAAAATCGTATGGCGAAATCGCTCCTAATAAGAAAGGACTAAACGAACGTTGCAGCGAATCAGACGCGATCGGTTCGGCGCACTGTATACGATCACTAACCCAGATCTTACGCAGCAGTTCGAATTGATACTGAGCGAAGTTGCCTGAACGGTGGATGTTTAATTGTCCCAGAGAGGAAAGATGCTCAAGATCACGAGGGCAGCGAAGGGAAAAGTGATCTTTACCTTGAGCGGCCGAATGGATGCAGAAAACCTAGCCGAATTGATAACTCTGCTCAGCTCAGAAGCGAACGGTCGCCGGATAACCTTGGACTTAAAAGATCTAACCCTAGTGGATCAAGACGCTGTCAGTTTTCTAGGGCGCTGCGAGGCGGACAAGATCCAGCTAAAGAATTGCCCAGCATACGTCCGCGAGTGGATCACGAGAGAACGAGACCAAAATTAGCAGTTCATCTGATGATGTCTTGATGTACGCGGTGTCGAGGGGATCTAAAGGTTTTAAAACTACACTACACAGCTCTCATTCTACAGCGGAAGGACAAACAAACCGCTGCAATTGCCGAAAGAGACATGCAATGATGCAGGCCAAGCCGATTCGTATTCTGAGCGTAGAGGACCATCCGGTCTTCCGTGAGGGACTGGCTACAATCATCGGCTCTCAGCAGGACATGCTTCTTGTTGCACAGGCGGCGACTGCGGTGGAGGCCATTGCTGAATTTCGTCGTCATCGGCCCGACGTCACCCTGATGGACCTGCAGCTTCCTGGCACCAACGGCACCGACGCCCTTATCGCAATTCGAGGAGAGTTTCCACAGGCTCGTATCATGATGCTGACAACCTCAGATGGCGATGGGAACATTCAGCGTGCACTGCGAGCCGGAGCGTCGGCTTACATAATTAAGAGCATGCCGAAAAATGAATTACTGGGCGTGATCCGATCAGTTCACGCTGGCCGGCGACATATTCCGCCCGATGTGGCGGCCCGCCTCGCCGAGCACCTCGGAGACGACGACCTGACGACGCGGGAGTTAGAGGTTCTTCGACTCATTCGAGATGGCCATCGCAACAAGCAGATCGCGGATCAACTGTCGATTGCGGAGACCACCGTTAACTTCCACATCAAGAATCTGGTGGATAAACTTCAGGCCAACGATCGGACACATGCAGTTACCATCGCACTCCGACGTGGCCTGGTACAGATCTGATCGCACTTCAAGGCCTGTAGAAAACTACAGGATGATAGCTGTAGATTTCGGTGTTCCGCGAGAGCCCCGATTTTGGCTAATGTCAACAGTGCGAGTAAACCGCATTCCAGCGGCTGTGCCCATGCTTATTAGAGATTCGGCGATCTTTCAGCCTCCGCGGTTCCTGTATGTTCGTCGGAAGAAGTAGCTCAGGATTGGCCGTGGGCCCACTCGAAAAGTGCCGTGCAGACGCGAGAGGCTGGGTCGCTCCGAAGCCTCTCTGCGCCTTCCTTACGATGATCGGCATGGTGTTGACCATTCCCGCCAAAGCACTTGACCCGCAGAAACTAATCAGCCAATTTACGCATACATCATGGACTGCGAAGGACGGCGTTCCCGGGCCCGTTCGAGCAATTGCTCAGACACCAGATGGGTATTTGTGGCTTGGGACGGAAGCCGGATTATATCGATTTGATGGTCTGCACTTTGTCGCTTGGGAACCGAGCTTCGGAGAACAGACCCTCGGGTCCTCAGTGTGGTCTCTGTGTACAAGCAGGGATGGAAGCCTTTGGATCGGGTTCAGTTCCGGCGGAATCAGCCAGCTACGCAGTGGCCATTTGAAAAATTATTCGCATGCTGACGGCGTACCAGACGGCGGAATCCTGTCAATTGTTGAGGACGCGAGCGGCTCGATTTGGGCGGGTGGTCAATACGGGCTTAGCAAATTGGATAGCGGCAGTTGGCGCCAGGTTGGAGTGCAGTCAGGATATCCCGCTCCCGGAGCACAAGTACTCTTCGTAGACCGCCGCGGAACCCTTTGGGTGGCAACGGATGGATTGGATTTTGGACTTAGCAAGGATCCGGTTCGGAGGAACACAATACTGAGTCTTACCCACAATGCAAAAAGCTTTGTGGCGACCCGAGAAGCCGTTGGGCAGGTCTGGATGATGGCGGAGGCTCCAGATGGAAATGTTTGGATCGCTGACACGAGCGGCCACACAGTGAGACCGATCATGAGCCGCACCAGGTCGGAAGCCGGGATCAAGGTTGGCGCGGAACCCTTCTCCGTGTTGTTCGACAGAGACCGGAGCCTGTGGATCGGACCGGATCAGAAGGGGCTTCGCCGAGTGGTTGATGTCAGAAAACCGGAAAGGGCTGTTCTGGATCAGCTTTGGGCCCGCGAAGGCCTTTCCAGTGATCGGGTCATTTCGGCCCTGGAGGACCGCGAAGGCAATCTATGGTTTGGCACAGCCGTCGGACTGGATCGTCTTCGCGAGAACAAAGTAACAGCTTACTCCAACGGAGAAGGTTTGACTGCAGATCAAAGACTAGCAGTGGCTTCAACCCGGGACGGAAGTGTTTGGCTTGTCAGCTATACAAGCGGCACTGTCCAGCGCCTCAGCCAAGGGCAAATCACTACTTCGAAGCTTCCAGCCTATTCCAGATCCGACACGACACGCATTCTCAGTCTGTATGCAGACGGAAATAGCCGCATCTGGTTCGGGGGCAGTTTCGGCCTAGCAGCAGGGGACGAATGGAATGTCTCCTGGATAAAAATCCCCGACATCGAGAAGGGAGCGATGGTACATGCCATTGCACGGGACGCCAGAGGCGACCTATGGATCACCGTGTGGGGAGGTGACAAGGGCGGAGGAGTCCTGCGGTTGCGAGACGGTAATTGGACCGATTTTCGCAACCGTGTACATCTCCCGCAATACCGCTGCCGCGTTCTGTACGGAGATCCACTGGGACGGCTTTGGCTGGGATTCGAGGATGGGGAAGTCGCAGTCCATGAGAATGAAGAGTTCCATGTCTATTCTTCGAAGGACGGTCTTCCCGGCGGTAAAGTGCTGGCAATTACGAGAGACCGGGCAGGAAACTTTTGGATCGGTAGTGAAGGCGGGCTGAGCCACTTTGATCATGGGAACTTCGCTACGCTCACCAAGAAAAACGGGTTGCCTGGGAACTCGGTGTCGGGGATTGTGGAAGATGAAGAAGGTTTTCTCTGGCTTGCCGGAGCGCTGGCAATCCTCCGGGTGAGCCCGCGGGAACTGGAAACGGCGCTGCTGTCGCCGTCTTATCGGATACAAGGGGCATCTTTCGACGCGACTGACGGCCTTCGAGGACTTCCGCGGCAACGTGAACCGTTTCCCACGGCGATACGGTCAACTGATGGCCGGCTCTGGTTTTCCACCAGCGAGGGCGTCGCCGTGATCAACCCACGGCACTTGCCGAAAAATATCGTACCGCCTCCGGTCACGATCGAAGCACTCAAGGCAGATGATCAAACTCTCACACCCTCCTCAGGATTGCGTCTTCCACCGAGAGCCAGAAATCTACAATTTGAATACGCGGCTCTCAGCTTGACAACCCCAGAACACGTCCATTTCCGCTACAAGCTCGAGGGTTACGATAATGACTGGCGCGGCCCGGTAAGCGCTCGAGAGGTTGCCTACACAAACTTACCCCCTCGGAACTATCGATTTCGCGTAATCGCTTGTAACAGTGACGGCGTCTGGAATGAGGACGGAGCATCGTTGGACTTCACTCTTATTCCCGCTTTTTACCAGACGAACTGGTTCCGAGCTCTGTGCGTCATCTCCGTTTGCTTCATCATATGCGTCATCTATCGACTACGTGTGTTGCAAGTTTCGAGAGCCATCGGTGCCCGCTTCGATGAGCGACTGGCGGAACGCACGCGGATGGCTCGGGACCTGCATGACACATTTCTCCAGACCATCCAAGGCAGCAAGCTGGTTGCGGATGATGCGCTGGAGCTGTCAGCCGATCCCATCCGAATGCGTCGAGCCATGGAACAGCTATCCGTCTGGCTCGCGAGCGCCATGCAGGAAGGACGGGCGGCGCTGAATTCCCTGCGCACGGCGACAACGCAGACCAACGACCTCGCGGAAGCTCTCCGGCGGGCGACCGATGACGGCCTCATCCCCAACTCCATGTCGGTCACATTTTCTGTAGTTGGCGATACCAGAGAGATGCACCCGATCGTTCGTGATGAAATTTACCGCATCGGCTACGAAGCCATTCGCAACGCGTGTATGCATTCCGGGGCAAGTCAATTGGAAGTCGAGCTCAGATATGCTAACAACCTTGCCCTCCGTGTGAGTGACAATGGAACAGGGATTGACCCGGCTATCGCGGATAGGGGGAAGGACGAACACTTCGGACTGCAAGGGATGCGGGAGCGTGCCGCTCGCGTCGGAGGCAAGCTGACGCTCGCGAGTTCCTCCAACTCGGGGACCGAGATTAAGCTGGTAGTCCCCGGAGGCATCATCTTCCGGAAGATGATGCCCGTTCGACGGTCTCTGTTTGCAAGGATAAGAACCCTCTTTCGCTGCAAAGACCAAACCTCAAATCTGGACTGATTGCGGTTCGAAGAGTTTCACCGCGTGCCTTCACCCCTGTAGAAAAATCTAGGATGAACTCTACGGTTTCTGAGGTGTTCGGAAATTCAGGGCGCGAGTAACTTGTCGATAAGGTGACTCGTGTTTCGTTCCAACAAGCCGAGCATTGCAACCTTCCGTGCCGACTACGCGAAGCATAGTGACTTCTGCGACGTATTTAAAAACGACACGAAAACTTTGTATCTGCTCGCATTTTTACTGACCACAAATCACAAGGAATCTGAGCAGTGCTTTGTCTCGACGGTCGAGGAAGTACTCAAGGAACAGTCGGTGTTCAAGGAATGGGCTCGGTCCTGGGTAAGGCGCAGGTTGATCGAGAATGCAATCGCGATGGTTACGTCCGCATCACATCGGAATGCCCAGAAACGGGACCTCTGGATCGCAGGGCAACCCAAGACACAGCAACAATGCAAAATTGACACGGTTACCAAACTCGACGCCTTCGAGCGCTTGGTTTTTGTCATGTCGATCCTGGAGCGCTATTCAAACTGGGACTGCTCTCTGTTACTGGGATGCACCGTGAACAAAGTCGCTCAAGCGCGGATGAACGCGTTGCGCCGACTTCTAGACCTCGCCGCACCCTTTCCGCGAGTCGATGGACTGCCAAGGAGTCACGGCCTAACTATGAGCCGTCCGACCCATGAAGCAGGGGCCCTCTTTCGCGGAGACCAAACATCCATATTTGAGCGCCGGATGTCTCTGGCGCTAATTTGGTTTGACTGACCATTGCCAAATTGTTGGCACTATTTCTTTTGAATCATGACGTGTCCGGACCGGCGCACGGGTGACCGGTCGCCCCAAGTGCTGGCATTAAGGTGATGCGCGCCCGCCTCTTCCGTCCAACCAGGTGTGGAACCCTGAGTGCTTGAGAAGATCCGAGGACTGGTTTGAGCCAGATTGACAAGGCACAATTCCTGAGAACTCGAGTGAGCTAGGGGAAGAGCGGCAAGCGAGTGGACAGTTCTTGGGCGGGCGGGGACACTGCATGAGCGAAGTACTTCCAGTAGTGTATTTAGCGCGTCACGGTGAGACGGGATGGAGTCTTTCGGGCCAGCATACGAGTCTTACCGACTTACCTTTGACTCCAAACGGCGAGCGCAACGCACGGCGCCTCGCAGACCGTCTGAAGGGCATGACATTTGCCAAGGTGTTTACAAGCCCGCTGCAGCGCGCAGCCAGAACCTGCGAACTGGCTGGTTTTGGAACTGTGGCCGAAGCCGACCCTGACCTGGTGGAATGGAACTATGGTCAGTATGAGGGGCTACGTTCGGCCGAGATTCTTGCACAACGTCCAGGCTGGCAACTGTTCCGCGACGGCGCCCCCAGAGGCGAATCGCCAGCACAGGTAGGCGAGCGGGCAGACCGTGTCGTTCAGCGTGTCCGGACCTTTCATGGAGATGTGTTGCTCTTTTCCAGCGGACATTTCATTAGAGTTATTGCCGACAGGTGGCTTGGGCAAGACCCAGGATATGTGGGTAGGTACGTTCTGCTGAGCACGGCGAGCCTGAGCGCGGTCGGGTACGAACACAATCTCTCTCAGCCGGTGATCCGGTTTTGGAATGACGATCATCACATCCTTAGGTCGTCCGAGTTGGTCGGCGAAGAGTCGTCGGCTGTGGACGCTGGACGCTAGCAATTTCAAACAACTCAAACTGGAAGGATTTTCGAATGAGCACAAAGAGTGTGGCGCGTCCAAGCTCTGCAAAAGGTGTTCGGACGACGAAAAGCGCGGCGAACGGTTCAACCCTTCTCGAACAGTACGGATGCGGGCCGATCCCGTTTGTCGGGACGGAAAACGCGTTTTACGAACGGCATTTGGTTTTTGACCGTGTGATCGACCCGAAGGTGGCGAGTGCGCGTGAACGCTTTGAGGCGTTCTCCAGTTCGATACGCGACATCCTCGCGCAACGCTGGGTCCTGACTAAGACGACGTATGAACGAGAGAATGCCAAGCGCATTTATTACCTTTCCATGGAGTTCCTGCTCGGGCGTTCGTTGGCCAACAATGTTACCAATCTCTTGCTGGATCCTCTTGTGAAGCAAGCGGTTCAGGAAAAAGGTATCGACTGGCCGGAACTAGTCGAGCAGGAACCAGATGCAGGACTGGGGAACGGGGGCTTGGGCCGCCTCGCAGCATGCTTCCTCGATTCGATGGCCACGATGCAGCTCCCAGCCACAGGCTATGGTCTGCGTTACGAGTACGGCATGTTCAAGCAATCCACAGTGGACGGCTGGCAAAAGGAGAATCCTGACAACTGGCTCCGCGACAACGACCCCTGGGAGGTTGCCCGACCTCATGAGAAGGTGGAAATCAAACTGAACTGCTCATTCCAGCTGCGAGAAGGCAATTTTCATGTCATCCGGGATCGGCCGTCGAGCCTGCTCGGAATTCCGTTTGATCGTCCCGTGGTGGGATATGGCGGAAAGACGATCAACACGCTCCGGCTCTGGGCCGCGGCGGCGCCTGAATACTTCGACTTTCAGGAGTTTGGTACCGGCGACTTCGTGGGTGCGCTGGGCGAGACTCTCGAAGCGGAGTCGCTGACCCGCGTGCTGTATCCCGACGATTCAACGACGGTGGGGCAAGGACTGCGCTTCCTGCAGGAATATTTCCTGGTCGCGTGTTCCATGGCCGACCTGGTGCGCCGTTTCCAGCGCCACAACGTGGATTGGAGCGAGCTGCCGGAGAAGGCTGCGATTCAACTCAATGACACGCATCCTTCCATGTCAGTCGCTGAACTGATGCGAATCTTGCTGGACGATGCGCACATGGGATGGGACGAGGCCTGGGATCTGACGAAGCAGACCCTTGCATACACGAACCACACCTTGCTGCCTGAAGCCTTGGAGAAATGGCCTACCGCATGGTTTGAGATCCTTCTTCCCCGCCATCTGGAGATCATCTATGAAATCAACCGGCGGTTGCTCGACGAAGTTCGTCGTCGATTTCCGGGCGACGATGGGCGCGTTGAGCGCGTGAGCCTCGTAGAAGAGGGCAACGAGAGAAAGATCCGCATGGCGAATCTTGCGATTGTTGGTTCGCACAGCACGAATGGAGTGGCCGCTTTGCACTCTAAGCTGTTGCGGACGACTACGGTTAAAGATCTAGCCGAAATGTTTCCCGAACGTTTTAACAACAAGACGAACGGGGTAACACCGCGACGCTGGTTGCTCGAAGCCAACCCCGCGTTGTCAGGTGCAATCACGCAAGTCATTGGCGAACGGTGGATTACCGACCTCAACCAACTTAATGAACTCAGGTCATTTGCCGAGGACTCCAGCGCTCGCGAACTATTTCTCAAGTCAAAGCGCGAGGCCAAAGTGAAATTCGCCGATTGGCTCAAATCGACGTCGGGGGAGATTGTGGACCCGGATGCGATCTTTGATTGCCAGATCAAGCGCATCCACGAATATAAAAGGCAACTGCTGAACGCGCTGCGGATCGTAGTGCTTTATAACCGGCTGCGGGAGAATCCCGACATGGGGATGGTGCCGCGCACATTCTTCTTCGCCGGCAAAGCGGCGCCAGCGTACCGCTTAGCTAAGCTGATCATAAAGTTCATCAACAACCTGGCGGACACGATTGATCGCGACCCTGCCGTGCGCGGAAGACTCAAAGTCGTCTTTCTCTCTGAGTACAACGTTTCACTCGCGGAACGTCTGATTCCGGCCAGCGATGTTTCCAACCAGATCTCGACTGCCGGCTACGAAGCCAGCGGAACCAGCAACATGAAGTTCATGATGAACGGAGCCTTGACAGTTGGAACACGCGATGGGGCAACCATCGAAATGGCGGAGGAGGCTGGGGAGGAGAACCTGTTCCTGTTCGGTCTCACCGTAGAACAAGTCGAGAACAGCCGCTCCTGGTATAGCCCGCACTGGCATTACGAGAATGAGCCGGAGACTCGGGCAGCGCTCGACCTTATTTTCTCCGACCACTTCAGTCGCAACGAGCCAGGCGTGTTCGCCCCGTTGCGCGATTTGCTCCTGTTATTCGGCGATCACTACATGCACTTGGCGGATCTGACCTCCTACTGCCAGGCACACGAACAGCTCGGCGCATTGTATGCCGATCCTGGCGCGTGGGCGCGCAAAGCAATCCTTAATGTGGCCAGTTCCGGAAAGTTTTCGAGCGATCGTACTATCGCCGAATACGCAACCGATATTTGGAAGGTGCAACCATGCCCAGTCCCCTAGCAAGGCAGCTAATAGGAACCAAACCTCGCGAAACAGCAATCTCGCCGCTGGCTGGCAAGCCGGCTCCCAAGGAGTTGTTGGTGGACCTGGCTCGCCTGGAGAAAGAGTATTTTGAACGCCGCCCCGACATGAATGATCCCAGCCAGCGGGTCAGCTTCGGTACTAGCGGACACCGCGGTTCGCCTTTGCGTAGCTCATTCACTGAAGCGCACATCCTGGCTATTACACAAGCCATTTGTGACTATCGGAGAGAGCACGGAACCGACGGCCCGCTCTATATGGGAAAAGACACGCACGGATTGTCCGGGCCTGCGCAGCGCACCGCACTCGAAGTACTGGCGGCAAACAACGTGGAGACGATCATCCAGGAAGGTGACGGTGTAACTCCAACGCCTGTGATCTCATGGGCCATTCTGGTTTACAACCGCACTCGCAAGAAACACCTGGCTGACGGCGTTGTTATCACGCCGTCGCACAATCCTCCCGAGGATGGCGGCTTCAAATACAACCCGACCAATGGCGGCCCGGCTGATACCGACGTGACTCATTGGGTCGAAGATCGTGCGAACGAATTGTTGCGAGCTGGTAATGCGAGGGTCAAGCGAGTTCCGTTCGCCAAGGCGATGCAGGCCGCGACTACGCACCAGGAAGACTTCGTCCTGCCCTACGTTCGCGATCTCCAGAACGTCGTTGACATAGATGCCATTCGCGGCGCCGGCCTCAAACTTGGGGTGGATCCCCTGGGGGGAGCTGCGCGGCCATATTGGGAACCGATCAACTCTATTTATGGGCTGGAGATCGTCGTTGTAAATCCAACGATTGACCCGACATTTTCCTTCATGACAGTCGATCACGACGGTAAGATTCGCATGGATTGTTCAAGTCCGTATGCGATGGCCAGGCTCGTGGGTCTGAAAGATCAATATCAAGTGGCGTTTGCCAACGATCCAGACTCCGACCGGCACGGGATCGTCACTCCCATGGCAGGACTGATGAACCCAAACCACTATCTTGCAGTGGCAATCCAATATTTGTTCACTTACCGCTCACACTGGCGTCGGGATGCCGCAGTGGGGAAAACCCTGGTGAGCAGCAGCATGATTGATAAGGTCGTCCGAAAGCTTGGCCGGGAACTGCGCGAAGTGCCGGTAGGATTTAAATGGTTTGTGCCCGGTTTGCTTGACGGTTCGTATGGCTTCGGCGGGGAGGAGAGCGCTGGAGCGAGTTTTCTTCGTCTTGACGGCACTGTGTGGACGACCGACAAGGATGGGCCGATCATGGACCTCTTGGCAGCTGAGATAACCGCGCGCACGGGCAAAGATCCCGGAGCGCACTACCGCGAACTGACGGCGGAGTTCGGTACTCCGCACTACACGCGCATCGATGCGCCCGCCACGCCCAAGCAGAAAACGCAGTTACAAAAACTTTCGCCCGACGACGTGAAGGAGTCGGATCTGGCGGGCGAGCCAATCACCGCTAAGCTGACCAGAGCTCCTGGGAACAATGCTCCCATCGGTGGCTTGAAAGTCGTCGCGGCCAGCGGCTGGTTTGCGGCTCGGCCCTCAGGCACGGAGGACATCTACAAGATCTATGCGGAGAGCTTCAACAGCCAGGCACATCTGAATGCGATCGTGAACGAGGCCCAGGAGATGGTGAACAATGCTCGGGGCTCTTCAGCAGCTCTGCCTCAGGACAGCGCCTCGCAATGAGCAGTGACGGCGGGCCGGGAAATATTCCGCCGTTTCCGCCCGATTACCGCGCCGCGGGCTTGCTGCTGCACGTCACATCTTTGCCCTCACCCTACGGTATCGGTGATCTGGGACCGTGGGCGTTTTCATGGGTAGATCGGCTACACGATGCTGGCCAACGATGGTGGCAGGCGTTGCCGCTCGGCCCGACCGGCTACGGGAACTCTCCCTATCAGTCACTGTCTTCGTTTGCCGGCAACGTCCTGCTGGTCAGTCCGGTAGGTCTCATCTCCGACGGCTTGCTGCAAGCGAGCGATTGCGAAGATCACTTCTCTGCGGAAATGATCGACTACGACGCGGTTATTCCATTTAAGCAGCGACTGCTCGAAAAGGCGTGGACGAACTTTAGAGCCGGAGAACGCAAGGATCTTCGACCTGCTTATGACGAGTTCTGCGCCAAGCATACAAATTGGCTGGAGGATTACGCTCTATTTCATGCGTTGAAGGTGAAGCATCACGGTGCTCATTACCTCCAGTGGCCAGTTCAACTGGTCCAGCGCGACTCAAATGCGCTAGCCCAGGCGCGGCGCGAGCTGGCTATTCAAATCGATCAGGCCCGTTTTGCGCAATTCCTGCTGTTCCGTCAAGGCGATCAACTGAAGGAGTACGCGCATGGCAAGGGCATAAGCTTGATTGGCGACCTGCCCTTTTTTGTCTCTTCGGATTCCAGCGATATTTGGGCCAACCCGGAGTTATTCCTGCTGGACGAGCAATATCGCCCACGCTTCGTCGCCGGGGTTCCTCCCGATTATTTCAGCGCGCAGGGACAGTTGTGGGGCAATCCTGTCTACAACTGGGATGCCCTTCGTTCGAGGGGTTATCGGTGGTGCATCGAGCGGTTGCGTGCTCTACTGGCTCACGTAGATCTGATTCGCTTGGACCACTTCCGTGGATTCGCGGCCGCCTGGCATGTTCCAGGCGGAGCATCCACGGCACAATCCGGCCAATGGGCGCAGGGGCCGGGTGCCGACTTTTTTCAAGCAGTGCGAATCGAGTTGGGCCATCTACCGTTCATCGCCGAGGATCTTGGTCTCATTACGCCCGACGTACAACTCCTACGCGATCAATTTGCTGTGCCGGGAACCCGAGTCCTGCAATTCGCGTTTGACGGCCATACGGACAATCCATATCTTCCGCATAACTTCGTCCGCAACACCGTCGCCTATACCGGTACTCACGACAACGCCACAACGCGCCAATGGTACGAAGAGTTGCCCGATCCCCAGCGACAGAACTTGTGGGGTTACCTCAATCGTTCGCCGGGCGAGAGTGCGGAAGCTGCTCCAGCGCTGATGCGCCTGGCATGGTCGTCAGTGGCCGCGCTAACGATCGCTCCCTTACAAGACGTACTCAACTTGGGTAGCGCAGCGCGTATGAACGTACCCGGCCGTGCGGATGGAAACTGGCGTTGGCGCTGCACGGAGAACATGCTGCCCCCGCCTGCTTTCAAATGGCTGCAGGAACTAACCGAACGCTTTAAGCGCTCGAACGGTCTGCAACACCAGAGCCGGCAGATTCTAGCCTGACTCTAATTGAGAGAGGCGCGCTCATAGAAGCTAAGCGCCCCACGTCTTGCTCTGATCTGTCATCTGACAAGTTCTTGGCACAAAGTACGATTCTGGATTTGAAGCGGTCAGCAGCCGTGAGTCAATCCTTAACCTCTAAGTGCATACACCGAAGAACAATACTCCATTCGTTATCAGAAGAGTCCGAGTGGAATTGTGAATGCTTGAAGGAGAGCGGCCCGAGGCTCAGGCTTGTGGAGACTGAAAACACAGATTTGCAATTAGGAGCAGGCTGGTTGGATGACTGCCGTGTGCCGTACTGATGGCAAGGGGCCACTTAGATGGTTGATCCGGTGCATTGCGGTGATTCTATTTGGAGGGTTAGCCGCTACCGCTCAACAACCTGATCAGATGGAACAGCAACTGCAACAACTGAAACAGCAGTACGTGGAGACCACCCGCAATCTCGAGCAACGCATCGCAGCGCTGGAGCAGCAAATCGAGAAACAGAAAGCGGACAACGCAAAAACCAAGCAAGGGACGGTCTCGGCAGTGGAACTGGCTGCCAAGGGGGCTGTTCAAGAAGCTGTTCGCGGACAGTCAGATCAGGTCGGGGCGAAGTTCCAAGGCCAACTACCTTCGGAACCGACCTATGACCTCCTCAGGGAAGCGGATGTCAAAATCGAGAAGCTGCAGGAACAGCTGAGCAGTTTTGAATTCCATGGATATTTTCGTTCCGGTTACGGTCTAAACAGCCTGGGCGGGCAACAGGTTGCATTTCAAGCCCCTGGGGCTGGGGCCAAATACCGACTGGGGAATGAAGCGGAAACCTACGCGGAATTGATCTTTGTCAACAACTGGCTGAACCCGGAGCACAATTCCGACAAGGCGTGGATGAAGACCGAGGTGATGATTGAAGCCAACACCACGAACTCTGCCAACTATGCCAATTTCGCCGGGGGCACCGGTAACGATCAGTTTCGCTTCCGTGAAGCCTTTGTTCAAGCCGGCAACGTCCTGGAGAGCCAGCCAGACGCCAAGTTCTGGGCAGGCGAGAGATTCTACCGTCGTCAGCACATCGACATCGACGACTTCTATCCTTTGGACATGAGCGGTTACGGGGCGGGCGTCGAAGATTTCAACGTTCGAATCGGCAAGCTGGCATTATCGTATCTGTCCGGCGCGCGGCCCGACATTATCACCCAAAACGGCAACCTCACGAAGAGCAATGTCGACGTACGTTTCTACGACCTAAAGGGTCCCGCCGGCCTGTGGGCGGGGTGGTTCGATTTTGCTACCTCAAAGGGTGGCACCACAACAACGGGCACGGTAATTCCTACGACGAATGGATACGCATTCGGGTTGCGCCATCAACGTCTCGAGTGGCACGGAGGGTACAACGCGCTCGGCGTCCAGTACGGAACCGGACCGGCCAGCAACTTCAGTACGGCGATCGATGATCCCACCGCCTTTATAAACAGCACGGCAAGGTTTCTGGTCACAGAACAGGTGGTTTTTCAGCCGAACGACAGGTTCGCCATCATGCCAATTTTCATCTACCAGCGAACCAAGGACGGTAATCCGCAACACGCCTGGAACCAATGGGTGTCGTTTGGTGCGAGACCGGAAGTCTTCTTCACCAAATATCTCTCTCTCGCGTTCGAGGGAGGATTCGACCACACGGACAGTCGCGGTCAGTACGACGGCTGGCTGCGCAAGTTCACGATTGCCCCGCAACTCGGAGCCGGCAGGAAGTTTTTCAGCCGCCCCGTACTGCGCGCCTTCCTGACTTATGCAAGTTGGTCCGACGGACTCCGCGGTTTTGTGGGCGGTGTGCCATATCTAAACAGAACGAGCGGCCTAACGTACGGAGTACAGGCTGAAACGTGGTGGTAGCTGCCAGTTTCAGGAACACCAGAAATTCGACGAACACTATGGACACCAATAGCCAATCGAGCTGAATCACGGAACGGCTTGTAAAGATTTGAGGTCAGGAAAGATGGCAACTCCGAAAATTACTAACACTCCCGGCGCGGCGCAAAGCATTGCAGCTGTTTCGGTAACGCCAGATTACTCACGTCCTCTGACCATCGTCACCACGCTATTTTTCATGTGGGGATTTCTGACCTCCCTGAATGACATCTTGGTGCCCCACCTGAAATCCATCTTTGAGCTGACCTACGCTCGAGTCATGCTGATCCAGTTTGCGTTCTTTTCGGCCTACTTTTTATTCTCAGTACCGTGGTCAAAGGTCGTGAACAGGATCGGCTATCAGAGCAGCATGGTGGTCGGTTTGCTAACCATGGCTTTTGGAGCGTTCCTGTTCCTACCCGCAGCATCGGCTGCCTCGTACCCGCTGTTTCTGAGCGCGCTCGTCATTCTCGCCGCGGGTATCACCGGACTCCAGGTCGCGGCCAACCCTTACGTGGTGGTCCTAGGGAACCCCGAAACGGCATCCAGTCGGCTGGACCTGACGCAGGCTTTCAACTCGCTTGGCACCACGATCGCCCCGAAACTCGGGGGGTTGCTGATCCTAAGCGCTGCGCCGTTCGCGGTCGAACAGTTACAGCAACTCGCGCCACAAGCTCTGCATGTGTATCGCGTGGAGCAAGCGGCCTCGGTCAAGATGCCATACACCGTGATCGGCGTCGCCCTGGTGTTGTTGGCCGTGTTAATCGGCAGTTTCAGGCTGCCAAAAATCGAAACCGCAGCCTATCGTCCTGGAGAGAAAGTCAAGGATTCGATCTGGAGGCATCCCAATCTCCTCTTCGGCGCAATCGGCATTTTCACCTATGTGGGCGCGGAGGTTTCGATCGGAAGCTTCCTGGTGAACTATTTCAGTCTGCCCGAAATTGCCGGGCTGTCCGCCAAAACCGCGGCGGGCTTCGTTTCGTTCTACTGGGGCGGCGCAATGATCGGACGGTTTCTCGGCGCGGGACTTCTGCGGCGGTTCAGGCCCGGGTCTCTGTTGGCGCTCTGCGCGATCTTTGCGGGGGCGCTGGTGACAGCATCCATGCTGCTGGGCGGACACACGGCGATGTGGACCATTCTTGCCGTCGGCCTCTTCAACTCCATCATGTTCCCCACCATCTTCAGCCTGGGCGTCGCAGAACTTGGTCCTTTGACGGGAAATGGATCCGGCATCCTGAATATGGCTATCGTGGGTGGCGCAATCCTGCCTGTGATACAGGGCTCAATTGCTGACCACGTTGGACTTCACCACGCATTCGTTCTGCCGGTGATCTGCTACTTGTACATCTTGTTCTACGGGTTGAGTGGATCGAAGCCGAATAGCGCGCGTTTCGCAACAGCTTAGGACAGTCAAATGGGAGAACGGCAATGCTAATTGCAGGCGACATTGGCGGCACGAAGACCGAGTTGGCAATGTTTTCGAATGAGGGAGGGCCTCACTCGCCGCAGGGACAAATCAAGTTCCATAGCGCCGACTACTCCAGCCTACAAGTGATCGTGAAGGAATTCTTGACCAAGGTCAACAAACCTGTGGACCGGGCGTGCTTCGCGGTTGCAGGTCCGGTGATTGGCGGGCGCGTGAAGGCCACCAACTTGCCTTGGATGATCGAAGATAAGTCCCTCGCCCAGGAACTGAACCTTAACCTGAAGTCGGTTCGCCTGATCAACGATCTCGAGGCAATCGCCCGCGCAGTCCCGATCCTAAGGCCCAGTGACGTCCACACCATTAATGGTGGCGAGGCTGTTCGCAGGGGGGCCATCGCCGTGATTGCGCCGGGTACCGGCCTGGGCGAGTCCTTTCTTACATGGGATGAATCTCGTTATCTTGCTCACAGCTCCGAAGGAGGGCATGCAGACTTTGCCCCCACTGACGAGAGACAGATCCATCTTCTCGAATACCTGCTCAAGAAGTTCGATCACGTGAGCTTCGAGCATGTGTGTTCGGGAATCGGGATTCCGCTCATTTATGACTATCTTCGCGATGTCGAGCGAATACCCGAGAGCCCCGAAGTCACCCCGTTAATTGCTTCTGCGGCCGACCGATCGGTCGTGATTATCAATCAGGCCCTCGGCTCTGCCAATGTAAGTAAGTTGTGCGCGGCAACCATTGACATGTTTATTTCGATTCTCGCCAGCGAGGCATCCAATCTCGCGATTAAGGTATTCGCGACCGGTGGCGTGTACCTGGCCGGCGGGGTCGTTGTACACGTGTTAGACGCTCTTCAGAGGCCGAGCTTTATGCAGTCCTTTAAACGGAAGGGAAGATTTGCTGAACTCATGGCGCGTATTCCGATTCATGCAGTCGTAAGTCAGGCCGCACTAGCGGGCGCCGCTGTCTACGGCCTAGAAAACCAACCTCGTTTGTGAGATCAGCGGCGAGTTTTTATTAGTCAGTTAGAGGACACGAAAAGGATAAATATATGGCAGCAACCGTAGAGACGATCAGCAAGGGACCCAAAGTCACACGACATGCGTGGAAGGACCTTGGAACTCACTATAAAAAGGTCAAGGAAGTACACCTACGCCAGCTCTTCGCAGATGATCCAAAGCGGGGCGTGCGCATGACCGCCGAGGCTCTGGGTCTTTTTCTCGATTATTCGAAGAATCGCATCACGGCCGAAACCCTCAACCTGCTGCTGAAGCTCGCCGAGGAATCTCGCCTGCGGGAACGAATCGACGCGATGTTTGGCGGAGAGAAAATCAATATCACGGAGAAGCGAGCGGTTTTGCACACCGCGCTGCGTGCACCGCGAGATGCATCCATAGTCGTGGACGGCGAGAACGTGGCGCCAAAGGTGCACGCCGTGCTCGACCGTATGGCCGATTTCGCCAACCGAATCCGTAGTGGCGAGTGGAAGGGGCATACTGGCAAACGGATTCGTAACATGGTGAATGTCGGCATCGGTGGTTCGGACTTGGGGCCGGTTATGGCCTACGAAGCTCTGAAGTACTACGCCGATAGGACGATGACATTTCGCTTCGTGTCGAACATCGATGGCACCGATTTTGCAGAGGCCGTCCTTGGTCTCGATCCTGCCGAGACGCTCTTCATCATCTCGTCGAAAACATTCACGACTTTGGAGACGATGACGAATGCGCAGACGGCTCGTGCCTGGTCACTCGCCGGCTTTCAGGGCGACGAAAAATCAGTTGCGAAACATTTTGTGGCTGTTTCGACAAATAAGTCAGAAGTTGCAAAGTTTGGTATCGATACCGCGAACATGTTCGAGTTCTGGGACTGGGTCGGGGGCCGCTATTCAATGTCCTCCGCCATCGGCCTCTCCACCATGGTCGCCATCGGCCCGGAAAATTTTCGGGCCATGCTTGTTGGCCTCCACCGGATGGACGAGCACTTCCGCACCACTCCCTTCGAAAAAAATCTGCCCGTGCTTATGGGCCTTCTGGCGGTCTGGTACACCGATTTCTTTGAGGCGCAAACTGTGGCGGTGTTGCCCTATGAGCAATATCTGAAACGGTTCCCAGCTTACCTGCAGCAACTGACGATGGAGAGCAATGGCAAGCACATGACTCTCGATGGGAAGAGAGTGGCGCATGACACAGGTCCAATTTACTGGGGCGAACCGGGAACCAACGGCCAACATTCGTTCTACCAATTGATTCATCAGGGAACCAGGCTGATCCCGTGCGACTTCATCGCATTTTCAAAGCCACTGAACCCACTTGGCCGCCACCACGATATGTTGATCGCCAATGTTTGCGCGCAAACCGAGGCACTGGCATTCGGCAAAACTTCTGAACAGGTAACAGCAGAAGGCACTCCTGAGTGGCTCGTTCCCCACCGGGTATTCGAAGGTAATCGTCCATCAAACACGATCCTCGCTGAACGGTTGACGCCGGAAATGCTGGGCAAGCTGGTGGCTTTGTACGAGCACTCCGTTTTCACTCAGGGCGTGATCTGGAACATCGATTCGTTCGACCAGTGGGGCGTTGAGTTGGGCAAGGCGCTTGCGCAACGCATCATCCCTGAGATTGAGAGCAAAGGCGAACCGAAGCTTGCGCATGATAGCTCAACCAATAACCTGATCACTTACTACCGGAAAGCTAAGGAGACCGCATGACGATTCTCGGCTTCGATAAGCCTCTCTATATTCTTCCTTTCGACCATCGTGGATCGTTCCAGAAAAAGATGTTCGGATGGGACGGCACGTTGAGTACGCAACAGACGGCGGAGATCGCTGCTGCCAAGCGGGTGATCTACGACGCTTTCGTCGCTGCTGTGGATGCGGGCGTCCCCAAGGACAAGGCCGGAATTTTGATCGATGAGCAGTTCGGCGCCGCGATTCTCCTGGCCAAGCCGCAGCGACACGTACAGCCGAGGCAGAATGCTGGCGAGAGATTAGCGTGTCAACGGATGTCAACGCGGCGGCATCCGTGCCTGCTTTGCGATTCTGAGAGTGTCGTGAGTTTTGAAAGTGGATTGCTCGGACAGAACGTAAATTTCGGTAAAAGGACGAGAGCAAACATAGTAAGGAGATCTGTTGAGATCCATCTTGAGCGGGAAAATCATCTGGAATCTGCCTGGAACAAGACTCATCTCGGGTGATACACGAGTTCTAGCCTTGGTGTTCTCGACGGCAATTGCGCTGATGTTCTCGGCACCAGTTATATACACCCTCGCGGCCGACACTCCGCTGCTTGAGCCACATAACCTAATCGTCGATCGTAGTTTGCCGAGAGAACAGGCCGACGCCCAAGTCATTGCCGCGCGGCGCTTGCGCCAAATTTTGTCGACAAGACGCTGCCGACCGGTCGCCCTCAGGGAGTTGCAGGACCGGCAGCCTCGAAGCTGATACGCTTCGCGATCCCGGATATCCGCTGCGAGATCGAGCAGATGATCGTTGCCGGTGATCGTGTCGTCGCGCACCTGCGTTTCCGTGGTCACTTCACAGGGCGCTTCGAGCAGATCCAAGGCCAAGGCCAGACGATCAATTTCATTGCCACCGACATCTACTGCGTCGCCGATGGACGCGTCGCCGAGAATTGGCACATCGAAGACAACCTAACTTTGCAGCAGGAACTCGGATTAATCCTTCGGTGAGAGATTCACAGCCTTGGCCTTCTTTAATAACTCAATATCCGCTCGCTTGATCTAGCGCGAGGTTCAGCACGAGAACGTTCACGCGTGGCTCGCCAAGAATCTCAATGGTGCGAGGCTGAATGTGCTCTTCTACCAACTCGCGCAAGCGTTGTTCACTGACGGCACGTGCACGCGCCACGCGCGGCACCTGGAAGTACGCTGCCGCCGGGGAAAT
>Ga0209806_1000493_pt1 | contig 26810 bp, 32 predicted proteins | sample GraSoiAngelo_152_FD_186166 | JGI IMG/M metagenome (GOLD analysis project Ga0209806, IMG submission 186166) | Grasslands soil microbial communities from the Angelo Coastal Reserve, California, USA - 14_1009_12_30cm (SPAdes) (version 2) | ecosystem: Environmental > Terrestrial > Soil > Grasslands ... | reverse complement strand
GCGGCGGAGCGGTCGCGAACGCCGAGGTATGCGCGCACCCGCCGGTGGCTGTGGCCGCGCCGACCTGCGTCCGCAGCGTTGCGGATGGCAAATTCTCGATCGACGTCCGTTCCGACGTGTACAAGCTGGACGTCACCGGACCACCCGGCGGGAAGCTCATCGCCCAGTGGGCGCGCGGACGGGTATCGAGCGGCGCAGCCGATGTCGTCGACGCGCGCTCCGCCGACGTTGACGGTATCGCGGTCACGATGATCAAAGGAGTTCTCCTCGCCGGCGTGGTGCGAGGACCGAGCGGCGCGATCGAAGACGCGCAGGTCTGCACGCGACCGCTCGCGACGCCACTGCCATGGGATTGCGTTCGCACGAAGAAAGACGGCTCCTATCTGGCTCTCATGGAAGCCGGCCGCTACTACATGTGGACCGTCCCTCCCGACAACGTTCGCCTCGTCGCGCAGTGGTACGACCACGTGCTCGAAGGCGTCGACACGACGGACATCAACGTCGATCGCGATCGTCAGATCGATGTCACGCTGGACCCGGGCCCCCAGCTGCGAGGGAAGGTCACGACGACCGACGGCGCGCCGGTATGGGGCGCTCTGGTGTGCGTCGACACGCGGTTTCCGACCGGACGAATCTGCCGGCCGACCTCGGGCGACGGGTCCTACGCCGTCACGACTCGCCCCGCGACCTACACCGTGCAAGTCCTCGCTCCCTCCAGAAGCGATCTGATCAGCGAGTTCTGGCTCGGGAAGCGCACGTGGGTCGACGCGAACGACGTCACCCTCGGGAACACCGACCGCACCCTGGACCTGACCCTCCGGAAGGGTCAGCGAGTCTCGGGCGTGATCCGAGACACGCGGGGGATTCCGCTGGAGGGCGCGACGATCAACTTCAACGACGATGCCGGGCCGCTCATCGGCGCCGACACCGACATCAGCGGGACGTATAGCTTGGTCGTGCCGCCGGGCACCTACCAGGTGGAAGTGTTCGCGCCATTCCGCGGCGAGCGCGGCGATCTTCTTTCGCAACCGCCGCGCGAGCTCGTGGTGAGCGGGTACGTCCACTACGACGTCGTCCTCGAGGATGCCAACCCGTAAGTCGTGATACAACGGACGGGCACTCAACAAATGGGGGGACCGTCATGTTTTTGACACGTCTGTTGAAGCCGACCGTCACCGCTTCCGCTCATTGCGACCTGCCCTGTGGTGTCTACGATCCCGAGCAGGCGCGCATCGAGGCCGAGTCCTGCTACAAGATCATCGAGAAGTACAACGCCTCAAACGACGACCAGTTCAAGACTCGCGCGATCGTCATCAAGGAGAAGCAGGCGGACCTCGCAAAGCACCACATCGATGTCCTCTGGAGCGACTACTTCAAGCCCGAGCACGTCCAGAAGTACCCCGAGATCACCGACCTCTGCTGGAAGGCGGCCAAGCAGTGTTCGAAGGTAAAAGGTTCGCTCGACCTCGGTGAGGCCAGGACCCTCCTCGACATGATTGACAAGATCGCGGACGTCTGGACCAAGGCCGGCGGGCCCCAGGCGACGCGGGTCCAGAAGGCCGTCGCAGCCCGGGCGTAGCGTTGCTGCGGCGCGTCGCAGTGACGGGCCGGAGCATGGAACCCACGCTCCGTGCGGGAGACTGGATCGTGGTTACGGACCTCGTGCGCCGGCCCAAAGTCGGGGAAATCGTGCTCGTTCGGGACCCGCGAGATCCCGACCGCCTGATGCTGAAGCGGGTCGCCGCCGTGGCCGACGGCTCGTGCCGGGTGCTGGGCGATCGCCCTGAAGAGAGCACCGACAGCCGGACGTTCGGTCCGGTGCCCCTTTCGAACGTGCTTGGCCGGGCGCTCTTCCGATACGGCCCGATCGGCAGGATCGGCTGGCTTTGGCGAGCGTCGTTTGTAAAATGAGCGCATGGCGGTCGTCATTTGCGCGCGGTGCGGACAGGAGCGCGAGGGTGCCGGGAAGGTAGGGCTTCCTGGCTCGCTCGGCGCGGACATCGAGGAACGGATCTGCGCGGAGTGCTGGGGCGAGTGGCTCAGCACGCAGATCCGGGTCATCAATCACTATGGCCTCCGCCCCGCGCAACGCGAGGACCGAGAGAAGCTCTACGAGCTCACGCGTGAGTTCCTGCAGCTCGGCGTCCCGGCATCGGAGGTCTGATGGAGACGACGGTACCGTCCGCGACGTCGGTCGAACCGCTGGGTTCGAGCGGCGTCTACGTGTACAGCATCATCGAGTGCAGCGAGCCGCGAAGCTTCGGCAAGATTGGCATCGGCGGCCGTGGCGATGACGTCTTCACCGTTCACTACCGCGACCTCGCGGCAGTCGTAAGCCGCGCCGCGCTCCAGGTCTACGACCCGACACGTGAGAACGCGCTCACCCACGAGCACGTGAACGAGGTCGTCATGATCGACAACGGCTTCACCCCGGTGCCGATGAGCTTCGGGACGCTGTTCAAAACCGAGGAGGACACCACGGAGTTCCTCAAGGACACGTACGACGCGCTGCGCGACGTTCTCCAGAAGATGAAGGACAAGCTCGAGCTCGGCCTGAAGGTGAACTGGGACCGCGAGTCGGTCCTCGGGGAGATCGAACAGGAGAACGAGGAGCTCCGTCGCCTCAAGGCTGAGATCGAGTCGAATCAACAGACGTCGACGTACTTCGCGCGAATGCAGCTCGGCCGGCTCGTCGAGCAAGCTCTCGCGGACAAGGCCGACGCATACGTTCGCGAGATATACGACGAGCTTCAGAGCGCCGCGATCGCCTCACGGTCGAACAAGGTGATCGGCGACAAGATGATCATGAACGCCGCGTTCCTGGTCGCGCGGGACAAGCAGGACAAGTTCGACCAGAAGGTGCACGAGATCGGCAAGCGTTACGAGGGGAAGCTGAATTTCAAGTACACGGGTCCGTGGCCACCGTACAACTTCGTCACGATCCGTCTCCAGCTCGAGCGGTCGGCCGGCGTGTAGCCCAGGTGATCCTGTTCAAGCTCCTCGCGCTTCCGATCACCGCGCCGGCGGCGGGTATCCGGTATTGCATCGAGAAGGTCGTCGATTACGCCGAGCAGCAGTTCACCGACGACGCGCCGGTGCGCGAGCAGCTCCTCGAGCTCCAGATCGAGCTCGAAGAAGGTGGTGTCACCGACGAGGAGTACACCGAGCGCGAAGCTGTGCTCCTGACCCGGCTTCGTGAGATCCGAGAGCAGCGCCGCTTGCTGGCGCGGGAGGTGGGGGACGCTTCGGCCCCCGCGGACGGCGAAAAGCGCTCGGTCGTCATCGAGGTGCCTGAGGAGCTCGAGTGACCGGCGAGCTGCGCTACCTCTACGCGGTCGCGGACGCGAGGGCAGAGGCGGCGATCGCAAGAGCGGATCTTCGCGGCATCGGCGGGAGCCGGGTCGAAGCGATCGTCGAGGGTCGTCTTCTCGGCGTCACGAGCGCCGTGCCCCCCGCCGAATACGAAGAGGAACCCCTCAACGCGCGACTTCAAGACCTGGAGTGGCTCGCGCCGCGAGCGGCATCCCATCAGGAGGTGAACGGCAAGCTCCTCGAGCTCGCGAGCGCGGTCATCCCGCTCGCCTTCGGCGCGATCTACCGTGACTCGCAGGGTGTCCGCGAGCTCCTGCGCACACGCGCCGACGAGTTTGGGGAACGGCTCCGCGCGGTCGAGGGACGCGCGGAATGGATCGTCTCGATCGAGCGTGAAGGATCGGGGGCGCCTCTCGGCGCCGCCGTCCGTGCGCTGGACGACGAGATCGCCGCGGCTTCCCCGGGCAAGGCGTTTCTGCTGGGCAAGCGCCGCGAGGAGGCGATCCGCGAAGACCGGCGCCTGCGCGATGCCGCGTTGGCGGAAGAGACCCTGGCAGTCATCGAGGCGATCGCCGAACGCGTGTACCGCGAACCCTTGATCGACGATCCGGCGACGGCCGCGGTTGCCCGATTCAGCGTGCTCGTGCGTCGCGAGCGCGAAGTCGAGCTTGGCGACGTCGTCCGGCGGCTCGGCGCGACCGGCGAGTCGAAGGGCTACCGCATCCGGCTCTCGGGTCCGTGGCCGGCGTACCGCTTCGGCGGACTCCCGGCCGAGCGCATCGCCTCCGCATGAGGGAGCTCAACCCCGAGGAGACCTCGCTGCTGGAGCTCGTGGACCGTCTCTTGAACAAGGGCGTCGTCCTCGCGGGGGAGGCGACGATCTCCGTTGCCGGGGTCGATCTCATTTATCTCGGGCTCAATCTGGTGCTTGGCGCGGTTGAGACATTCGAGAAGGCGCAAGAGCGACGCGCCTCATGACCCTCATCGCGCACGCGATCGCGGCCGCCCCGCGCGCGTCGCTCTCGCACCGGGGCCTTCGCGGACGCCCGCTGTCGTGGTCCGAGATAGGTGGCCTCGGTCTCTGGAGCACGGAGTGGGACCCCGATGTGAAGCTCGAACGCCCCGACGCACTCGAACATCACCAGTTGGTCGAGCGCATCTGCGCCGCCCAGCCCTGTCTTCCGGTCCGCTTCGGCACGGCGTTCGCGACATCGGATGCCGCGCTGGAATCGCTCGACAAACGCGCGGCGGCACTGCGCGCGGCTTTGACGCGCGTTGCCGGAAAGAGTGAGCTGGCGCTGACGCTGCTGTGGCATGAGGTCCCGGCGCCGGCGGCACCTGAGGCCACGGGGGGTCCAGGGCGCCGGTACATGGAGCAGCGCCGCGCCGATTACGGTGCGCGGGAGGGACGGCGGGCACGGGCCGAATCCATGGTCGAAGAGCTGATCGCCCAGCTTGCGATCGAGCGACCGCTTATTTGGCATGAGACGTGCACAAGCGCCAGTGTGGCTGTGTCGTTCGCCGCCCTGGTACCAACCGAGCAGGCGCTCGAGCGAAAAGCGCAGCTCGAGGGCATCGCAGCGCGGTTTAGCGACGTCCTACCGGTGGTCAACGGCCCCTGGCCGCCCTACACGTTCGCGAGGATCGAGTGACCATCGACGCCGAGCTCGACGACCTGCGCCGCGAGGTGGAACGACTTCGTGGCATTCTGCCCGAGCGGGTGGATGTGGACCCCGAAGGCGTGGAGCATGGGCTCGCCAAGCTCGTGCTCACGCTTGTCGAGTTCCTGCGACAGTTGCTCGAACGGCAGGCGGTGCGGCGGATGGAAGGAGGCACGTTGAGCGACGAAGAGGTTGAGCGCATGGGCCTCGCGCTCATGCGGCTCGAACAGAAGGTCCACGAGATGGCGCGGTCCTTTGGCCTCGATCCGTCCGAGCTGAACCTCGGACTTGGCCCGCTGGGGAGGCTCCTATGAGCATGCAGGCGAGAGGAGTCGCCGTCCCGCGCGAGACGACGACGCTCGCGGATCTTCTCGATCGCGTTCTCGACAAAGGCCTCGTCGTGGCCGGCGACATCTCGGTCTCGCTGGCGAACGTCGAGCTTCTCACGATCCGGATCCGGTTGCTGGTCTGTTCGATCGACAAGGCCGAGCAGATCGGCTTGAACTGGTGGCGCTACGACCGCTCACTCACGAAGTCCGACGGCGAGGACCAGACGGCGATCGGCCGCTTGGAAAAGCGCATCGCCGAACTCGAGCGCGAGCTCGAGCGATCACGGAAGCCAGGGAGGTAGACCCTTATGCCAGTCGAACGCGCGCCCGGCGGCTCCAGCCTCATCGATGTCCTCGACCGCATTCTGGACAAAGGCATCATCATCGACGCCTGGGTCCGCATTTCTCTCGTCGGCATCGACCTCGTGACCGTCGAGGCACGGGTCGTCGTCGCCTCGATCGACACGTACCTCCGCTACGCCGACGCTCTCGGCCTCATGCCCGCGCAGCGCGCCGGCAGCCTCGGGGCTGGCGGCGGGTCGGTCGACGCAACCACCCGCTCGCGTTCGTCGGAGCGCGCCTAACGGACGGCCTGATCGCGCATGGCTGATGTCCTCGAGCGCCAGAAGCGGCGTCCGGCTGCGCCGCCGCGCGATCCGCGCGAGACGCTCGAGCCGCTGCTCGACGAACTCATGCGAACTCTTCGATTCGAGCGGGCTGTCGTCCTTCTCTACGACGACGAGCGCGCGGCGCTGGCCGGAAGCTTCGGCACCGGCGTCTCCGATGCGATCGCTCGGGAGCTTCTGATCCCGCTCGCGCTTGCGGACGACCCGATCGTCGCCTCACTTCGCGGTGGCGTCCCGCAGCTCATCCGCGACGCGACGCTCGACGAGCGCATCTCGGCCCCTGTCCGCGAGACACTCACCAAGGCGAAGCTCGGACCGATCGTGGCCGCGCCACTCCGGAGCACGACGGAACGGCCCGCCGGCCAGGACGGCAAGCGCGGCGCTGCGCCGGGCTGGGAGCATCGCGGCGAGTGGGCGGGCGTCGTCCTCCTCTCTCGCGCATCGGGTGTCACACAGAGCGACGTCGACGCGCTGGTCCCCTTCGCTCGACAGGCAGAGGAAGCCATCACCCTGCAGCGCGACGTCGACCTCCTTCGCGACACGAGCGAAGCCTTCGCGATCGAGAAGGAGTGGCTCTGGTGGATGGTGAACGGCGTCGGTGACGCGGTGCTGGTCACGGACTCGAACAACGACATGGTCCTCCAGAACCGCCGGGCCGAGCTCCTCTTCCGCGCGAGCGACGAGGACAGCGCCGGGAAGCGCCGCGCGGTCTGGATGAACAACTTTCTCTTCACTGCGGCGCTGTCGACCTGGAATCTGGAACGTACGGTGGCGACGACCGGCCGCGAGGTCACCCTGGTCGATCCGATCGAGGGCGACGAGCTCATCTACGAGGTCATCACGACGCCTGCGACCAACTATCGAGTCGGGATGCGCGGGACCGTCTCGGTGCTCAAGAACGTCACCGATATCCGTCATATCGGGGAAGAGCTCGCCCGCGGTCGGGAACGCCTCCAGAGCGCGGAGGAAGAGATCCGGATCGAGCGCGATCGCCTCGATCTGGTCCTGCGGAACGTACCCAACCCGATCATCGTGGTGGACAACGACAACCACATCCTGTCCATGAATCCCGCCGCGGATCGTCTCTTCAAACCGGCGTCGGCGACATCACGGGCGAGCCACACAGCGCTCGCGAACGACGCGCGGTTCACGTCGTTCCTGGCCGGCCTTCGGCTCGATCCCGCGCTGTCGAAGCGCGGAGAGATCGCGCTGACCGACCCGCGGACCGACGATCGCCTCGAAATGGAAGTGAGCGCGACGGAGATTCGCGACTCGCGGGGGGCGGTCATTGCGATCGTCTCGGTCATGCAGGACATCGGACGCCTCCGGGAGCTGGAACGGCGCCGCCTCGAGCAGGTGCTCTTCGATTCGGAGAAGCTCGCCGCGACCGGACGCCTTGCCGCGTCGATCGCGCACGAGATCAACAACCCCCTCGAAGCCGTTCAGAACGCGCTGTACCTCCTTCAGAAGGAGTTCGGCGGGGACGCCGCAAAGCGCCCGTACCTGGACATCGCCGCCCGGGAGACCCAACGAATGTCGCGAATTCTTCGTCAGATGCTCGGCTTCTACCGCCAGCAGGAAGCCATGGGCGCGACCGATCTCAACGCCCTTGTCGAAGAGGCCGGCGGTCTTGTGGCGAAGCGGCTTCGTGAGCGATCCGTTCAGATCGCGAACCAGCTCGACCCCGGCCTCCCTCGTATCCGGGCGTCAGCGGATCAGCTCAAGCAGGTCCTCCTGAACCTCTTGCTCAACGCCGCGGACTCGATGCCGCGGGGCGGGACGATCACGGTCGCGACGCAGGCGGGCGCGGGCGCCGAAACGGAGCTCTTCGGTCGCGATGCCGTCCAGATCCAGGTGCGCGACACCGGCGATGGAATACCGGACGAGCTTCTCGGGCAGATCTTCGAGCCATTCTTCTCGACCAAGCCCGGGAAGGGGACCGGACTCGGGCTGTGGGTGTCACAGGGCATCGTGCAGAGCCACGGCGGAACGATGCGCGTCCGCAGTCGCGTGGGTCGCGGAACGACCTTCATGATCACTCTGCCGGTCCAGGGACCGCCGAGCGATGCCCGAGCAGCCTAAGGTCCTCGTCGTTGACGACGAAGAGAGCGTCGTCGTCACGATCAAGGCGATCCTCCAGCTCGACGGGTACAACGTCGCCACGACGACAAGCGGAGCGACGGCCCGCGCGATGGTCCGCGAGGTCGAGTACGACCTGGTACTGACGGACCTGCGTCTCGAGGACGGCGACGGGTTGGACGTGCTCAAGGCCGTCCGGGAGCGGTACCCCGAGACCGTCACGATCATGCTGACCGGCTACGCGTCGCTCGAGTCGGCGATCCAGGCGCTCCGGGCCGGCGCGTACGACTATCTCGTCAAGCCAAGCGAGGTCGAGGAGCTTCGCGTCACGGTCGCGCGCGGCCTCGAACGGCGTCGCCTCGGGCAGGAAGTGCGGCTACGGGTGACCGAGCTCGAGCGAGCCAACCGCGAGATCGCGGATCTCAACTCGTCGCTGCAACGGCGGATCGATGAGGCGACCGCCGAGTTGAAGGAGCGCTACGAACAGCTCAAAGAGCTCGATCGTATGAAGTCGCAGTTCCTCTCGATCGCGTCGCACGAGCTCAAGACCCCGATCACGGCGATGTCCGGTTTCTTGCAGGTAGCACTGCGGCGTGTGCGTCGGCTGAGTGATGGCGCCGCGGCGGGCGCGATGGCCGAAGGATTGCGCGGCATTACCGAGCAGCTCGAGGTCGTGTATCGGCAGACCGGAAAGCTGGCGCGCCTCGTGGACGAGCTCCTCGACGTTTCCCGGATTCAGACCGGCCGCATCGAATTCCGGTACGGCGAAGTTGATATGGGCGAGCTCGCCAATGAGGTCGCGACGCGGATGCAGCTCACGACCACCACGCACCAGATCTCGGTCCGTCGCGATTCGCAGAACGTCGTGACCGCGGATCGCGATCACCTGGAGCAGGTCCTGAACAACCTCGTGACCAACGCAATCAAGTACTCGCCGTCGGGTGGCCACATCACGATCGACGTTCGTCCCGACGACGGCGGTGTGCGGCTCTCGGTCACCGATCAAGGGATCGGCATCCCCGAGAAGGAGCTCGAGGCGATCTTCGGCCTCTTCTACCGCTCCCCGGATCGCGCCGCGCGAGACGCCGCGGGCATGGGTCTGGGTCTGTACATCAGCAAGGAGATCGTCCTACGCCACGGCGGGCGCATCTGGGCGGAGAGCGGCCGCGAGAAGGGCAGCACGCTGAACGTCGTCATTCCTCATGTGCCGGTCGGGGCGACGAAGCCCGATGTCGCGCAATCGAGCGCCGCGCGCCGCTAGACTTCAAGCCGCGGCCTTAGGTATTCCGGGGTGTGGCGCAGCCTGGTAGCGTGCCTGAATGGGGTTCAGGAGGTCCCGGGTTCGAATCCCGGCACCCCGACTGTAAACAAGTAGTTCACCAGTGACTCGGCCCGGCGTCGACCGCGAGCGCCTTCTCAAACGCCTTCACGCCCGTATCCGCGCCTGCACGAAATGCGTTGACGCGGGATATCTCGAGCGCGCTCGGCCCATTGTCGCGGGGTCGATTCGGGATCGCATCGCGATCGTTGGTCAGGCGCCGGGTGCGGTGGAGATGACCGTCGGACAACCATTCAGCGGTCGCTCAGGGGCCGAGCTTCGGCGGTGGCTCGGCGAGGCCGGCATCGACGAGGATCACCTGCCATACCGGACGGCGATCACGAAGTGCTTCCCGGGAAAGTCGCCGAGTGGCAGCGGGGATCGCAGGCCCTCGCCGGCCGAGATCGCGCTCTGCCGGCCGTGGCTCGATCAGGAGCTCGCGCTGCTCCGCCCGAAGGTGGTCCTTCTCGTGGGCGGCCTCGCCATCGATCGTTTCTGGGGAAGGGTCCCGCTCGAAGCCGCCGTTGGGCGATCGCGTGTGAAAGACGGCATCACCTATATCCCGGTGCCGCATCCGAGCGGCGCGTCGCGGTGGTTGAACGATGCAGCGCATCGCGAGCTGCTTCGCAAAGGGCTCGCGCATCTTCGTCGTGCCGCTCAAGCTCTTGACAGACAACCGAGTGGACGGACAATGCGTGTACCGCGTCGAAAAAGCGCGCCGCTTCCTTTCAGAGTCGCGCTTTCCAAAGTCCGCGGACGGGAGGAGGTGATCACCGAGATGCCGAAGAAGAAGAAGGCCGCGAAGAAGAAGCACTAGACCACATGGCGTACGTGGAGCGCCGCGGGCGGGCGGCGCTGCCACAAGCAGTACCCCTCCACCGTTACAAAGGTCCCCCTGTTACCGCGCTGACATAACGGCGCGAGCGCCAAACCCGTTCACTTGATAGCGATGAGGTGGGATTTCGCGCGCGCTGCGCTTTCGAGCGCCCTCGTGAGCCTTCCGGTCAGCCTGGCCCTCGTGGCCATGCCGCTGTCGGTGACGGCTGACGCGTCCGCTGTGGACATGCTCCAGCTGACCAACCAGTTCCGCTACGCGGTCGGGTCGCCGACCGTTCCATCGGACTCCCGACTCGTGCAGGCCGCCCAGAACCACGCGAACTACAACAGCGCAAACGGCATCCTCGGTCACTTCGAGACGGCGGGCCGGCCGTATTACACGGGTTATTCAGCGCGCGATCGGTTGATCGCGCAGGGTTGGACAACCTCGTTTGTGAGCGAGGTCGCGACGGGCGGCTCGGAGCTTGGCGGGGTCCGTCAGCTTTGGGACGCGCCCTACCACCGCCTCGGCCTGATGCATCCCAATGCAATCAACATCGGCTGGGGCCACTCGGAGCTGAACGGCCGGCAGAACAACGTAGGCGACATCGTCTATGACTTCGGAATCCGTCCGGTCGAATTCGTACGCTCGCCCGCGCACCTGCAGACGAACATCCCGACCTCGTGGAGCGGACAAGAGTCGCCGAGCCCGGTCCCCGCCGGCACCTCCGGCCCGTACGGCTACCCGATCATGGTCGTGTACTCGGCCGGACAAGGGGTCCAATACCGTGCGGCCGAGCTGTATGGGCCGAACGGCACCCGGCTTCCGTTCTACGTCGCGCCCCAGCAATTCGAATACGACTACCAGGTCATCGTTCCTCAGCGGCCGCTCGCCACGAACACGACCTATCACGTCCGCTTCGATATCACCGTCGCCGGCACGTGGCTGACGAACGAGTGGGATTTCAGCACTGGTTCGACGATCAGCGGGGGCGGCCCGACCTCGAGCGTGCCCTCTGACAACGGGTTGCACTCGGCTTGGACGTCGCAGACGCAGGTGCCGGCGCTGCAGCCCGCGGCCACGACGCAGGTGACCCTACTTTTCCGCAACACAGGCACGAAGACGTGGACGAGAGGGCTCGCCGGCAGCCAGGTCGCACTCGGCGTGAATGGCGATAGCGGCGCGTTCAGCGCGATGGGCATGAACATCGGATGGCCCTCGGCGAACCGCGTGGCTGTGCAGAACGAAGCCTCGGTGGGCCCGGGCGGCATCGCCTCGTTCAGCTTCACCCTGAAGGCACCGTTCAGCGCCGGCACCGTTCGGATCCCGCTTCGGCCGGTCGTCGACGGCGTCGCGTGGCTCGAGGACCAAGGCGTCTTCATCCCCGTCACCACGGTCGTCGACTATCACAGCCGCTGGGTCTCCGAATCTGCGTTCCCGACGCTGCGCGTTGGGCAGGTGAGCGGTCCACTCTCGATCGTCTTCCGCAACTCAGGAAGCGAATCGTGGATCCGCGGGACGCTTGGTCAGGAAGCCCGCCTCGCCGTGAACCAGGACGACGCCCAATGGGCGGCCCTCGGTGTGAACTGGATGTCAAACAACCGCGTCGCGCCGCAGACCGAGGCGACGGTCGTGCCAGGCGGAGTCGGGACGTTCACCTTCCAGGTGCGTGCGCCGATGACGCCGGGCCTCTACGCGATCCACCTGCGGCCGGTCATCGATGCCGTCACCTGGATGGAAGACGAGGGCGTCTTCCTCTACATCACCGTCACGAACTAGCGACACCCGCTCGCTAGCTCGCGCCGAACACCACCTCGAACTCTTCCTTGCAACGCGGGCACCGCACCGTCGCCGCATACGGCGGGTTCGGCGGGATGTCGAGGTGTTCGCGGGTCACGAAGCGTGGGCCGACGTTTTCGCCGCAGAACGGACAAACGACGGCGTAGTTGTTGAACGCCCGCCGATCGACGGTGATCCGACGCCGCTCGTCGATCTTCGGCATGCGGCTAGTCTAGGTGCGTGGTACCGCAGGCACCGAAGGGGCGCACGAAGATCGCGAGCGAGACAAAGACACTTAAGGTCGGCGACGTCGCGCCAGATTTCACACTTCGCTCCCACGACGGGCGCGAGATCAAGCTCTCGTCGTTCCGCGGACAGCGTGTCGTCCTCGCATTCTTCGCGTTCGCGTTCACAAACACCTGAAACAGCGAAGCTCCCGCGCTGAACGCGCTCCAGCAGCGCTTCGCCGGCGGCAAGGCCCAGGTCGTGGGCATCCTGTGCGACTCCGTGTACACGCTGAAGGCATGGGCCGATTCACTCGGTGGCGTCCAGTACCCGCTGTGCTCGGATTACTGGCCTCATGGCAAGGTGTCGCAGGCGTATGGCGTCTTCAACGAGGAGATCGGGCGGCCCGAGCGCGCGATCATCGTTGTCGACGCGGAGGGCATCTGCCGCTACATCGACGTGCACCAGCTTCGCGAGGTGCCCGATGAGGAGGAGATCGCCCAGGAGCTCGGAAAGCTCAGCTAGCGCGTAAGAGCTTCGCTCATACACGCGTCGCTCGTCCTCACCAGCGCGCGAGCGCGCTGTCTCGTCCTCGCTAGCGTGTTGGGATGAGGTACGCCTTGCCCTCGTCGGCGATTACGAAGCTGACGTCGTCACCGGGGTTGGCCAGAGGAAGCGTGTCGCCGGAAACGAGGACCTGCGCGCCGCAGTCGACCGCGACGATCTCCCCGGCGGTGACGACGGTTCCCTGGATCTTCGCCCCCGGCGCGACGAGATTCCCCGATACGCCCCGGCCGCTTGCCTTTCCAACGTCACGCGCTCGGTACTCGATCGCGATGGTCACGCGATCGCCAAGCGTGAGGCGCGACTTTCGCACCGCGCCTGTCGCATCGCGGCCACGCATGTCGATCTGCGGCGATCCCTCGCCGACACGCATCGTGAGCAGCACGTCGCCGTGCGTGCCGTCGAGCGCGACGACGATCCCGCGGGCCGCCCGCAGTCGCCACTTCTCGATGAACGCGAGTTGTTCGAAGTCAAGCATGAGAGCGTCGATACGATACTTGCGTGGCGCTCCGCGCAGTCCTGTTCGACATTGGCGACACCCTCGTGGAGGGGTGGGCGCCGCGGGAGCGCATCAACAAACTCACGCGGGACGCCCTCGTGCGTGAATTCGGCGAGCGTGACTGGTACGACGCATTCGTCACTGCCGAGATCGGCCCCGGCGAGGGCGCCGAGGCGCATCGGCAGGAAACGAATCGCTGGGTCGAGGAGTGGTTCATAAACAGCGGGTATGGCCTCGACGATGTGCCCGTCGATCGGCTTCGATCCGCCGGCAGCGTGCCGCTCGATCTCGTGGGCCGGTTGGTACCGGGTGCCGCCGAGGCCCTCCGCTGGTCCAAGAGTCGAGGGCTGGTGACGGGACTCGTGACCAACACGCTTTGGCGCGGAGATGACGAGGTATGGGACGACCTTCGGCGATTCGCACTCAAGGATGCGGTCGACCACGTGGTCAGTTCGCACACTCTGGGGTGGCAGAAGCCACACCAGGCTATTTTCCGGCGCGCGCTGGACCTCGCGGGGGTCCCGGCGAGCGATGCCGCGATGGTGGGAGACCGGATGGTGCAGGACATCTGGGGCGCAAAGCGCCTGGGGATGCGCGCGGTCTGGCGGCGTCCGCTCGCCGGCGCACCGCAGGAGTCCGTCGACGTGGAGCCCGACGCGGCGATCGACGATCTGACCGAGCTGCCGGCGGTTCTCGAGCGCTGGATGTAGCGCGTGCTCCTTGCGGGGAGAGAGTTCGAGTGCTAGAAACGCATTCTTGACCCAGCAGGTCGGAAATTCTCCCCGCTCGCGGTTTCGGTCATCCCGACTGACCTGCGTCTGTCTCTAGGCCGGTAAGGCTCCGCCGCCGACTGGGGCGGGTGGTCGGTCCGGCCGTCTCCCTGAACGACACGGAGATCAGATAAGAAGGGTCGACTCATGTCTCTTACCGAGCACATCCAGCAACACAACGCTCGTTACGTCGCGCGCTTCGACCGCAGCACCCTCGCGCTCCCGCCGGCAAGGCGCTGGGCGATCGTGGCCTGCATGGACGCTCGACTCACCGTCGAAGAAGTCACCGGCATCGCCACGGGTGACGCGCACATCATTCGGAATGCCGGCGGGCTTGTCACCGACGACGCGATCCGCTCGCTGGTGATCTCCACACACCTTCTCGGTACGAATGAGTTCGCGATCATCGAGCACACCGGTTGCGGGATGCTGACCTTTGAGGACGAGCCGGTTCGTCGCCAAATCGCGGAACGGACCGGTGCGGACACGGGTGACCTTCGCCTCTTCGCGTTTCGCGATCTCGAGGCGAATCTCAAAGAGCAGGTCCGCCGCGTGGCCGAGTCGCCGCTCCTCCCCACGGGGATCCCTGTAACCGGATACGTCTATGCCGTCGAGACCGGCAAGCTCCGCCCGGTCGTGTCCGCGACGACCGGCGCCGCAAACGTTGAGCGCGAGCACGCGTCCATTCGCTGACCCACGAAATAGAGAGGGGAATCACATGACGAATTACGCAAACGACGTGCTCGTCGAGACCGATTGGCTGGCACAGCACGCGAAGGACCCGAATGTCCGGGTGTTCGAGGTCGACGTCGACACGAGCGCATACGAGCAGGGTCACGTCGCCGGGGCGGTCGGTCTGAACTGGAAGACCGACCTTCAGCAGCACCCGGTCCGCGATCTGCTCGACAAGAAGCAGCTGGAGGCGCTCCTGTCGAAGCAGGGGGTCACTCCGAGCACGACGATCGTCGCGTACGGAGATAACAACAACTGGTTTGCGGCCTGGTTCTTCTGGCTTCTCAAGTACTACGGGCACAAGGATGTGAAGCTCGTGAACGGCGGTCGCGCCAAGTGGATCGCGGAAAAACGTCCGCTGGCGAACGACGCGCCGAGCTATGCGAAGAGCGACTACCGCGCTGGCAGTCCCGACGCCTCGATCCGGGCGCTTCGCGATAACGTCCTCGAGAAGGTCGTCTCGGGAAACGGCACGAAGATCGTCGACGTCCGCTCCCCGAAGGAGTACGCGGGCGAGCTGCTCGCGCCAGAGAACCTCCCGCAGGAGGGCGCGCAACGCGGCGGCCACATCCCGGGAGCGCAGAACATCCCGTGGGCGACCGCGGTCGCCGAGGACGGCCGGTTCAAGTCCGCCGACGAGCTCAAATCCATATACGGAAGCAAGGGGATCGACGGCAAGGGCGAGACGATCGCCTACTGCCGGATCGGCGAACGAAGCGCTCACACATGGTTCGTCCTTCGTTATCTCCTGGGACACGATCGTGTTCGCAATTACGACGGGAGCTGGACTGAATGGGGCTCCCTCATCGGAGTACCGATCGAGAAGTCCGCGGCGTAAGGGAGTCGCAGGGGGAGGCGCGAGCGACCGAGGGCCCCCGCGCGATGGGGCACCGGCCGGAGGCCGGGGGGTCCACCGTCGCGTAAAGAGGGTTTCGGTCGCTCGCGCCGTCCCCGCGACCCGAGCCGCATCGGCGCAATATTCGATCGGTGGATTTCGAGCGCGAGCGCCTCGAGATGGTCCGCGAGCTCCGTCGTATGGGCATCCGCGACGAGCGCGTGCTCGCGGCGATGGCGAAAGTTCCGCGTGAGCGCTTCGTTCGCGAGGAAGACCAGGACGTCGCGTATGGCGATCACGCGCTCGGCATCGCCGAAGGGCAAACGATCTCGCAACCGTTCGTCGTCGCGCGCATGACCGAGCTTCTCAATGTGGACTCGAGTCATCATGTGCTCGAGGTCGGGACGGGATCGGGCTACCAGGCCGCGGTCCTCGCGGAGCTGGCGCGGGACGTCGTCACGGTTGAGCGATACGCAACGCTCGCCGATCGCGCGAGCGTTCTCCTCGCCGAGCTCGGCTACGAGAACGTCCGTGTCGTCGCGGGCGACGCGTCCATCGGCTACCCGCCTGACGCTCCCTACCACCGGATCCTGGTGACGGCCGCGTCTCCGGGCATCGCCCCCGAGCTCGTGCGCCAATGCGCCCCGACCGGGCTCATCGTGGCGCCGGTGGGGGATCAGGAGATGCAATACCTCGTCGTCCGCCACCCCGACGGGCACGAGACTCGTCATGGCGCGGTGAAGTTCGTTCCACTTCGGGGACGCGCCGGCTTTCGCTGATGGCGTCGACGCTTTTCCACGGGGGCCGGATTCACGTGCGGTCCGGGGTGTCGGCCGACGCACTTCTCGCGCGGGACGGCCGCGTGGCCGCGGTGGGGCGGGTCGCGGATGTCACTCGCGACGCCGGAAAGGCCGAGCGCGTCGATCTGCGCGGTGGTCTGATGACGCCCGGCTGGTTCGACGCCCATGTCCACTTCATGTGGTGGGGTTTCCAGATGGCGGAGATCGATCTCCGCGAGACGAAGACGATCGACGAGGCCGTCGAGGCTATCGGTCGCCGCATTCGCGAGCTCGCCCCTGGGGAATGGCTAACGGGCGGACGCTTCGACAAGAACAAATGGGGGCGGTGGCCGACGGCGGCCGATCTCGACCGGGTGACCGGCGACCGTCCGGCGGTCCTGCGGAGCCGTGATGGCCACTCGCGCTGGCTGAACACCGCGGCGCTCCGCGCGGCGAAGATCGGAAAGGACACGGTCGCCCCCGAAGGCGGAGTGATCTTCCGCGACGCCGCCGGCGCCCCGACTGGGATTCTTCAGGAGCGCGCGAACGAGCTCGCGGACCGCGCGACACCCCTCGCGACCGACGTCGAGTGCGACGCCGCGACCGCGCGGGCGCAGCAGGAAGCGCTGAAGCGCGGCGTCACGGGCGTCGAGTCCCTCGAGGCAGCGAGCTCGTACGCGGCGCTCCGGCGGGCACACGATCGCGGTGCGCTGAAGGTCCGCATCGTGATGGGCATCTCGCATCGGTCACTCGCGCGGTCGCTACCGACCAGTTGGGTCCCCCCGCAGATCCGTGACACCTCGCAGTTCGACTTCGAATCCGCCCTCAACACCGGCATGCGGACCGGCAACGGCGATGAATGGCTGCAGCTCGGTCACGTCAAGTTCTTCGCAGACGGTGCGCTCGGCTCGCAGACCGCGGCGCTCGAGGACCCCTACGAAGGGAGCGACGATCGCGGCGTCCTCACATTCGATCCGTTGGAGCTTCGGACCGACGTCGCGCGGGCGGCCGCGGCCGGCCTCGCTGTGGCGATCCACGCGATCGGCGATCGCGCCGTGCACGTCGCGCTCGACGCAGTCGCGCCGACACGCGTGACCTCGCCGGCGCTCCGCCAGCGCCTCGAGCACGTCCAGCTCGTTCGCGCGGAGGATCTCGGGCGCTTCGGCGCGCTCGGCGTGATCGCGTCGATGCAGCCGATCCACTGCACGAGCGACCGTGACCTCGCGGACCGCTACTGGGGTCCGCGGCGCACGTCGCGGGCTTACCCCTGGCGAACGCTCCTCGACCGACGCGCCGTAATCGCTTTCGGATCCGATGCGCCGGTCGAGCCCATCGACCCGCTGCTGGGCATCCACGCCGCGATGACCCGCAGACGGCCGAGCGACCGAGAGGCCTGGTTCCCGGCCGAGCGACTCACCCTCGACGAAGCGTTGCACGCGTACACCGCCGGGGCCGCGTACTCGACGGGCAGGGAGCGGGAGTGGGGGACGCTCGAGGTCGGTATGCGTTGCGATGCCACCGTCGTCGATCGCGATCTCGCGATGCTCACGGCAGACGAGGTCCTCGCCGCGCGGGTGAGTGGGACCATAACGGACGGAGTTGTCCGGTACGCCGACGGCCTCGCCTAGTTGAGCTCGGGTCGCTCCCCGCGCTCGCGCAATCGTACGAGCAGATCGCGAAGGAGCTCGGTCTCTCGATTCAGAATCCGCGTCTCCTCTTCCAGGCGGGCTGATGCCGTCTCGAGCTCGAGGAGCGCTTGCTGCCGGAGAGCATCCACAGCGAGGCTGCCGGCGATCCGGTAGGCGAGGTCGCTCGGCGGCGCGTCGCGAAGGTCGTCGACGAACGCGCGCTCCCCTCGCGAGTCATCGGTGACGGCGACCACCGCGAGCAGGTACGCGCCGAGCGCCTCGCGCGCCAGGCTCGCGTGGTCAGCCGCATCATCGCCATCGGGCTCGTCGAGGTACCGCACATTTCCGACGAGGTAGGGCTCGGCGTCGGCGACGATGCCTTCCACGGCAAACCGACGGTGGCCGCGCGTGACGATGTAAGAGCGACCGTCGACTAGTGGAGACTCGGCAACGATCCTCGCCTCGGTCCCGATGGCGTGGGGTTCGGCGGACGCGCCGACCTCGCTTCCGCTCCGGATCAGAACGATCCCGAACGATTGTCTTCGCTCGATGCACCGCCGGATCAGCAAGCGGTAGCGAGACTCAAAGATGTGGAGTGGCATGAGCGCGCCGGGGAAGAGGACGCTGCTGAGTGGGAAGAGCGGGAGCAGTTCGCTCACGCGTTCAACGGTACTCTCACGTTTAGTGCCTGAAGACACCCTCACGCCCTTGCTCGAGCGCGCGGCGCAAATCGCGGACGGTCCGGCCGTTCGCACGATGGTGCTGCTCGGCAGTCTTTCGCGCGGCGAAGCGACCGCCTGGAGCGACATCGACATCGAGCGGTGGGTCGAGTCGGGCACGCCGGCCCTCGGCACCGTCCCGCGCTTTCTCGACGGGCGGCTTCTGGCCATTTCGACCAACACGGTCGACGACGTCTTCGCACAGCTCGAGCTACCGGATCAAGCGCTCTGGGCGGTGCCGGCCTATCGCACGATGCGCGTCCTCGTCGATCGGAGGGGCGACGCCGCGAAGATGGCGGCGATCGTCGCGCGCTTCTCCTGGGAGGCGTTGCGGCCGAAAGCGGATCGGTTCGTCAGCCTCAACACGGCGAAGAGCGCCGAGTTCGTGCTCAAGATTCGCGCCGCCGGCGAACGGCGTGATGAGTGGGCCGCACTCCACGCGGCGGGGTCGCTCATCGGCCGATGCGCGCGCATCATGTCGGTCGCGCGCGGCACGTTCATCACGACCGAGAACGAGTACTACCGCGTCGTTTGCGAGGCTTCGGGTGAGCGCTGGGCTGGCGCGTTTCGCGAGGCGTTTGCCCTCGACGGGGCATATGACGCGTTTGCTCAGGCGGACGCGGCGTGTCGCCTCTTCGCCGAGACCGCGCGCCTTGTCGATGACCGCCTCGCCGCAGAGGCCCGCGACGTCGTCGGACGCACGCTCGCACTGGTCCACGCATGATCGGCCAGCCATGACCGGCGCAGAGACAGGCGGAGCGCTCAAGGGGATTCGAGTCGTCGATCTGACCCGGGCGCTCGCCGGCCCGTATTGCACGCTGATGCTTGCCGATCACGGCGCGGACGTCGTGAAGATCGAAATACCCGGAACGGGCGACGAGACGCGCGAGTGGGCACCGCCGTCGATCAAGGGCGTCTCCGCCTACTACCTCTCGATCAACCGCAACAAGCGCAGCGTCACCTGTGACCTCAAGCACCCCGACGGCAAGCGCGTCCTCGAGCGGCTGGTCGAGCGGGCCGACGTCGTCGTCGAGAATTTCAGCCCGGGAGTCCTCGGCCGCCTCGGGTTCCCCGACGAGAGGATCCGCGCGATGAACCGCAAAGCCGTGATCTGCCATGTCTCCGGGTTTGGGCAGGACGGGCCGGGCCGGGCGTGGGCCGCGTATGACCTCGTCGTGCAGGGCATGGGCGGCGTCATGAGCCTCACCGGGGCACCCGGCGGAGATCCGGTGATGGTCGGGGTCCCCCAGGCCGACATCGTCGCCGGTATGTTTGCCGCGTTCGCGATCGTGGCTGCTCTCGAAGCGCGGCATCGCACCGGCGAGGGGCAGGTGATCGATGCGACGATGATCGGTGGACAGGTCGCCCTGCTCTCGCGCCAGGCCGCGCGCTACTTTGCCGACGGCACCGTGCCGCGACTGGAAGGCAACGTGCACGCCTCGATCGTTCCCTACCAAACCTTCCGCGCGGCGGACGGGTTCGTGAACATCTGCTGTGCGAACAACGCGCTCTTTGAGCGCCTGTGCCGCGCGATCGATCTCGAGGACCTCCTCGACGACGCCCGATTCACCGACAACGCGAGCCGCGTGAAGCACCGCGACGCGCTCGTCCCGCTCATCGCCGCCCGTGTCCAGCGGATGACGAAGGGCGACGTCGTGCGCAAGCTGCGCGAGGCCAACGTTCCGGTCGGGCCCATCAATGATCTGGGCGAGGTCTTCAACGATCCGGTGGTGCGCCATCTCGGACTGATCGCGGAGATCGATCACCCGATCGCCGGGCGCGTGCGAGCGCCGGGCATTCCGGTTCGCATGTCAGAGACGCCGGGTTCGGTCCGCCGGGCTCCTCCACTGTTGGGCGAGCACACCGACGAGGTCCTCGGTGAGCTCGGCTACGCGCCTGATGAGATCAAGAGGCTGCGCACGGACGGCGCCGTCTGATCGCGGAGCGCGACATCCCGCCGCGCCGCCGGCCGCTCTGGCTCGTCGCTCTCCTGACGCTGCTCTCCCTTGGGATCTACCTCCCGCTCTGGCTCGGCTTCACCTGGGCGGAGCTTCGCCGCGAGACGGGCGATCAGCAGATGCAGCCGCTCGGTCATGCGCTTTCGGTATTCGTCCCCGGGTACGGCTTGTGGCAGGTCCACCGGCACTTCGCGCTCATCGGTTCGGGGCTCGAGAAGGTCGGCGCGAAGACGCAGGTCGACCCGTTAACGGCGACGATCGGCGTAGCGCTGTGGTCGCTGACCTTCCTTCATTACTCAACCGAGCCGCTCTTTGTGGCGCTGGACATGATCGAGCTCCTTGCCGCGACGGCGGTGGTGGTCTACGGGCAGCGCGCGCTGAACCAGTACTGGCGCGCTCGTCCAGGGCCCTCGATCGAGGAGCGGGTGCTGCCGGCGGACTGGATCGCGATGGGTTTGGCGGCCGCGTATTTCCTCAGCTGGGTCCTCACGTACGTGACCACAGCCACCAACTAACATCCGCCTCCCGTGACCCCGCACATCCTCGTCGTGGGCTCACTCGCCTACGACGACGTGCACACCCCGTACGACAGCCGGCGCGAGGTGCTCGGCGGCGCCGCGTCGTACTTCTCGCTCGCCGCTTGTCTTTACGCTCCGGTCCGCCTCATGGGCGTGGTGGGGGACGATTTCCGTGCGAGCGACCTCGATCGACTCAAAGCGAAGGGGATCGACCTTGCCGGCGTCGAGCATGCCAAGGGGAAGTCGTTTCGCTGGCTCGGGAAGTACGACCACGACCTCGTGACCGCCGAGACCATCAACACCGATCTCGGCGTCTTCGGCGATTGGGAGCCCGCCGTCCCGCCGGGGTTTGTCGACAGCGAGTTTGTTTTCCTCGCCAACATCCTTCCCGAGATCCAGGGCCGCATGCTCGATCAGGTGCGCGCGCCAAGGGCCACCGCGCTCGACACGATGAATTACTGGATCGAACGGCGGCGTGACGCGCTTACTTCCGTGATGGCGCGCGTCGACATCGTCACCATCAACGAAGCCGAAGCTCGGCAGCTTTGCGGCACGCATAGCGTGCTGAAGGCGGCACGCGAGATACTGAGGCTCGGTCCTCGCGCCGTGGTCATCAAACGTGCCGAGTACGGCGCGCTTCTCGTCACCGGCGATCGACTGTTTTGGACGCCTGCGTACCCGCTCGAAGAGGTCCGTGACCCCACGGGGGCAGGCGACGCGTTCGCAGGCGGATTGCTCGGCCATCTGGCCCGGGCGGGGAAGCTCGACGACCGCACCCTCTGCGAGGCGGTCCTCCATGGCACGGTGTGCGCCTCATTCGCGGTTGAGGACTTCAGCGTCGACGGGATAGAGCGGGCGGACGCGGCCGGCGTGGAGCGGCGGGTCCGGGAGCTCCACGCTCTTGTCTCAGCGTGACCGGGGAACCGCTTGGCGGGACGGTTGTACGAAGGGTGAGAACCGACTCCCTGGAGGGCCGGCCGGCGGAGGACGCTGTACTCGTGGAACGCGCACAGCACGGAGACACCGAGGCGTATGGCGAGCTGGTGAGGCGCTATCAGGCGCTCGCCACGAGGACCGCGTACGTGATCACCGGCCTGTCGGCCGAGGCGGAGGATGCCGCGCAGGACGGATTCACCAAGGCCTACTTCGCTCTCGGACGCTTCCGGAGCGGAGCGCCCTTCCGCCCGTGGCTGCTGCGGATCGTTGCGAACGAGGCGAAGAACCGCCGCAAGGCGGCCGGCCGACGCGCGACGGTCGATCTCAGCGTCGCCGAGGATCGCCCCTCGGGTGACACGGCCCTGTCGCCCGAGGAGGCGGCCCTGGCAAGCGAGAGGCGTACGTTCGTCCTTGCTGCGCTCGGCAAGCTTCGCGAGGAGGATCGACTGGTCATCGCGTACCGCTACTTCATGCAACTGTCGGAGGCCGAGATGGCCGATGCGCTCAGCTGCGCCCGCGGCACGGTGAAGTCCCGCCTGTCGCGTGCGATCGCGCGACTCCGGGAGATCGCCATCGGCGAGGGCAGCGCCGATGCGTGAGCGGCTCGAGGACCGCGACCTCGAGCGGACGCTGTCCGACATCGGCGGGCGCCTCGAAGGCCCGAGACGTGACATGTGGCCGGCCGTCCGTGCGCGGATCGACGAGCGCCGAGCGCGGCCATGGTGGTCGCGCCTCAGCATCGACGCAAGAACGCTCGCTCCCGTCGCGGCGACGCTCGCGATCATCCTGGTCGCGGCCTTCCTCCTGACGCCCGATCTCGCGGCGCGCGCCGCACAGGTGCTCGGCCTGCCCGGGGTGCAGATCTATCGCGTTCCGGAGAGCCCAACGGGCCGTCCGACCACGTCAGCTCTGACGTTCGCGGGTCAGCGCGTCGCGACCGCCGCGGAAGCGAGTCGCATCGCCGGCTTCACCGTGCGGACGCCGGCCGCGCTCGGCGACCCGAGCGCGCTCTACGTGGAGACGGCGCCCGTGCGCGTCACGATCGTCTACGCGTCGGTGAAGGGGATCCCGGCCTCACCGCAGGCCGGGGTTAGCGCGATCGTCGTCGAATTCAAGGGAACGCTCGAGACCCAGTTCATGGCGAAAGCAATCGGGCCCGGCACGTCCCTCGACGCGGTGCCGCTCGGAAGCGGCGTCGCGTACTACCTCTCTGGTCAGCCACACCAGTTCTTCTTCCGAGACCCGGCGGGCAACGTTCAGCCTGAAACGCTCCGCCTTGCAGGCAACACCCTTCTCTGGGAAGAGGGTGGGGTCACCTACCGTCTCGAAGCCCAGGTCAGCCAGCAGGAGGCGGTCCGCATCGCCTCGACGCTGCGTTAGGGAACCCGCGCCCGGCCGCGGTTGTAGGAGTCGTGATGCGAATTGGGATAGGCCTCGCGGCGGCGGCGCTCCTGCTGGCGTCCTGTGGCGCTCAGGTTTCCGGGCCGCCCGCATCGGCCGCGGGCGACCAGCTCGTCCTTCGGACCTCCGCAGCCCTGCAGGTGTGGGACGCGAAGGGCAACCTCGTTCGGTCACTCGGGCGGGCGGTCTCGGCTCCCGACGGATCTGTCTATTACACGCTCGACGGCGCGTCGCCGACCACCCTGCGCTGGGTCGACGCGAAGACCGGCCGAGCGATCACGCAGATCGGGCTTCCGGGTTCGTACAGCTTCGCGGACGAGCGCGAGTCCGGGCCGACAGGCCTTTCGCCGAACGGGCGCTGGCTCGTCCTTGCGGGTGAGTCGGGCGCGTCGAGCAGCTTCGCGGTGATCGACACGGCGCTCCTCAGGCCCGCCGCGGTCGCGCAAGTCCCCGGCACGTTCACGTACGACGCCATCAGTGATGACGGAACCTCGCTGTACCTGATCGAGCGGATCACTCCCGAAGCCGCGCGGCAACTCGGCGGCCTCAATGCGGCATATAGCTACCGGGTCCGTGTGTACGACGTCCCGTCGGCGAAGCTTTCCGAGACGCTTGTGGTGGACGTGAAGCTCGCCTCTCAGACCGTCGGCGACACCAATGCCGAAACACGGGTCGACGGGATCATGAGCGGGATCTACCAGTCGTCGGTCCCGAGCCGCGACGGCCTCTGGAACTTCAGCTTTTACTACAACCCGAACCGCGGACCATTCATCCACGTGCTGCACCTGAATTCCCGCAGCGCGTTCTGCATCCTCGACCTGCCGATCGTGTCGGGCGGGTACGAGCAACGTCTCGGTTGGTCCCTTGCTCTGACGCCATCCGGGGAAACGTTGTACGCGGTCAACGGAACTCTCGGCCTCGTGTCATCGATCGACGCCAGCACCTTGAAGGTCATGCACAGCGCGAAGGTCGCGGGGCTTCCGTCCGCGACCGCGACGGCGCCGACCTCCTCCTCGAGCGCCGGTCTAAGCCGGGACGCGCGCAAGCTCTGGTTCACAGCGGCTCGCGGTGTCGCCCTTGTCGACACCAGCGACTTCGCGCTCCGCGGCCTGTTTCTGGCGGACCGCGTGGTCCGGAGTATCTCCCTCAGCCCGGACGGCCGCCGCCTCTACGCGCTCTCCGGCGATGGGACGGTCTGGATGCTGGACGCGACCACTGGCCGGGAGCTGGCGCGGATTCCGACCCAGGGCGCGACCGCGCTCCTTCGAGTCGCCACCCCTTAAGCCCGCCCGCACCCCTCCGCCCGCCTCCCAGCCCGGGATCTCTTGCGAACCGCGGAAACGTTGTTCCGCGTCGCGCCGCTTGGCGGTATAGATTCGCGAGAACACGTACGGGAGGTGGATGTGAAACAGGATCGAACGACTGACGGCATCAAGCGACGCACGCTCCTCAAGGGCGCCGCGGCGGCAGCGGCGGCTCCGGTCCTTGCCTCGTGCATCGGTCAGCAGGCCGCTGGACCGAGTCCCAGCGCGAGTGCATCGGCGAGCGCATCTGCCGCTCCAACCGGAGTCGGTGCGCGGCCAAAGCTCAGCGGAGAGCTGAAGATCCTGCAGTGGAGCCACTTCGTTCCCGACTTCGACACATACCTCAATGGCTGGGCGGAGAAGTGGGGTACGACCAACGGCGTGAAGGTGACCATCGACCGGATCCCGCAGGCGGACCTGCCGGCTCGATTCGCGGCCGAAGCAGGATCGAAGTCGGGCCACGACCTCATCGCACACTTCGCCAACGGCTTGCCCGCGCTCTTCAAGGACTCGCTGGTCGACGTCACCGACATCGCAAACCGTGCGGCGGATAAGTACGGCGGGTGGATCCCGGCCGGCGAGGCGATCGGCAAGGTCCAGGGCAAGTGGTACGGCTTCCCGGACTTTCTCGTGCCGTTCCTTTCATCGTGGCGCACCGACGTCTGGAAGAGCCCGGCCGTCGGCTATACGAAGGATCATCTCGAGACCTGGCAAGATCTTCTGGACTTCGCGCCGAAGCTCAAGGCTGCCGGGAACCCCGTGGGCTGCGCCGTCTCGCAGACGTCTGACGCAGAGCACACCTGGCGATCTCTCATGTGGTCGCACGGCGCGGCTGAGTTCAGCGCGGACGGCAAGACGGTCGCCATCGACAGCCCCGAGACGCGCACCGTCCTGAACATGGCAAAGACCCTCTACGGCAGCATGGAGAACTCCGTCCTCTCGTGGGCGGACGTCGACAACAACACGTATCTGCAGTCGGGCAAGGGCTCGTGGATCTACAACCCGATCAGCGCATACCGAACCATCGAAGCGCAGAACAAGGACCTCGCGGCGAAGATCAACGTCGACAACCCGCTCAAAGGCACGAAGGCACAGATCGCGTCGATCCAGTTCACCGTGTACGGGATCTGGAATTTCTCCAAGAACATCGACGCCGCGCGTTGGTTCCTCATCGACTACAGCGACGACTGGCCGGCCCAGATGGTCGCAAGCAAGGGGTACAACAATCCATTCCTGAAGGGGCACCAGCAGAAGCCGATGCCGGTGCTCGGCACGGACACGAAGCTCACGCACCTCCAGGACATCGCGAACTTCGTGCAGCCCGTCGGTTACCCGGGGCCGTCGTCGCAGGCCGCGTACGACGCGCTCAACAACCACCACGTGACCGACATGTTCTCGAACTACATCACGGGCAAGAAGTCCATCGACGACACGATCGCCGACGCGAAGAAGCGTCTGCAGGACTCACTCACGAAGTTTCCGGTGTGATCTAAACCGCTGGCGGACCCGCACGACGCGGATGGGGGAAACGAGAAGGCCGGGCTCGACGCCCGGCCTCTCGCATTTCAACGGGAGTCAGGCATCACGCCGAGACGGTTGCGCCGCGCCGACCGAGGGCCCCCGCGGGACGGGGAGCCGGCCGAGGCGTCCGAGGCCGGGGGGACCCCGGCACGTAGAGAGGGTTTCGGTCGCGTCGGCGAGAGGTCCAAACCAGTGAGTGAGCCGTACCATCAGGGAATGGCGATCACTCAGCGGCCGCTCGCACTTCGCCGAGATCTCATCCGGATATTTGGGGAAGATCGGCTCGTCGCTGTCATCCGGACCGGAAGCCCGCAGATCGCGCGTCAGGCTGCGCACGCGATGAGCGACGCTGGCGTGCGGCTGGTGGAGATCACGCTGACGGTCCCTGACGCGTTCGAGATCATCGAGGAGCTCGCGCTCGACGACGCGTTCGCCGCGCGCGGGGCGATCGTGGGTGCGGGAACGGTGCTCTCCGGCGCGCAGGCGGAGCAGGCGCTCTC
>Ga0209806_1000492_pt1 | contig 26826 bp, 21 predicted proteins | sample GraSoiAngelo_152_FD_186166 | JGI IMG/M metagenome (GOLD analysis project Ga0209806, IMG submission 186166) | Grasslands soil microbial communities from the Angelo Coastal Reserve, California, USA - 14_1009_12_30cm (SPAdes) (version 2) | ecosystem: Environmental > Terrestrial > Soil > Grasslands ... | reverse complement strand
GAACCCGCCACTAGACTGGGGCCTCGTGGCGGCGTCGCAGGAACCTTCCCTCCAGCCAAGGCGTGCGGCCGAGCTCCTCGAGCGCGTCGAGAAGAACATCCACCGCGTCATCGTGGGCAAGGACCGCGTCGTGAGACTCGCCCTCGCCGGCATGGTGTCCGGCGGCCACGTCCTGCTCCAGGACCTCCCCGGCACCGGCAAGACCATGCTGGCCCGAGCCCTCGCGACCTCGGTGGGCGGCACCTTTCGCCGCATCCAGTGCACGCCCGACCTCTTGCCCTCCGACATCACAGGCTCGAGCGTCTTCAACCAGAAAGACCTGACCTTCGAGTTCATCCCCGGACCGATCTTCGCCAACATCGTCCTGGCCGACGAGGTCAACCGCGCCACGCCGCGCACGCAGTCGGCGCTGCTGGAGGCGATGGGGGAGCGACAGGTCACCGTCGAGGGCACGACGCGTGCGCTCGAGCCCCCGTTCTTCGTCGTCGCCACACAGAACCCGACTGAGTTTCACGGCACCTATCCGCTGCCCGAGTCGCAGCTCGACCGCTTCGTCCTCGCGGCCGAGATGGGTCCGCCCACCGACGCCGAAGCCCTCGAGGTCCTCGCCCGGCGCGAACACGGCGATCCCATCGCCGACTTGACCGCGGTTGTCGACATCAGCGATGTGATCGAGCTGCAGGAGGCGTGCCTCCGCGTCGTGGCCGCGCCTGCCATCCGAACCTACCTCGTCGCGCTGCTGCAGGCGGTCCGCGCGCGCCCCGACGTCCTGCTCCCGGCGAGCATGCGCTCCGGCGTCTACCTGCAGCGCGCCGCGCAGGCGTGGGCGCTGTTCGAAGGCCGCGACTTTGTGCTGCCCGACGACATCAAGCTGCTCGCGATACCGGTTCTCGCCCACCGGCTTGGCATGCGGGGAAGGGGGAGGGCTGCCGAGATGCTCAACGAGGTCGTCACCTCGCTGCCGATTCCGCCCCTCCGACAACACTGAGACCGACCTGGCGCGTCGGCGGAGCCCTGGCGCTCTGGCTGGTCCTCGAGTGGTACGGCGCGACATCAGAGGTGCCATGGCTCTTCCTACTCGCGGCATGGCTCCTTGCGCTGGTCATCGCGGCCGCGGGTTACGCCGCCTGGAGCCGCGCCGGCCTGCGCCTGCATCTCGCCGTGCAGACGAGCCGTCCCGCGCCTGAATCGCCGACGGAGGAGCTGCCCGAACCCGTGCTGCGCCGGTCGCCAGTCGCGGTCCCGCTGTTCGAGGGCGACGGTGTCGAGATCGAGGTCGGGTTGGACACGAAGGGCCGGGCACGCGGGCCGGCGTGGATCGCCGGGGAGGTGGGGGACAGGAAGGTCATGTTCGCCACAGGGCTGGTGCCGAAAGCAGGCTGGCGGCGGCTGAAGGTGCTGCGGGAGCTGCGCCGCGGCCCGATCGGCGCGACAGGTTGGGCGGTCGGGACGAGCGATCCGTTCGGTTTTTTTGCCGGCCGCAGATGGTGCGCTGACTCCGAGGTTGCGCTCGTGCTGCCGCGCTTCACGTCGTTCGCCAGGCGATGGGAGGCCCGGGAGGTGGAGGCGGCGACCGCGGCGCCGAGGGCCGGCAGCGGCAACGAGCTGTTCGGGATTCGCGAGTACCGGCCAGGCGATTCTCTGCGTCGCATTCACTGGCGGTCGAGCGCGCGGCGGGGAGAGCTGGTCGTCCGCGAGTACGAGCCGCCCGGCGTGCGGACACTGCACATCGTCGTCGACCCCGCGCCGCCGACCGATGAGGTCGCGGATCAGATCGCGCGCATCGCCGCCTCGGAGGCGTGGGACTGCGTCAAGGATGGGGGGCGGGTCGTCATATCCGCATCCGGACTTGAGCCGACTCGCGAGGAGCGCGACGTGTGGCCGCTTCTTGAGTGGCTTGCTCGCTATCCGACCGGCCCCTCCGGCCCTTCGGGCCCACTCGCGACGAATCGCGAGGAGCTGATCGTTGTGACGGCCGATCCCGCATTGATTGCAAATGCGAAAAGGGCTTGGGTCGTCGGCGATGCGATCGTCGACACCGACGTCCCGTTCGAGCGGGTCGGAACTTCGTGGCCGCTTTGATCGGGCCCGCGCGGGACCCTGACAGTCCGGACTATCCGGCAATGCTCCCGAGCGAAACCACCGTTAGTCCGGACTATCAGAGGTTCAGGCTCCCCCGCTTGCCCCGCTCGCCCATCGAACACTCGCTGGAAGCGCGCGCGTTTGTCTTCTCCGCCTTTGCCATCGCGGTGCTCGCGATCGTCCTCTACGGCCAGGACTACGTCGTCCCGGCGATCGGCCTTGCCGCCGCTGCGGTGGGACACGTCGTGAGCTATCGCGAGCGCACGCGCAGGCGCGACTTCTGGCGCCAGGCGTTCCTCGCCGCGCTGATCTTCGGTGCGCTGTTCTACGTCATCGCCGATTCGACGCTTGCGCTGTTCGGAGGCATCCTGCCGCAGGCCAACTTCGCGGTCCTTCTCGTCGCGATCACGAGCTTCGACCTGAAGACTCGACGCAACTGCTACTCGAGCCTGTGGATCAGCCTCGCGATCCTCTATCTCGCCGCGGTCTACGCGTGGGATTACACGTTCGGGCTGCTCGTCGCGTTCTGGGTGGCGTGCCTGGCCGCGTTCTGGATGGCCTCGCATCTCCGCCGGCTGAACGCGCCGATGAGCGGACCGGTCCGCGCGATCGCGCTCGTCGCCGTCGCGGCTTTGATCGCCGGCGCCGGCTGGTTCGCCGCCGTGCCGCAGCCGTCGGGCATTCCCATCTCGCCTCTCGTCATCTCGCTGCCGAACTTCACCAGCTTCCGCGGCGACATGGAGAGCCCGGCTCTTCCGCTCGTGCAGGTGAGCGGCGACTCGTCGGGCGCCACCAGCAGCGTCGACCTCCACTTTCGCGGCCGCCTCGGCGACGCGCCGGTGATGTACGTGCGCACCGGCGCGCCCGCGTACTGGCGCGGCCTGGTCTTCGACACGTACCGCAACGGTGTGTGGACCGCATCGAACCACTTCTATCGCCAGACAGAGCCCTACGTGCCGCCGCGACTTCTGCCTCCCGCGCCGCCGGGCAATCGCGGCACGTTCGTCCAGACCTTCCGCGTCCTGCGGCCGATGCCCGCGGTGATCGATGCGGCGTATCCGATCGAGAGCCTCTACGCGCCTGTGTCCGGGCTGCGCGAGGACGCGTATGGCACGTTTCACACGCCCGACCAGCTTCGTCCGGGCCAGACGTATTCGGTCGTCTCCTACATCCCGGATCTGTCGCCGCAGCGCCTGCGCGCCGACGAGAGGGAGGCCGTCCTTGAAGATTCCACCGGGGCGTACCAAGACTTCAGCACGCTGTCTGCGGCTGGCCGGCAGCTGGCGGGGAGAGTGGCCGCCGGCACCACCAACGAGTTCGACACCGTGATGGCCGTGACGAACTACCTGCAGCACAACTTCACCTACACCCTCGCGCTGCCACCCGTGCCGGCGGGCAGGGATCCGGTGGACTGGTTCCTGCTCGACGTCAAGACCGGCTACTGCGAGCAGTTCGCGACAGCCGAGACGCTGATGCTCCGCAGCCTGGGCATCCCGGCCCGGCTCGCCACCGGATACGCGACCGGCGACTACGACCCCGTCCTGAACCAGGCCGTGGTCCGCGAGCGCGACGCGCACGCGTGGGTCGAGGTCTGGTTTGGGAGCCACGGATGGGTGCCGGTCGACCCCACGCCTGGGGTATCGCCGCTGGCCGCGACCCAGTTCCCGAGTCACTGGGCGGCGGGCGGCATCGCGCGGCTGATCCCGCACCTGACCGTCGGAGCGCCGGCGGCCGCCCTTGGCTCGCTGGGCGCGCTCGGCGTGATCCCGCTCGCGGTCGGCATCGCGCTGGCGATCGTGGTCGCCTACGCATGGCTGCGGCGGCGCCGCTGGACGGCCAGGCCAAAGCCACAGCCCGGCGAGTCGGAGCTGCTCCACCTCTATGAACGTCTCCAGCGCCGGTTGGTTCGGCGGCGCGCCCCGCCGGAAACGCCGCTCGAATATCAGGACGCGATGCAATCGGTGTTGCTTTCCGAGGTGACTGGAGCGGTGAACGAAGGCGTGTATGCGGGTCGCTGGCCCGATGCGCGCCGGGTGCGCGAGCTGTCTGAGCGGATATCCTCAGGTTGATGGCCCAAGCTCTGAAAACCACGGGCGCCGAGAGCGTCCGCTGGAACCTCAACGACCTTTTCACCTCGCCCGACGACCCGAAACTCGAGGCCATACTCGCCCGCGAGCTCGAGCGTGCTAAGGCGTTCGAGGCGAAGTACAAAGGCAAGGTCGCGACGCTCGACCCGAAGGCCTTCACGGCGATGATGCGCGAGCTCGCCGATTACGAAGAATCCTCGACGAAGCCCGAAGTCTACGCGTACCTGCTCCACAGCCAGGACACGCAGGACCACGCCGCGGGCCGCCTCCTGGCTCGCGTGCGAGAAGCGAGCGCCGAGCGCGGAAGCCACCTGGTCTTCTTCTCGCTAGAGCTCGCCCAGGTCAGTGACGAACACGCCGCCCGGCTGTACGCGGACGCCGAGTCGGCGACCTACCAACACACGGTTGAAGAGGCGCGAAAGTTTCGGCCGCACCAGCTTTCGGAACCGGAAGAGCGCGTCCTTACCGACTTCAGCCCGGTGGGCAACGCATCCTGGGTCCGGCTGTTCGAGGAGCTGTGCGCGCGTATCCACGTCGGCATCGACGGTCAGGAGCTGACCCTTGACCAGGCCCTGACCCTGATGCGTGAACCGGATCGCGAGGTTCGCCGCAAGGCCAGCATCGCGGTGACCGAGGCACTGAACGGCGACGTGCGCACGCGCGGATACCTCTTCAACGTGATCCTGCAGGAGAAGGCGATCGACGACCGCCTGCGGCATTTCCCGACCTGGCTCAGCTCACGCAACCTCGCGAACGAAACGTCCGACGAAGCGGTGCAGGCGCTGGTCGACGCGGTGACCAGCCGGTACGACATCAGCGCCCGCTACTACCGCGTCAAACGACAGCTGCTCAACGTCGGTGAGCTGCACGAGTGGGATCGCTACGCGCCGGTAAGCGACACCAGTCGCGACCTCACGTGGGAGGACGCGAAGGAGCTCGTGCTTGGCTCCTACACGCGGTTCTCCAGGCGCGCTGGATCCCAGGTGGAAGAGTTCTTCAAGAACGGGTGGATCGACGCGCCCGTCACCTCGGGCAAGGCCGGCGGCGCCTACTGCATGCCGGTGACCCCGCATCACCACCCCTATGTGATGATGAATTTCACCGGCAAGCTGCGCGACGCGCTGACCCTGGCGCACGAGCTGGGCCATGGCCTGCACGACCGGCTCGCGGTGAAGCAGCACATCTTCGACTACCACCCACCGCTCACGCTGGCGGAGACCGCCTCGGTTTTCGGTGAGGCGCTCACTTTCGACCGGATCATGGCCGAGGAGAAGGACCCCAAGATCCGGCTCGCGATGCTGTGCAGCCAGTGCGAGGACGCCTTCTCGACCGTCTTCCGCCAGGTCGCTTTCAACCGGTACGAGGACGCAATCCACACCGCGCGTCGCGGCGAGGGCGAGCTGTCGGTGGAGCAGCTGGGCGAGCTTTTCCAGGACAAGCTCCAGCCGATGTTCGGCGACGCGCTGATCCTGACCGACGAGCACAAGGTCTGGTGGAGCTACGTCAGCCACTTCATGCACACGCCGGGGTATGTGTACGCCTACGCCTTCGGCAACCTTCTGGCGTTGTCGGTCTACCACCGGTACCTGGAGCTGGGCGAGCCGTTCGTCGACGACTACCTCGAGTTCCTTGCCGCCGGCGGATCGACGCGCCCCGATGAGCTGGTGCGGCGGATCGGCATGGACATCACCGACCCAGGTTTCTGGGACGCGGGCCTGAAGATCCTGGACGGCATGGTGACCGAAGTGGAGCGGCTCGCTTCGACGAAAACGCCCTTAAGCTGATTCGACCTCGAATCCCCCGGCCAGGATCCAGCGGTTGGCGGCAAACCAGAAAGCGAAGAGCCACAGCACGATGAGCGCCGTCCCGCCGTAGTCGTGAAAGATCACGGCCGGCACAAAGCCACCCCATGCGGCGACCAACGCCACGGCTGACATCCGAACCACGTTGACGAGCACCGTCCCCAGCACCCCCAGCAGCACGACCTGCGATCGGGCTTCAAACGAATATGGCCCACGCAGCCCCACCACCAAGCTCAACGCCAGCAAGAGCAGGCTCTGCCAGCCGATGCAGGTCGCCGAGATCAAAAGGTACTGAGCATGGCCGTGTCCATCCCAGATCAGGATCTGAGGGCCGGCCACCATGGCCCGAACGCCCATCAGGCCCAGGATTCCCACCACCGCGTGTGCCTCGGGCCGCGCCACGAATTGCACAGCGGCGTCGAGGCCGAAGTTGGCGCCGATCGAGTTCAGCAGGTCGTCCACCGTGGTGACGACCGGCAGAGCTATGAGCATGAGGGCAGTGGCTGCCACCAGTGCGCGGTAGACCTTCGGGCCCGAAACCGTCATGCCTTTCGTCTCCTCACGCGCGGCACGAGCGGCGCAAGCAACGCCAACCCAACCAACGCAACGCCGAACTCGGGGATGAAGATGACCGAGGGCGTAGTGAAGTTGGTTGGCCTGGGCGCAAGTCCCGCGTCGTTGTTGTAGGTGAGATGGGTCGGGCCTCCGCTTACCCACGCCAGGCGCAGGCAGAAGAACTTGCCCGTCGGCACGGCGGTGTTCGAGCCTGTAGTCACAACGTTGACAGCCGTTCCGCCGACGTGGTTGTCGAGCAGCGTGAAGGAGTTGTTCTGCGCGATCACGACAGGGTTGAGGGTGCAGCCGGCGTTGTCGCCGTATTCGAATGTCCATGAGATGACCGAGTTGAAGCCGGTCGGCACCAGGTCGGTCCAATAATCGAACCCATAAGAGCCCGCGAAGACTGTCTGCGCGCCTGTCGTCGCAACCGCGGGACCGCCGGATGCATCAGCGCCCTGCCACACGGACGGGCAGGCCGGGACGCAAGGATTTGCGAAGATGATTTCCTGCGGTGTGACTGACGGATTGGTCGGACTGAAGAAAGTGGGCAGGGTCAACGCTCCGTGAAGCCAGAATTGCGAGCCCGAGGAAGATTCGACCACAGGCGCTCGCAGCGCTCCCATCGCGGTGGCGAAAACCGCCACGAACATCGCGCCTACCGCAATCCATGCCCAGCGAGCCGGAGCCCGGCGCGGAGCCCGACTGGAAGCGGGGTGCAGACCTGGCGTCGGTAGGGCGCGCCCGCGGTTCCCAAAGAGCCAGCGGCGAACCCAGGCCAGCCGCCGCAAGTGCTTGACCGGGTCGGTGATCCGTCCTGTTTTCGGCGTTCGGTACCACGGACCCTCATCGCGTTCCAAAAAACCCTTGACCGCTGCGTAGGCCTGGAATGGCGTCAGCAGGAATGAGGTGACAAGCGCCCCGAGGACGCCGACAAAATCCCTTGCGGGCGCACCCTCGAGCATCAGACCAGCCGTGTTCATCAATGGAAGGGCGAGCAGGTTAGTCAGCAGAAGCGACCAACCGAGAAGCGCGGTCCACTCCGGCACGTGCGCGTGGAGGAACAACTCCGATACAAGCCAGGCGGCGCTGCCTGCAATGAACAGGGCCGCCTGCATGTAGTACGTCGAGTAGTAGAGGAACTCGATCTTCTCTGTCAGGGTGAGGTTTGGGGAGCACATCATCGTGACGAACCACCTGCGCACGTTGTAGCTGTGACCTTCCGCCCAGCGCATCCGCTGGCGCGAGAGCCGAGCAAATGTCGCCACACACTCGGCGGGTGATTCTGCGTATGGCGTGTAGACGACCTTGTAGCCGAGCGCATAGAGCCGAAGTGACAGCTCCCAATCCTCTGTGAGACTGCGGCCCCAGCCGAACTCGCGCAGCAGCGACGCGCGGATCATGTATGTGGTCCCAGCGACCATCTTCAAAGAGCCGATCGACTCCTGGAATGGACGCTCCACCATGTAACTTCCCGCGTATTCGGCGCGGACCGCTGAGGTCAACCAGCTCTCACTCTTGTTGAGGACGTGCCACTGGTAGCTCTGCACCGCCGCCACATTGGTTCGAGGCTCCGGTGCGTGTTTTGCGTCGAGACCGTTCCCGTTGCCGTTGGGCTTGAAGAAATACGGTAGGAAGGTCTGGATGGAGTCGGGAAAAGGCACGACGTCGGCGTCCCAGACGATGACGAACTCGCTCCGCGGGTCCATATGCTGAAGTGCGACCTGCAACGCGCCGCCCTTGAATCCGTCGCGGTCGCGACGGTGGACGATCTTGAAGCGAGGCCTGTCTCGCCAGGACTCCAGGATGGTTTCGCTCTCGTCTGTTGAGTCGTCCACGAGGACTACTTCGTAGTTCTTGTAGTCCAGCGCTGCGCAGCCCTCGAGAAGGCGGTTTATCACGCGCTTTTCGTTGTAGGTCGCGATATGAATCGAGACGAACGGTTCATAACCGATGTCGGAATGACCGTTCCCGTTGCCGTTTCCGTTGAGATGGCCGTTGCCGTTTCGACGGCGGAGGAATCGCATCAGCCCGTGGGGATGGCCATTGCTGCTCGCGTGTCCGTTCCCATTGGAAAGCAGGAGCGAAGAAAGCAAGGTGAGGAGCGTCGCGCTGTAGTACCGGACTGAGTAGGCAAAAAACACCGCGCCCAACAGAAGGGCAACCAGGGAGAGCAGAGTGCCGAGGATTTGCGGGCCGCTGAGATTCAACCGGACGGCGTCCGCGGCGCCCCGGGCAAGAGCCAGCAAAGGAAGCAGGGCCACGATCGACGCAACGATCAGCAGAAGCTGGGAGACCAGGCGTACGGCGAACGACCGAGCCGCCCAGCCGGCTTTGCTCAGCCGGGCCGCGGGCGGCGACTCAGTCAGTGCCATTGAGGATCGTCCCGAGGGGAGGGAGAGGACCGGGGGTGCGTTGGGCTGCTGGATCTTGTGATGGACTTGTCCGGCGGACACTAGCACGAAGAAACCGGTTTTCCAACCCGCGGGCAAGTTCGGATAGGGCGGTCGATAAACTAAGACGAAACAGCTGGACCCGCCGCCGGCCGCGGCGCTATCGCAAGGAGTGACATGGCCGTCACCGAGACCATTGCGACCACCGATCTCGAGTTCGCTCGCCAGCTCGGCCAGCAACTGCGCGTCGACTCCATCCGCTGCAGCACCGCCGCCGGGTCCGGCCATCCCACCTCGTCGATGTCAGCCGCCGACCTCATCGCCGTGCTGGTCGTGCGCCACCTCCAGTACGACTGGACCAAGCCCAAGGACTCCAACAACGACCACCTGATCTACTCCAAGGGCCACGCGTCGCCGCTGTGCTACGCGATGTTCAAGGCGGTCGGAGCCATCACCGACGCCGAGATGATGACCTTCCGCAAGTTCGGCTCGCGCCTTCAGGGCCACCCGACGCCGGCCATCCCGTGGGTCGACGTGGCCACCGGATCGCTCGGCCAGGGCCTGCCGATCGGCGTCGGCGTCGCGCTGGCCGGCCAGTACCTCGACAAGCTGCCTTTTCATGTCTGGGTGCTGTGCGGCGACTCGGAGCTCGCAGAGGGGTCGATCTGGGAAGCGATCGACAAGGCGGGCCACTACAAGCTCTCCAACCTGACCGCGATCTGGGACATCAACCGGCTTGGCCAGCGGGGCGAGACCGAGTACGGCTGGAGCCTCGACACCTACCGCAGGCGCGTCGAGGCGTTCGGCTGCTTCCCGATCGTGATCGACGGCCACGACGTCGGGTCTATCGACCGCGCCTACGGTGAGGCGATCTCCAATACCGACAAGCCGACCGTGATCATCGCCAAGACGATCAAGGGCAAGGGGTTTTCCGAGATCGAGAACAAGGACGGCTGGCACGGCAAGACGCTGCCCCCCGACATGGCCGAGCGGGCGATCAAGGAGCTCGGCGGGATCCGCAACCTCAAGGTCAAGACGCAAAAGCCGGAGCGCGCCGGCGCGCCCAAGCGCACGACCCAGAACGAGCCGGTCCTGCCCATCTATAAGAAGGACGACCTGGTCGCCACCCGCAAGGCTTACGGCGACGCGCTGCTGGCCCTGGCCGCGATTCCCGAGGTCGTCGCGATGGACGGCGAGGTCTCCAACTCGACGCACGCCGATGAGTTCGGCAAGGCCCACCCTGACCGCTTCTTCGAGATGTGGATCTCGGAGCAGCAGCTCGTCGCGACTGCGGTCGGCATGAGCGTGCGCGGCTACAAGCCCTTCGCCTCGACGTTCGCGGCCTTCTTCTCTCGCGCCTACGACTTCATCCGCATGGCCGGCATCTCGCAGGCCAACATCCGCCTCGTCGGCTCGCACGCCGGCGTCGAGATTGGCCAGGACGGCCCGTCGCAGATGGCGCTCGAGGACCTGGCGTCGATGCGCGCGATCCACAGCTCGACGGTGCTCTATCCCTCCGATCCCAACCAGACGGCCAAGCTCACACGCTTGATGGCGGACACGCCGGGCATCGTGTTCATGCGCACCACACGCGGCGCCTACCCGACGCTCTACGGCGCCAACGAGGTGTTCAAGATCGGCGGGTCCAAGGTGGTGCGGCAGAGCCCGAAGGACAAGGTCGCGCTGGTCGGCGCCGGCGTCACGCTGCACAACTGCCTGGCGGCGGCGGATGCGCTGGCCGCGAAGAAGATCCCGGCGAGGGTAATCGACCTGTACTCGGTCAAGCCCGTCGACGTGAAGACGCTGCGCGAGGCGGCCAGGGTCACCAAGGGCAGGCTGATCGTGGTCGAGGACCATTACCCGGAGGGAGGCATCGGCGCGGCCGTCCTCGAGGCGCTGGCCGCCGATCCCGCTCCGCGCGTGATCCACCTCGCGGTCAAGGACCTTCCGACCTCCGGCAAGCCCGAGGAGCTGATGAACGCGGCGGGGATCTCGAGCAAGCACATCGTCGCCGCGGCCATCAAGCTCGTGGCGGCGAAGTGATGGCCACCGCCACTGAGCGCCGCCCAAGTCCGATCAAGGAGCTTCACGAGATCGGCCAGTCGCTGTGGCTGGACAACATCCGCCGCCAGCTGATCACCTCGGGCGAGCTGGCGCGGCTGCGCGACGAGGGCCTCACCGGAGTGACCTCGAACCCGACGATCTTCGAGAAGGCGGTCAGCGGCTCGAGCGATTACGACGAGGCGATGGTCCAGCTCGTGCGCGAGAAGAAGAGGCCCGCGGACATGCTCTGGGGATTGATGGTCGAGGACATCCAGGCTGCCGCGGACACCTTCCGCCCGGTGTACGACAAGACCAGGGGCAAGGACGGCTTCGTCAGCATCGAGGTCTCGCCAACCGTCGCCAACAACACGCGCCAGACCATCAAGTGGGCGGAGGATCTTCGCGAGCGCTGCCGCCGCCCGAACGTGATGGTCAAGATCCCCGCCACGAAAGAAGGCCTGCCCGCGATCCAGGACCAGATCTCGAAGGGTCACAACATCAACGTGACGCTCATCTTCTCGGTCGACCGCTACGCGGAGGTGGTCGACGCGTACCTGTCAGGCCTGGAGGAGCTGCACAGCAACGGAGGCGACCTGGCGAAGGTGGCCAGCGTCGCTAGCTTTTTCGTCAGCCGCGTCGACACCAAAGTCGACAAGCAGCTGGCGGAAAAGATCAACGCCACGCCGGACCCAAGACAGAAGCAGGCGCTCGAGCGCCTGTACGGCAAGGCCGCGATCGCCAACTCGAAGCTGGCGTACGAGCGATTCAAAGAGCTCTTCGACGGGCCGCGCTGGGAGAAGCTGAAGAAGGCGGGCGCGCTCACACAGCGCTGCCTGTGGGCGAGCACGTCGACCAAGGACCCGCGCTATCCGGACACGTACTACGTCGAGGAGCTCATCGGCCCGGACACCGTCGACACGATCCCGCCTCAGACGCTGGCCGCGTTCCGCGAGCACGGGGAGGTGCGGCGGAGCCTCGATGAAAACGTCGACCTGGCGAAACGGCAGCTCAAGCAGCTGGCCGAGGCGGACATCAGCCTGGAGGCGGTCACTCACGAGCTCGAGATCGAAGGCGTGGACGCCTTCACGAAGTCCTTCGAGAGCCTGCTGGCGACGCTCGCCAAGGCGTCAAAGGACATTCGCGCGGGCAAGGGTCCGCGGCAGTGGTACAGCCTCGGCCGGCTTCAGCCCGTGGTCGACGCGCAGGTGGCGAAGCTGCAGAAGGATGACGCACCGCGCCGCCTCTGGGCGAAGGACTCGACACTGTGGAGCGCGGAGCCCGCCAAACGGCAAGAGATCCACGACCGCCTGGGCTGGCTCGACGTGGCGGAAAAGATGCTCGAGCACTCGCACCAGTTCACGGCCCTCGCCAAGGACGGCCGCGCCCACACCGACGTCGTGCTGCTGGGCATGGGCGGATCAAGCCTGTGCCCGGATGTTCTGCGCAACACCTTCGGTGCGATCAAGGGTCACCCGAAGCTGCACGTCCTCGACACGACCGACCCGGCGACGATCCTTTCCGTCCGGTCGAAGATCCGCATCGGCAGCACGCTGTTCATCGTCGCGTCGAAATCGGGCGAGACGACCGAAACGCTTTCGCATTTCGCATATTTTTGGGAGCAAACGAAAGGGAAGGGCCGGCAATTTGCGGCCATCACCGACCCCGGCTCGGGCCTCGAGAAGCTCGCCAAGGAGCACGACTTCCGCTGGATCTTTCCGAATCCTCCCGACATCGGCGGCCGTTACTCCGCGCTCTCCTATTTCGGTCTCGTGCCCGGAGCGCTGATGGGGATCAACGTCGTGGAGATGCTCGAGCGGGCGACCGAGATGGCGCAGTCGTGCGCGGATTCGGTTCCGGTGGAGAAGAATCCGGGCGTCTGGCTCGGCGCCGTGATGGGCCGCCTCGCGCTCCAGGGCCGCAACAAGGTGACGCTGATCACATCGCCCAAGGTGGCGACGTTCGGTTACTGGGTGGAGCAGCTGATCGCCGAGAGCACCGGCAAGGAAGGGAAGGGCATCGTACCCATCGAAGGCGAGCCTTTGGGCAAGCCCGCGATGTACGGGGACGACCGGCTGTTCGTGTACATGCGGACGGCCACCGACCCCCCGAATCGCGCCGTGCAGGCGCTGGAGAAAGCGGGTCAGCCCGTGATCACCCTCACCATGCGCGACAAGCTCGACCTTGGCGGAGAGTTCTTCCGCTGGGAGGTCGCCACGGCGATCGCGGGCTCGATCCTCGGCATCGACGCCTTCGACCAGCCGAACGTCCAGGAGTCCAAGGACAACACCAAGAAGGTGCTCGCCCAGTTCAAGAGGGCGGGCAAGCTGCCGGCGGCCGAGTCGGTGGCGGCGGCGAAAGCCAAGGCGGGCATCGCCTCGCTGCTCGCGAAGGCGAAGCGGGGCGCCTACTTCGCGATCATGGCGTATACGACCCGCACGCCAGGCTCGGAGGCGGCCATTGCAGCCATCCGCACCGCGGTCCGGGACAAGAGGAAGATCGCCACCACCGCGGGGTACGGTCCACGGTTCCTCCACTCGACCGGGCAGCTGCACAAGGGTGGCCCGAAGACCGGGCTCTTCCTGCAGATCGTCCAGGAGGACAGCAAGGACGTGAAGATCCCAGGCCAGCCCTACAGCTTCTCCGTCCTGAAGCAAGCCCAGTCGCTGGGCGATCTCCAGTCGCTCACGTCGCGCCGGCTGCCGGTGCTGCGAGTGACGCTGGGCCGCGACCCAGCGGCCGGATGGCGGGCATTGACCGCAGCGGCCAAGCAAGCGGTCAAATAGCGCGCACCCCCGGTTAGTCCGGACTATCCGGCGTTGTCGTCGCAATTAAGCTTCACCCCATGGAAATGGGCATGGTCGGCCTCGGCCGCATGGGCGGCAACATGGTGCTGCGCCTGATGAAGCGCGGACATCGGATGGTCGCGTTCGACCTCTCGGCGGACGCGGTCAAGCGCCACGCCGACCAGGGAGCGATCGGCGCGACCTCGTGGGAAGACTTCGTCACCAAGTTCAACGACCGGCCGCGGGTGATGTGGATCATGGTCCCGGCCGGCGATCCCACCACGGACGCGATCAACAGGCTCATCGCGCTGGGCGACCCCGGCGACATCATCATCGACGGCGGCAACACCAACTGGAAGATCGCGCTCGAGGACTGCGCGCGGGTCAAGGCGAAGGGAATGCACTACATGGACGCCGGCGTCTCGGGCGGCATCTGGGGTCTCGAGTTCGGCTACAGCCTGATGGTCGGCGCCGAAGATGACGTCTACCAGCGCTGCATGCCGCTGTTGAAGGACCTGGCGCCGGATGACGGTGGCCTGGTGCACACCGGGGCGGAGGGCTCAGGCCATTTCGTGAAGATGGTCCACAACGGCGTCGAGTACGGACTCATGCAGGCCTACGCCGAAGGCTTCCAGGTCATGAAGATGTCGAAGTCCTTTCCCGGCATGGACATGCACGCGATCGCTGAGGCCTGGCGCTCCGGCAGCGTAGTGCGCTCATGGCTGCTCGACCTGATCGCCCGCGGACTCTCATCGGACCCTGAGCTGTCAGGAATCAAGGGTTATGTCGAGGACACGGGCGAGGGCCGCTGGACAGTCGAGGCGGCGATCGATGAGTCGGTGCCCACGCCCGTGATCGCGGAGTCGCTGTTCGCTCGTTTCCGGAGCCGGATGGAAAACACATTCGGCGACCGCATGCTGGCCATGATGAGGGCGCAGTTCGGCGGGCACGCCGTGGTGAAGGATGCGGCCCACGAGAAGTGAAGGTCGAGGAGGCCGCCAACCCTCTAGCTGAAGGCCTGCACGATTACCGGGTCGCAGACCCCGCGGTCATGGTCATCTTCGGCGCCACGGGCGACCTCAGCGGCCGCAAGCTTCTGCCGGCGCTGTACAACCTGGCCAAGCAGCGCTCGCTGCCCGCGGGATTCGCGGTGGTGGGTGCGGCGATGGACGACCTGACCGAGGACGCGTTCCGCAAGCACGCATCCGAGAAGATCCACGCCTTCTCGCGCACGCAGCCCATCGACGACCGCGTCCTCGATACGTTTCTCTCGTCGCTCACCTACGTCAAGGTGGACTTCGGCAAGCTGGAGGATTTCAAGGCGCTGGGCCAGAAGCTGCAGGAGCTCGACAGCACCAACCACATCCCCGGCAATCGCATCTTCTACTGCGCCACGCCGCCGCCGACCTATCAGAGCATCGCCCTGCAGCTGCAGGCCGCCGGGCTGAACACGGGGAGCGGCTTTCACCGGATCGTGGTCGAGAAACCGTTCGGCTTCGACCTGACGTCCGCGCGCGAGCTCACGCAGACGCTGCAGAAAGTGTTCGCGGAGGACTCGGTCTTTCGCATCGACCACTACCTCGGCAAGGAGACGGTCCAGAACATCCTTGCCTTCCGCTTCGCGAATTCGATCTTCGAGCCGATGTGGAACACCAACCTCATCGACTCGGTGCAGATCACGGTCGCCGAGGACATCGGTATCGAGGGCCGCGGGGCGTACTACGACAAGGCCGGCGCGATGCGCGACATCATCCAGAACCACGGCCTCCAGCTCGTGGCGCTGACTGCGATGGAACCGCCGCTGGCGTTTGACGCGAACGCTGTCCGCGACGAGAAGGTGAAGGTGCTGCGAGCCATCCGTCCCCTCATCGGCGAGGACATCGAGCAGTCGACCGTGCGCGGCCAGTACACGAAGGGATGGGTGCTGGGCGTGCAGGTTCAGGGCTATCGCGAAGAGAAGAACGTGGCGCCCGATTCGCAGACCGAGACCTACGCCGCGATGCGCCTGTTCATCGACAACTGGCGCTGGGCGGGGGTGCCGTTCTACATCAGGGCCGGCAAGCGGCTGCCCAAGCGCGTGACCGAGATCCGGGTCCAGTTCAAGCGCCCGCCGCACCTGACCTTCGGCAGGGAGGCGATGAAGGAGGTGGATCCAAACGCGATCACGCTGAGGATCCAGCCCGAGGAGGGAATCTCGCTGAAGTTCGGCGCCAAGGTGCCCAGCGCCGGGCTGCGCATCCGCAGCGTGACCATGGACTTCCAGTACATGACCTCTTTTCTGGTCGAAGCGCCCGAGGCCTACGAGCGGTTGCTGCTCGATTGCATGATCGGCGACCCGACGCTCTTCACACGGGCCGACGAGGTCGAGGCGGCTTGGCAGCTGATCGACCCGATCGAGAACGCGTGGCGGAGCGGGCGGCCCCCGCTCAGCATGTACGCCGCGGGCACGTGGGGGCCGGATACCTCGGCGAAGCTGCTGCAGGGCGATGGGCGGGAGTGGCACCGGCCGTGAGCGCAACGGTGCAGGGGGAATCCATTCCGCTGTGGCACGCCGAGAACGTCACCCTGTCCGACGTCCTGGCCGCGTTGAGCGAGATCCGCTACAAGTTCGCGCGCGATGAGACCGGAGACGACGAGCACCTTCATCCGCGCACCTGCGTCATGACCCTGATCAGCGTGTCGCCGAGCGAGCCGGACGAAGAGCTGGCGCGGCGCACCACCCTGAGCATCGGCACGGAGCATCCGGCGCAGGCGATCGTGATCCGCGAAAAGGCGCCGATCCGGGGGCGGCACCTCGACGCATGGATCACGTCCGAGGTCCGCGAGCCCGAGGTCGCGTGTGGCTGGCAGTGCGAGATCATCACCCTCCACGTCCACGGCCACGCGGCCGAGCACCTGGCGGAGCTTGTCGATCCGCTGCTGGCGAGCGGGGTGCCGACCTACCTCTGGTGGCTCGGCACGCCGCCGTTCGGCAAGAAGGAGCTGCTCGACGCGCTGCGGGTTTGTGACGGGCTCGTGGTCGACTCCGCCCGCTTCGAGGAGCCGTACACCTCTTTTCGGCGCATGGCGGGCTTGTTGAAGGTCGCGCACCACCGGCTGGGACTGGCCGACGTCCAGTGGGCGCGGCTCCGGCCATGGCGCGAGACCATCGCGCAGTTCTTCACCCCCATGGACCGGCGTGGATTTCTGAACGGCATCGCCGAGGTCGGCGTGGATTACGTCGGGGAGGGGCGGGGCAACCGGATTGCGGCGGCCCTGCTGACGGGCTGGGTCGGTGCCGCGTTGGGCTGGAAGATCAAACGCGCGGCGGCCGGGACCGGTGGAGTCGTCGTGGCGCACTACGAAGCGGGCAATCGATCCGTCGAGGTCGATTTCAGGCCGGTGATAAGGGAGCACCTCGCGCCGGGCGAGATCAGCGCGGTGCGGATCGGAGGATCGTCGCAGGGCACCACGTTCCGCCTGTCGGTGCAGCACGACCCCGCGCGCATGCGGCCCGTCCCCGAGCCCGCGTATCGAACCCTGCATGCAACGGGGGGCGAGGACGACGCCGGGTTGGAGCTGGCCGAGCGCCGCGCCGAATGGCACCGCGACGTGCTCCACGAGAACCTCGACTCGCTGCACCACACCGCGACCGGCGACCCTCCGGGCGAGAGCCGGCCCAAACGGCCGAGGGTGTTCTCGACGGAGCGCAGGCGGCCGGACTCGGCGCGGGTGCTGCTCACGATGATCGAGATCGGCGATGGCGAACCGCTGCGTCACGTCCAGCAGATGGATGCCGAAGACGAGGCCGCGCTGCTCCTCGACCTGCTTTCGACAGGCACGCACGACGAGGTCTACAACCGATCGCTGGCGGCCGCGTCCGAGCTGGTCGAAAAGTTCTGAGGACTACAGCAGAGCCTGGATCTCCGCACATAGACCGTTTAGGGCCCGCCGGTATTTATCCAGCCTGGGCTGCCTGGTGGAGCCGGGTTGGAACTCGAATTGGTAGTGCGAGCCGGCAGTCCGCGCGAGCTGCAGGAGCTCCTCCGACGGGATGACAAGGCACTCTTCGTGGAATCGGCGATCGTCCGGGACCCAGGCCACAACCACAAAGTAGGTCGTCGGCGCGGGCCGAAAGCTCGAGATGTAGATGTCAACCGGCCGGTTCGGGTTCACGGCGTCGACGCTCACCGTCTTGATCTGCAGCCCGACCACATGACCGCTGTCCAGCTGCCGCACCGCGAGCTCAACGGTTTCGAGGTCCGGAAACGGTCGGAATAGATTTAGACGGTCGCCCTCGGCAAGGCGGCGGATGACCTCAGACTCGCCCAGGAAACCGAGCGGGCTGCTCCGCAACCAGGGAGGCCCCGCGCTGATACGTGCCGCCGGCAGCCCGAGCGCCACGCCGAATCGCTCGACCAGCTGGCCCGATGCCACCAGCCACGCCTGCCAGCGGTCCTTCGACCGAGGATTCATGCTGAACGACATCGAGTATTCGGGCACGCCGTTCGCGCTCGTCAAGAGCGCCAGGCGCCGGAAGTCCGGAGTCGGGACCACCAGAAGCTTTGGGCCCACCCCGCCGTCGACGATCTCGCCGCCGACGAGCACGACGCGGTCGTCGGCGACGCTCTCCGCGGCCACGAGGAGCGGCACAGTGCCCTTCCGCAGCGACGACCGACCCTTTGCTTGCACCGGGATGTAGGCGCCGTCGGTCAGGCGATGGACAAGCGCGTCGACCCCGCGATCCAACAAGGGACGAAACACGTGAAGCTGGCCTCGCGACTGCTCAGCCAGCAGAGCCCAAACCCGATCCTCGAAGACCTGGCCTGAAGCGCCGGCCTCGTCGCGCGTCCAGGGTCCCACCATGACGGGCTAGGGTAGGGTGAGCGTGTCGATTTGAGCGAATTCGTTGTTCTTGCGACCGCGGAGGAGGTGGCCGAGGCCGCCGCCGCGGAGATCGCCGAGGCACTTCGCGGAGCCGGAGGCTCGCTGGTGCTGACGGGCGGCACCTCGCCGATACGGACCTACGAGCTGCTGACCGAGCTCGAGGTGCCGTGGGGTCGGGTGTCGGTGCTTTTCGGCGACGAGCGCTGCGTGCCCCCGCTCGACCCTGAGAGCAACTACCGTGTGGCCAGGGAGAGTCTTCTCGACCGGGTCAACCCGGCGACCGTCTATCGCATCCCGGCCGAGCTAGGCGCCGACGAGGGCGCAGACCTGTACGCGGAGGTCGTCGCGAACGTGGCGCCGTTCGACTTCGTGCTGCTGGGAGTGGGGGAGGACGGACACGTCAACTCGTTGTTTCCCGGCCACAAGGCGCTTCAGTCTGAAGGCCTAACCGCCGGCATCCACGACTCGCCCAAGCCGCCGCGACAGCGCGTGACGATGACGCTCGAGGCGGTCCGCGACGCGCGCCGCGTTCTGATCATCGCGACCGGTGCGGGCAAGGCGGAGGCCGTTGCGAAGGCGAGGCGCGGCGAGACGCCATCCGGGATGATTGCCAACGCACGATGGCTGATCGACCGAGCTGCAGCAGGAAAGTAGCTTCCCCTCTCCCCCCAGGGGAGAGGGTCAGGGAGAGGGGCGTGGACGATGAAAGTTGAAATAGTCCCCTCAATCCTTTCGGCCGACGTCGGCCGTCTCACCGAGCAGGTCAAAGAGGCCGAGGCCGCGGGCGCCGACCGGATCCAGGTTGACGTCATGGACGGCCACTTCGTGCCCAACCTCACGTTCGGTCCGCTTGTCGTCCAGGCGGTTCGCAAAGCGACATCGCTCCCGATCGAAGCCCACCTGATGGTCCTGCGACCCGAGCTGTTCCTCGAGGCGTTCGCAAAGGCAGGAGCAACGCTGATCGAGATACAGGTGGAGGCGACCAGTTCTCTGTACCGGACGGTGCAGACGATAAATGAGCTGGGCGCGAAGGCAGGCGTGGCCATCAATCCCGCGACGCCGGTCGAAGACCTGCGCGAGATCCTGCCGTACATCGACCTGGTCAACGTGATGACGGTCGAGCCTGGATTCGGCGGTCAGAAATTCATCCCCCACAGCCCGGACAAGATCCGCCGGCTGCGCGCGATGTCAGCGGATATCGAGATCGAGGTCGACGGAGGCATCGACGCGCGGACAGCGCCGCTGGTCGTCGCGGCAGGGGCCTCGGTGCTGGTCGCGGGCAACTCCGTCTACGGGTACAAAGGCGGGATCGCCGCCGGCATCCGGGCCATTCGCGACGCTGTTGACTGACGACCTGAAGCGCGCGGCGGCTGAGAAGGCCCTCGAGCTGGTCCATGACGGGATGCTCGTCGGCCTGGGCAGCGGATCCACGGCCCGGTTTTTCACCGAAGGCCTGGGACGCCTCGTCGCCGAGGGGATGAAGGTGCGTGGAGTGCCGACCTCGCGCGAAACCGCGGAGCTGGCGGCGGAGCTGGGCATCCCGATCGTGACCGAGCTCCTCGGCCCGATCGACCTGGCGGTCGACGGGGCGGACGAGGTCGACCCGGATTTGAACCTGATCAAGGGCCGCGGCGGCGCGCTGTTCAGGGAAAAGCTGGTGGCCGCGGCGTCGAAGCGCTTTGTCGTCGTGATCGATGAGTCAAAGCTGGTCAAGCAGCTCGGCGTCGGGGTGCTTCCGGTCGAGGTGCTGCCGTTCCTGTGGCGCACGACGGCCGAGCGGCTGGCGGAGCTGGGGGTCAGCCTGGTCGTGCGAGGTGGGGAGGAGACGCCCTACATCACGGACAACGGCAACCTGATCCTGGACCTGACGGTGGGGGGCGGCATCGCCAAGTCGGCGGATTTCGGTTTCGAGCTCAAAAAGGTGACAGGGGTGGTCGAGCATGGGCTGTTCGTGGCGATGACCGACACGGTGATAGTCGCGGGACCAGAAGGCCCCAAAGCGATCGGCCGCTCTTCCCAGCCTGCGGGGAAGTACCCGGCGAAGCCGGGGGATGGGGCAGGGAGGTAATCGCTCCGCCGGCTGACCACATCGGCCCAGCCCCTCCGGCGCTGCGCGCCACCTCCCCATGCATGGGGAGGAGCATTTGCCGTTGTTGGCACAATGGGTCTCTCCGGACGGGTCGCCTAGCTCGGTCGAGGGCGCGGCACTGGAAATGCCGTAGGCCCGCAAGGGCCTCGTGGGTTCGAATCCCACCCCGTCCGCCAAATCGCAACGTCCTATGGACGGCCAACGCTCAGTGTGTTTGAATCGGGTTGACTTTTCGTCGGGCCCAGGTCGGAGGTGGTGGTTTATGGCTTCCTTCTATCGCAGGCTGGTCGGCATCTTTGGCGCAGCTTCCCTCGTCGCGGTGTTCATGGCCATCGGAGTGATCAGCGTCGCCGCGGACGAGAAGGGCGCGACATGCTCGAACGGATCAGTGGCTCCGGGCCACTACGACTCGCTGACGATCACCGGTTTCTGCAACGTCGACAGCGGCAACGTCACGGTCAATCACAACCTGACGATCGCCCCGGGAGGAGGCTTGAACGCAGCCTTCTCAGGTTCGGATTTGACGGTTGGACACGATTTGCTGCTCCAGTCCGGAGGCTTGTTGGTTCTGGGCTGCGAGCCATTTGCGTTTCCGTGCTTTAACGACCCAAACGGCCAGAACGGCGGCACACCTGGAATGCAGACCAGCCATAGCGTGGGCCACGACTTCGTCTCCGTCGGCGGCACACTGGTGCTGCTGCACCACAGCACGATTGGAGGCGAGGTGTCTCAAACCGGTGGCGGTGGCGGCCTCCCCTGCCGTGAGCTGTTTCCAAATGGCCCGCCCCCGTACACGACGTACGAGGACAACACCATTCACGGCGATGTGACAATCACAGGCCTCCACACGTGCTGGGCGGGCTTCTTCCGCAACACCGTCCATGGCGACGTGAACTGGAACAACAACCAGACCTGGGATGGGACGCCAGAGCCGCCCGGCGACCCAGCCGTAAACGGCGATGAGGACGGAAACGAGATCACGACAAACACCATCCATGGCAATCTCAACTGCTTCAACAACATGCCGGCGATTCAGTTCGGCGACTCCGGTGGAATTCCAAACACCGTATCTGGAAAGACCAGGGGGCAGTGCCTGGCGGTCGTTTAGGTCTGGCTTCGTAAAGAGGGCCCGAGCGCCGGGCCCTCTCCCACGGGCATGAACTCGCCACTCTGAAGGCTGGTCGCGATGTCCTTTACGTGAAGAGGCTCACCAGAGTGTGCCGTGGAGTCAGATTCGCAACTAGTTGATTGGTAAGACGCACCTACGATAGGGACGCTCATGCAGCGCATCGATCCACCTCAGTTGACCGGTCAGCTGTCGCCCGATGGCATGTGGCGATGGGACGGCACGCGCTGGCAGCCCGAGCCCTCGGTCTTTTCTCCGACGGCTCCGCCTCGAACCTCAAAGCGATCCTGGCTCGCCACCACAGGCGGCATCGCCGCGCTCATCGCTATCCCCTTCATCGTGGCCGGCTCCACCTTGCCCTTCGTCTACTACACCGACACCTCGAACGGTCCGGCCTCTTCCTCGATCTTCAATCTCGGCTACACCGGGGGCCTGTTCTTCGCCCTCGAACCGATAGCCGTCATGGTCTGCGCTCTCGTCACCGGCATCTTCCTCATCGCCTGGCAGAACCGGACCGTCCGCGCGGTGGGCACCGGTGTTCTGCTCGCCTTCGGGCTGCAGACCGTCGCGCTGTTCATCGGCTATATCGGCGGGGAGGCGCCCTACGGCCGGGTCGGCCCCGGCGGGCCGGTCGGCATCCTGGGTGGCATGGTCCTCCTGGCGGGCGGCGGCCTGGCCGCCGGCAGCCTGTTCGGGCGCCAGGCACCGGGCTCGGAGCAAACAGCCTCCTGACGCCCGGACCCTTGTAGCACCCGATTCCGCATCTCTGACGCCAGCCATGCGTGTCGAGGCCCCGCCAGGCGCACGCCACGGATAGTCCGGACGAAGCAGCACGAAGTCCAAAGCCAACTCCGGATAGTCCGGACTATCCGGGATTTGACGCCAGGCGTGCGGAATCAGGATCACCACCTGCAACCAGCAGCCGGTTTCCGGCATCTCACAAGCAGCAAGATGTCTGCCGCAGTGATGGAGCAACCGGCCCAGACCCTGGCGCGCGCCGCTCAGGGTGACCAGGATTCGTTCTCTGAGCTGATCGAGCCGCTGCTCGATCCCGCCTACCGGCTGGCCGCCGTCATGCTGGCCGACCGCGGCGCGGCCGAGGACGCCGTCCAGGAGGCCTCGGTCAAGGCCTGGCGGAAGCTCCGCCAGCTGCGCGGTGACGCGACGTCGCTCCGCCCGTGGTTTCTCTCGATCGTCGCCAACGAGTGCCGCATGGCGCGGCGGACGCGGTGGTGGTCGGTGATCAAGGTCGCCGACGTCGATGCGCAAGACAGGGCGCAGCCCGAGTCCTACTCGGACCTGCATCGAGCCCTGCTGCGCCTTTCACCGGATGACCGGTTGCCGCTGGTCCTCCATTTCTATCTCGACCTTCCGCTCGACGAAGTCGCGAGGGCGCTCCGCGTCTCGCCCTCTGCCGCCAAGTCGCGCATCTACCGCTCCGCCAAGCGGCTGCGAGCCGACCTGACCATGGACGAGGTGTTCTGAGATGAGCAACGAGAATTTCCGCCGCGAGCTGAACCGGGCCTTCGACGGCATGGCCGGCCAGCCCAGTCCGACCCTGTCCGGCCGCATCCGTTCCGCCATCGCGCGGCCGACCGCGGCCCGGAGCTACTACTGGATCGCCGCCGCCGCAGCGTGCGTCATCGCGGCGCTGATCGTCGGCGTGCTGTTCGTCGCCAACCCGCTGCACCGGCCGACCTCGAACGTTGGCGTGCCGTTGCCAAGCCCGAGCGCGTCTCCGTCGGCATCGCCAAGCCCATCGCCCTCCCCGTCGCCGAGTCCCAGCCCATCAGCGTCGCCGACGCCATCGACCGCAGCTTTCCAATGCGCGACGACCTATGGCCCCGTCACCCAGAGCGGCCCGGTGACGGCCTACGTCAGCAACGTTGCAACCGGGGCTCACGCCGGCTATGACCGGATCACGATCACCTTCGGCAACGGCGCGCCCACGAGCGTCGAGGTACAGACGCAGAACAACGCGACCTTCACCAAGGACCCGAGCGGACAGTCCGTCACGTTGGCCGGCGACCACGGCCTCCTCGTGACCATCCGCGGCGCCGACGCGCACACGACCTACAGCGGCTCGACCGACTTCAAGACCGGCTACACCAAATTGCTGGAGGCACAGCAGGTGCAGGACTACGAAGGCGTCGTGCAGTGGGGAATCGGGCTGTCCGGGAGCACCTGCTACCGGGTGTACCTGCTGAAGGGTCCCGACCGAGTGGTGATCGACGCGCAGACAGGAACCTGATAACTACATCAGCGGGTGGCGTAGCGATAGTTGGCGCTGGCGGTCATGGTGATACTTCGGGTCGGACTCTTTGCCGAACAGACTCGCGTACGGCGACAGACGCAGCCCGAACAGCTTTCCGATTGCTCTCACTCCGTCCAGCCACGTCAGCTTCTTGCCTTCGGCGCGGCTTCGGGCGTAGTACCGGATCGGCACCTCGTGGATGCGGTAGCCGAGTCGTAGGACTCGGGCCGTTATGTCCGGCTCGATGTCGAACCGGTTGCCCTGAAGGTTGAGGCGGCGCCACAAGTCGGCGCGCAAGGCTTTGTATCCGCTCTCCAGGTCCGAGATGTAGCAGTCGAACAGAACGTTGGCGGCAAACGTCACCGCCCAGTTGCCCATGACGAACCAGAAGCTGAACGCGGTCTGGCCGGCGAACCCGCGCACTCCGTAGACGACGTCGGCTCGGCCTTCGACGAGCGGCTGCAGAAGGGTGGGGTAGTCGCGCGGGTCGTACTCGAGGTCCGCGTCCTGGACGACCGCGAAAGGCATGCGGACCTCGGAGATCGCCCGGCGCAGCGCGGCACCCTTGCCTTGATTCGCCTCCATCCGGAATGGGCGCACCCGAGGGTCGCGTTCGGCGCAGCGACTCAGGATGGACCAGGTGCCGTCGGTCGACCCATCGTCGACGGCGACCACCTCGCCGACCTCCGGCCGCTCCAGGACGTGCTTCAGGATGACCTCGAGGGTTCGTTCCTCGTTGAAGGCCGGAATCATGACCGAGAGAATCCGGTTCAGGGACGGTGCTGCCGCCATCGAGTGCACAACTTTAATCGCGGGGTACAGTTTCCGTACACCGCCTAGGCGAAGGAGAGGAGCATGGCAACGCGAGCGTTCGACCCCGAAGAGACCACGCAGTGGGAGCAGGTCCGCCCGCGCAAGATCGCACCGGACCAGTGGCAGAAGTTCGAGGGCTACGCGTCTGAGATCTTCCAGGCGTTCGGCATGAAGCTCGACACGCCTGGCACGCGCGAAACTCCCAGCCGCTACCTGCGCGCCCTGTATGAGGCGACCTCAGGCTATGAGGGCGACCCCAAGCTCCTCACCGCGTTTCCCACGGAATGCCATGGTGGTCCTGACTGCACGATCAGCCAGGTCATCGAGGGACCGATCGAGTTCTATTCGCTCTGCGAGCATCATGCGCTGCCGTTTTACGGCCACGCGTACATCGGCTACATCGCGCACGAGGAGATCATCGGCATCTCCAAGCTGACCCGCCTGGTCCGTGTCTTCGCGCGCCGCTTCACGGTGCAGGAGCGGGTCGGGGTCGAGATCGCCGATGAACTGGTCCGCGTGCTCAAGCCCCACGGCGTCGCCGTACACCTCAGCGCGATGCACCTGTGCACGCAGATGCGCGGCGTTCGGGAGAGCCACTCGCGCACGTGGACTTCGTTCTGGCGCGGCAACTACGAGACCGACCCGCAGCTGCGAACCGAGTTCCTTTCGATCGCGGGCCAGCGGTCGGACCACTGATCGAACCGTTCGACGTCCTCTACGAGGCGGAGCTGCCCCGTTACGAGATGCCGGCGGACCTCGAGCGCATCTACGGCCGTCTGGGATTTGGTGACCGAGTCGTCTACTCGAACTTCGTCGCATCGCTTGACGGCGTCGTGACACTTGGCGACAGGCCTTCGGCGGGGTCGGTGATCAGCGGTCGCAACCAGGCCGATCGATTCCTGATGGGCCTGCTGCGCGCATGCGCTGACGCCGTGCTGCTCGGCGCCGGAACGCTGCGCGCAACGCCGGGTCATCGCTGGACGCCCGAGCATATCTATCCCGACGCCGCGGCCGGTTTCGCCGGGCTGCGCAAGAAGCTTGGACGCAAGCCGCAGCCCCGCCTCGTGGTGTTCACGCGATCCGGAGACATCGCGTTGGACCACCCGGCCGTGGTGGCGGGCGCGACGGTCGTGACGAGTGAGGCCGGTGCCAGGACGCTCGGCGGCCGGCTGCCCGATTCGTGCGACGTCATTCGGGCGGATGACGTGACGCGCGCTGTAGGCGAGCTGCGCTTGCGGGGATACGAAGTGCTGCTGACTGAAGGCGGCCCGCACCTGTTGGGCGAGCTGGTTCAGGCCGGCCTGCTCGACGAGGCGTTCCTCACCATCTCGCCCGTGATCGCGGGGCGGGATGTCGACGCACGCCTGGGCATGGTCGCCAGTGTCGAGTTTTTACCCGACCGCCAGCTCTGGAGCAGGCTCCTCAGCGCACGCCGCCACGAAGATTTTCTGTTCCTGCGCTACGGGCTGGGGAAGAGCTAGCAGGTACTCCCGCCAACCAGCAGCGGCGCCGAGGCCGCGACCGCCGGCGACGATGCGACCGCGACGACCGCACCCGACTTCACGCCGCTGGGAATGCTCACCGGCCAGTGGTCGGTCGGGATCTCGACGATGTAGCCGGTCGAGGGCGTCGTCGCGCTCGGGCCCGGCAGGTCGGTCGTCTGCCCCGTGCAGCGGTCGAAGAATTTGATCGTGTAAGCGACGTTGACCGACTTTTGAACCGCGGTGAAGTACACCGCGACCTCGAGCCTGCACGAGTTCACCTCGCAAGCTGTTGCCGTTTCAGCTGAGGATCCGGGGATGTCGCAGGGCGAGGCGACCGTGCAGATCTGCACCTTGCTGATCGGCGCCGCGCTCGCCGCCCCAAAGCTCGGCACGGCCTGGGGGCCGCCGGTCGCGGTGGGGCTCGGCGTCGCGTGAGGCGAGGTCGTCGC
>Ga0209806_1000491_pt1 | contig 26844 bp, 23 predicted proteins | sample GraSoiAngelo_152_FD_186166 | JGI IMG/M metagenome (GOLD analysis project Ga0209806, IMG submission 186166) | Grasslands soil microbial communities from the Angelo Coastal Reserve, California, USA - 14_1009_12_30cm (SPAdes) (version 2) | ecosystem: Environmental > Terrestrial > Soil > Grasslands ... | reverse complement strand
TACCCCTGCGTGTCGCCCCCCGGAAAAGTGATGGTATAGCCGAGCACCGGGACGTTGACGGCTCGCTGGGTCGGCCCGCCAAAGCCGTTAAGGCAGGTGTTGCAGGTGTAGGTAAACTGCTGTGTCGTCGCGACGGGGATAAAGGTGACCGGGGTAATGGAGCGGATGTCAAAACCGCGGATGTCGGACTCCCCGCCCATATAGAAACGGCTGTAGGGAGGCGGTTCCCCGCCTCCATAACCGGTGGTAAACGCGCCAGAAGCGTGAAAACCCAAAATATTGCGGTGTTTATTCACCGGATGGTAATACTTCCAATCGACCACATTGGTGATGCTCTTGACGTTGCCGCCGAGCCCGGAAAATCCGAGCGAATAGAAGTAGCTCTTCCCGCCGGTGGGATTGATCGGGTTGTTGACGGTGTTATAGGTGATCGTGGGAGTGATGGTGCTCGAAACGATTCCGTTCAGCGCGCTCGGACCGGCGATGCTGCGGAACTGCACTTGGGTAAACAAGAGCTTCGATGCATCGTTAAAAGCCGTAATGTTGGTCCGCGTCAGTCCATATTGCAGTCCGATGCGGGTGAACGAGAGCTTTCTGACGGGATAGCTAGCGAAGAACGTGAACCCGGTGCTGTCCTGATTGTAGTTCTGAACGAATTGCGGGTTAATGCTGACGGACTGGCCGGTCAGGAGTGCGGCCTGCCGGGCTTGGTCAAATTTATAACGGCTGGAGAAAATTGTGAAACCGGAAGAAATGGGCCGATCAAAGAGATAGGGCTCGGTAAATCCGAAAAGGAAACTGCGGGAAAGATCGCCAAACTGCGCCGAAAACGTCAAAGTTTCGCCAAGACCGAGGAAGTTGTTGGTCTGGTAGGTGAGGCCGATGAAGCTGCCGGCCAGGCCGCTGACACCGCCCTGCAAGCCGATCGACTGTTTGCCCTTTTCCTTCAGCTTGAGGTTGATGTCTACCGTGCCTTCTTTGTTGTTGCGCTTGATCTCCGCGGCTTTGTCCGCTTCGATCTTGTCGAAGTAATCCAGCTGATTGAGGCGCAGGATGCTGAGCTCCCAGAGACGTTTGTTGAAAAGCTGGCCTTCATCGATCATCAGCTCGCGGCGAATTACTTTGTCGCGCGTGGTGGTGTTCCCGCTGAAGTCGATGCGCCTGACGAAATACTGCTTCTGTTCGTCGAACTTGAGCGTCAGGTTGATGATTTTCTTTTCCTCGTCGATTTCCGTTTCCGGTTCGGGAGTGAAATCGATAAATCCGTATTCGCCGTAGATCTTGCCGTAGGTCTCCAGGGCCTTGCGAACCTTTTCGGTGGAGAAGAGGTCGCCCTGTTTGAGGGGGAAAGCGCTTTTCAGGGCCTCGACCTTGAGGGACAGCGCCTTGTCCGGATCGGCGCTGACGATCTTCAGCGCGCCCATGTGGTAGCGCTCGCCTTCTTCGATGGGGATGGTGATATTGACGGCCTTGCCGTGGCTGCGTCCCATGACCAGGGGAACACCGAGGCGATAACCTTCGGTGTCCATGTTCTCGAGAATCGGTTCGCCGACGGACACCTTGAAGTAGCCATTGTCGCGATACAGGCCGCGCACACCGACTTCCAGATCCTCGCTCAATTTCTCGCGGTCGTACGTCTTCGTGAGCACCGGGATATACCAGAAGTAGAGAGGAATCGAGTAGGGCCGGTCGTGACGCATGGCACGAATCAACTTGCGGTCGCTGAAAGCGTGGTTTCCGGTGAATTTGATCTTGCCGACCTTGACTTTCGGGCCTTCCTCGATCTTGAAAACGAGAATGACGGCATTGCTGGAAGCAATGCGCTCGTACTGGGGAGTTACCTTGGCGAACTGCCGGCCGTGTTCGCCCAGCAATTCCTTTAGCACGACTTCTGCTTTCTTGATTTTCGTGGGATCGAACTGGCTTTCCACGCTCAGACCGACCTTGCGCTCCTTGAAGCGGTCGAGAATATCCGATTCGGAAACGGAGTGGATGCCGTCGTAGCGGATACGGCGGATCTGCGGGCGTTCCTTCACCTCAAAGATGATGATTTTGCCGCCTGCGCGATTGGGAGAATCTTCCACGCGGAGCTTTACGTCCTCGAAGAATTGCGTGTTCCACAGCGCTTGAAAATCACGGCGCAGGGTCTCTTCATTGTAGACATCCCCGTCGCGGCTGAAGATGCGCGCCTTCAGCGTGTCGCTGCGCACGCGGCGATTGCCGATGAAATCGATGCGCTCAACGACCAACTGTTGTTGTTGTTGTTGTTGTTGTTGTTGTTGTTGACCGGCAGCCTGCGGATCGGCGGCGGAACGGTCCTCCCGGACGTCTTTGCCGGTGGCATCATCAAAGGAAGGGGACGACAAATAGGGGCGTGCTGATGAGGAGGCATCCGCGCGGGAATCTTCCCGCCTGGCTGCCGGTGACGCGATCGCCAAAAGCAACACCATGGCAATTATCCACGTCACTCGAGGCGCAAAAAATCCACACGGCGAACAAACTCTTCTTTGAGCGGCCGCTGAGGTCGTCAAGGCCGCGCCCCCAAACTCAACTTGTTTTTCTCCCGCCGGACCCGGTGTGGGCCGGCCGTGCGTTGTGTCAGATTCGCTAGTGGACGACCGGGGTTGCCTCACCGACGGGACGGAACGACAGGCCTTCCCCGGCGACGTAGATCTGCAGAGTCGCCGGCCGTTGAATTCCACCCTGGATCAGCGCCTCGGAGAGCGGGTCCTCGACATACTTCTGCAAAGCCCGGCGGAGCGGACGTGCCCCATAGCTGCGGTCCGCACACGTTTTCTCGAGGATCCACTGTCGTGCTTCCGGTGATACCACAATCTGCACCTGCCGGTGAATCAGCGTGTCGTTCAACTGGCCCACCAGCAAATCGATGATGCGGAGCAGATCTTCGTCGCCGAGCGGATTGAAAATAATCACTTCGTCCAGCCGGTTCAAAAACTCCGGATTGAACGCCCGCTTAACTTCGTTCATTACCATATCTTCCATGCTTTTCTGCCCGGCTTCATCAGCGCCGGACTGGAAGCCCATGGTGGTGCGCTTTTGCAGGTGACGCGCACCGAGATTGGAGGTCATGATGATGATCGTGTTCCGGAAATCCACGGTATTGCCGAGCCCGTCGGTCAGCTGCCCGTCTTCGAACACCTGCAACAATATATTAAAGACGTCCGGATGGGCCTTCTCAATTTCGTCGAGCAGGATGACCGAGTAAGGCGTCCGGCGGACGCGTTCCGTTAATTGCCCGCCTTCTTCGTAGCCCACGTACCCGGGAGGCGCGCCGATCAGCTTCGAGACGGAGTGCTTCTCCATGAACTCCGACATATCGAAGCGAACCAGCGATTTCTCCGAACCGAACAAAAACTCCGCCAGCCGCCGGGCCACTTCCGTCTTGCCGACGCCTGTCGGCCCCAGGAAAAAGAAGCAGCCCACCGGCCGCAAAGGCGACTTGAGACCGGCACGGCTGCGGCGAATGGCGCGCGCCAGCGCGGTAATGGCCTTGTCCTGGCTGATGACGCGCTTGTGCAGTTCCGGCTCGATGCGCAGAAGTTTTTGTTGTTCGTCTTCCTTGATGGAAGTCACCCCGATGCCCGTCCAGCGCGAAACGACCTCTTCAATGTCTTCGCGAGTCACGATGCCCGTCGAGGCGTCGTCCAATTTGAAACGTTCGCGCAACCCCCGCAGGTTTTCTTTTTCCTTGCGCTCTTCCTCGGAATAGAAACGCGCCTTTTCGAATTCGTGATTGGCGATGGCTGTTTCCATCCGGTGGGTGATGAATTTCACGCGCTTCTGCACTTCGCCGACTTCTTCGGGAACGGTGGCCTGGCGCAGCTTCACGCGCGCGCCGGCTTCGTCAATCAGGTCGATGGCTTTGTCGGGAAGAAAACGGTCGGGGATGTAACGGTTGGAAAGATAGACGGAGTAGCGCAGCGCTTCGTCCGTGTAGCTGACGGCGTGGAATTTTTCGTAGCGCTCGCGAACACCCTGGATCACCTGCACCGCTTGCTCTTCGTCCGGCGCGGGAACTTTCACGGACTGGAAGCGGCGCTCCAGCGAGCGATCTTTCTCCACCGACTTGCGGTATTCGCCCGGCGTAGTGGCGCCAATGCACTGAATCTCTCCGCGTGAGAGCGCGGGTTTCAAGATGTTGGCGGCGTCGAGCGAGCCTTCGGCAGACCCTGCGCCCACCAGCGTATGCAGCTCGTCGATAAATACGATGGAGTTCTGGCTCTCCATCAATTCCTTCATGATGGTCTTCAGCCGCTCTTCAAACTGGCCGCGGTATTTCGTGCCCGCCACGATCAAAGAAAGATCCAGGGAAAGGATGCGCTTGTCCGCTAAGAACGGGGGAACATCGCCATCGGAAATGCGCTGCGCCAAGCCTTCGACGATGGCGGTCTTGCCCACGCCGGGCTCGCCGATCAAAACCGGATTGTTCTTGGTGCGGCGGCACAGAATTTGAATGACGCGTTCGACTTCGTTTTCGCGGCCGACCAGCGGATCGAGCGAGCCTTCCGACGCCGCTTGCGTAAGGTCGCGGCTGAATTCCGCCAGCAAAGATGTTTCCTTTGGCCGCGCCGCCGTTTTTTCACCGGACGTGCGCGCCAGCTCTTCCCGTAACGTGGAAAGCCGCAGACCACGCTCCATCAAAATCTCCGCGCCGAAGCACTTTTCTTCACGCAGGATGCCCAGAAGAAGATGCTCGGTGCCGACGTGTTTGTGACCGAGACGTTCCGCTTCTTCGGCCGCCATGTTGAGGATGCGCTTGCACTCCGCGCTGAGCGGCACTTCAACCGACGTGGAGATGCGCTCGCGGATGGTGATGCGGGCTTCAATCTCTTTTCGTATCGATTCGATCGAGCCTTGCTGCCGCAGGAAACGGTTGGCCAGGGCTTTGTCCTCGCGCATCAAGCCGAGCAGCAGATGCTCGGTCTCGATGTACGGGCTGCCATACTGGCTGGCTTCGTACCTGGCGAAAAATATGACGCGTCGCGCTTTCTCTGTATAACGTTCGAACACGTTAGCTCGCTTCTCCCCCTAGGGTCCCGCTCGCCGTGGCCGCAGCCTCGGGAGTTCGCAGCACGCCATGCTCCAGCACCAGTATCCGGTCACACCGCGAGGCGAGCGCCAGGTTGTGCGTCGCGATCAGCGACGTCAACTGGTGCGTGCGGTGCAGCCGTTCCAGCAACTCGAACACGGCCCAAGCATTCTGTTCGTCCAAATCTCCGGTAGGTTCATCTGCCAGCAGCACTGACGGCCCGGTGACGAGCGCCCGGGCAATCGCGACGCGCTGCTGTTCCCCTCCGGAGAGTTCCCCTGCGCGGTGATCAGCCCGATTATCCAAGCCAACCTCCGCGAGCCACTTCCGCGCCATCCCCAGCGCGGAAGCAAGATTTTCGCCGCGCACCAGCAGCGGCATGGCGACGTTCTCAGCGGCCGTGAAATCCGGCAACAACTGGTGGCGCTGCCACAAGAATCCAATGGCACGATTCCGGAATTCCGCCAGCGCCCCATCGTGAATCGATTCAATGGCTTTCGTTGCGAAGTATACTGTACCGCTCGTTGGCGTGTCTAGCGCGGCCAGCAAATGCAACAAAGTACTTTTGCCGGCTCCCGATGGCGCCACGATGGCGACCATCTCTCCCCGCCGCAAACTCAAGTTGGCATCCGCCAGAACGCAGATGCTTTTCTCGCCGCTACCATAGGTTTTCTGAAGGCCGCGCGATTCCAGAACCACGGCGACGTTCCGCGGATCCTCGGTGGCTACTCCGCTCGCGAATTGTGTGTGCTGGGTCATTCTGCTGCCGGCCTTCGGGCGTCATCGCGCGCCGTCCTGCCACCCTAATTAGTTAGATGCTGGTGCCACAATCCCCGTGCCGTGCCGTAGTGTGCGTCCGTTTACCCAAACTGTTTCCTATTTCCGCCAGTCCCTTGCCTACCCGAAAGTGGGCAATTTTGGGTCAAACTGAAACACTTATAATCTTTCTGTTTTCAACAGCTTGGGGCAGGTTTTGCGGCGGCCGACGCTCCAGGCACGCGCCCCGCTCCGACCGCCCTGCCTCTCTCTCTTGCTAGGAGCAAATCTCGCGCCAAATTGCTCACGGAATATCACTAGCTCAGGCGCTCCCACACTTCATTCATACCGCAGGACTTCCACCGGCAGGAGCCGCACGGCAGCGCGAGCCGGCAAGATCGTTGCGGCGATCGAGATTCCCATGGCCACCGTAGTGATCCACAGGCCATCGAGAACACTCGGATGAAAAGGCACATAAGGAATGGCGTACACCTGCGGATCGAGAGGAATCAGATGGTAGCTACCCGCCACCCAGGAGAAGGTATAGCCGGCCACCAGGCCAATCAGCGTGCCCAGGGCTCCGATGCTGATTCCCTGCCAAAGAAAAATCGTCCGAATCTGCTCGCGGCGCGCGCCCATAGACCGCAGCACGGCGATGTCGCGTGCTTTGTCGGTGACGGTCATGGAAAGAACCACCAGAATGTTGAGACCGGCGACGAAAGTAATCAGACCGATGAAAATCGCGGTGACCAGCTTTTCCAGCCTCAAGGCCCGGAACAGCGCGCGGTTCTCTTCCATCCACGTGGTCGTTGAAAAGCCCGGCCCGGCGGCTTGCCGGACCTGTTCCGCAATTTCGCCCGCCAGTTCCGGCTGATGCAGTCGGAACTCGAGGACGTTGACAGCGTCCCCCGCGCCGGAGAGCCCCTGCGCGGCGGCCAGCGTCATGAAACACCAATTCTCGTCGTAATCGTAAAACCCGGAATCGAAAACTCCGGCAACACGAAACCGCCGTGTCCGCGGCGTCAATCCGTAGGGTGTCAATCGTCCCTGGGGACTTGTGAGCGTCACGTAATCACCCGGAGAAACCTTCCACTCCTCGGCAATTTGTTTCCCGATGAGCAGCGCTTCGATGCCCTCCGCGTCCGCAGAAAAGTCCAAGCTTCCGGCGGCGATGCGTTGCAATGCTTGGTCGCTTTTTCGCTCCCGCTCGGGATCGATGCCTTTGGTGACCACCCCTCGCGCTTGTCCCGCGAAGGAAAGCAACACTGTCTGGTAGACTGCCGGTGTGACGGAGCGCACGCCCGCCCCTCGGGCGAGCTGGGTGGCCAGTTCCTCGTAGTTTTTGATTCCGCCGCTGCCCGGTCGCGTTAAGGAGACATGGGCGGTCACGCCGAGCAGCCGGTCTTGCAGCGTCTCGCGGAAACCGGTGTTCATGGAGAGCGCGATCACCAGGGTGGCCACCCCCGCGGCCACCCCGATCATGGAAAAGAGCGTGACCAGCCGCAGGACTGCCGGCCGGTACGGAGACCGCAGATAGCGCTGGGCCACGAACCATTCGAATCGCATGGTGGTTGGAAGAATACGTTAGGCGCGGTGCGCTTCGGAAGATGATTCGCCGCTTTCCGGACGCAACAAGGGGAAGAAGATGACGTCGCGGATCGAGGGCGAATCCGTCAGCAGCATGGTCAGTCTGTCAATGCCGATGCCTTCGCCGGCTGTGGGGGGCATGCCATGGCAGAGTGCGCGAATATAATCCGCGTCGAGCTGCTTGGGGGCTTCGTCGCCGCCTTGGGCGATCTGCTTAAGAAAGCGCCGCTCTTGCTCGGCGGGGTCGTTCAACTCGGAGAAGCCGTTCGCCACTTCCATGCCCGCAACGTAAATTTCGAATCGTTCCGTCAGCGAGGGATCTTCCGGCTTTTGTTTTGAAAGTGGTGAGATATCCGTCGGAAAGTCGTAAAGGATGGTGGGCTGGACCAGCTGGTCTTCTGCCATGGTCTCGAAAAGAAGGCCCGTCCATTGGCCGTCCTGGAGGGGGCCCTTGGCCGCCGCGTAGGGCGCACCGGCTCCCTTGGCCCACAGGTTATAGCGATTTGTGGCTTCCTGTGCGCCGCCCGGCGCGGCCAGTTTTTCCCGTGTGGGCGCCTGGCCCGCACCCGCGGGCCAATACTTGCCGATCGCTTCGCGCATCGAGAGCCGTTGCATCTTCGAAAAATCAAGCTCGGCGTCACCGTATTTCACCGTGGTTGAGCCGGTAATGTTCTCGGCCAGCAGCCGAAACATCTGCTCGTTCATGTCCATCAAGTCGCGATAATTGCTGTAGGCTTCGTAGAACTCCAGCATGGTGAATTCGGGATTGTGCTGCGTGGAAATGCCTTCGTTGCGGAAATTGCGGTTGATCTCGTAAACACGGTCGAATCCCCCGACCGTCAATCTCTTGAGATAGAGCTCCGGCGCGATGCGCAGATACAAATCAATGTCCAGCGTGTTGTGGTGGGTTATAAACGGCCGCGCGGCGGCACCTCCGGGGATGGGATGCATCATCGGCGTTTCGACTTCGATGTACCCTCGCGCATCAAAGAACCGCCGCAATTCTTGGATGATTCGCGCGCGCGTTACGAACACCTGCCGTGACTCTGCATTGGCGATGAGGTCCAGATACCGCTGGCGATAGCGCACCTCGACGTCCGACAGGCCATGCCATTTTTCCGGCAGCGGCAGCAGCGCTTTCGAAAGGAAGAAAATCTTCTCGACCCAAATAGACAACTCATTGGTCTTGGTTCGAAACAGGTGCCCTTCGACGCCGATCGAATCGCCCAGGTCCAGCAGATGAAACAGTTGGAATCCCGGTTCGCCGACGACATCTTTCTTTACGTAGATCTGAATACGCTTGCCAGCTCCTTGCAGGTGCGCAAAGCCCGCCTTCCCCATCAGCCGGAACGACACCATCCGGCCGGCGACCCGCACCTCCTTGTTCATCGTCTCTAACTCCGCGCCGGGGGTCTGACTGTACTGCTCCACCAATGCGGCGGGTGTGTCCGTCCAGCGAAATTCCCGCGGATAAGGGTCGTACCCCAAAGCCTGGATCTGTTCGAGTTTCTTTTGGCGCTGTTCAAACTGATCGCGCGGCTCGAATTGCAAAGGGAGAATCCTTTCCGAGAGAAGTGATGGAGTCCGAGTATAAGGGCGCGCCTCATCCCGGAGCAAGGAACACCCCCCGGCATCCCTCGTGCGCAAAGAGCATAGCTGGCACGCCGAAGCCCGGTGGCCTTCCCTTTGCTCTCCGTAAAAAGTCTTGAACTACGAGCGTTGCGCGCGAAGAAACTTATGGTTTGCCGGATGGTTTTTGCTATACTCCCACATCTGGCTCATCGGAGAACTCCTGTGAAAGACGCTGTCCGCTCCCTTCCCCGCGGAATGTCTGTCAAAGACGATTGGCGAGCCTGGCTACCCCAAGAAAAATCACAGGTTTTCCACAAGCAAGTCTACGAACTCGAATGCAGCTACGCCATGTTGAGCGTGTCGCTGGATGAGGCTATCGAACTGCGACAACTGGGACACGCCGGCAAGTCTCTCCAGGCGGTGGGCATAACTTCGGGCCTCTGCAAGCTGCTGACCCGGGAGCTCACTGGCTTGCTGCGTGCTCTGGCCGAGCACGCCAAACATTACGGAACCATCCCCAACGCCGCGGCACTCGATGCTGCGAACTTTCAGGGAGCAAGAGCCCAGCGATCGGCGCGCATGAGCGCCCTGCTCAACCACGTGCTGTTTTCCCAAAGACTGCAGTTCCTTCATAAGGTAAGCACTTTGGAGGAAATGGTTGAGGATCTTGCCAAGGGATTTCGCCACGCCGCCGATGAGCTCGCCGAACGAAACTCCTTGAATCCCAAGAAAATGTGGGCTGAGGTGGACGCGGACCACTACGATCTGAATACGTGCTTGCGAGAGGCCATAGTGGTGCTCAAGTCTTTCTTGATTGTACTGCCCGAAAGCCAGCTGGGGGCGTTCGAAAACACCGTTCGCCAACAATCTGAGGAAGCCGAACTCCCGTCCCGGCAGCGCTTGATCCGCCATGGACGAATGACCGCGATCGCGGGAGAATGATCAAACCTGCTGACCCGCAAGGATCCGGGAGACTCACCCTGGGAATGACTGGGTGTCCGTTTAAGTCCTGCGGGTTTGTGCCAGGACAACTCAAGGGGGTATTCGGCGCATCCGAACTGGTGGATGCGCCGCTATTGGACCGTTGGCTCGAAACCGACCAAGCGATCCCAAAGCGCCGACCTCTCTACAGTCCACCAAACCGGTGACTGAAGCGGAAGCCATCCGTCTGGCTCAGGCCGGGGATGCCGCGGCTTTTGAATTTTTGTACCACTTGCATAGCCGCCGCGTCTACGCCTTGTGCCTGCGCATGGTGAATAACCCCTCCGATGCGGAGGATCTGATGCAGGAAGCTTTCCTGCAGCTCTTTCGCAAGATTGGGACTTTCCGTGGTGAGTCGGCCTTTTCGACCTGGCTGCATCGCATGACGGTCAATGTGGTGCTGATGCGGTTGCGCAAGAAGTCGCTCCCATTGGCCTCGCTCGAAGAAACGACGGATCCCGACGATGAAATGGGCGGCCCCAGGAAAGACATTGGTGCGCCGGATTTGCGCTTGAGCGGCGCCGTGGACCGGGTCAATCTGGAACGTTCAGTCGAAAAGTTGCCGCCGGGTTACCGGACCGTGTTTGTATTGCACGACGTACAGGGCTACGAGCACAACGAGATTGCGGACATCATGGGATGCTCGGTGGGGAATTCGAAGTCGCAATTGCATAAAGCGCGCACACGGCTGCGGGACCTGCTCCAAGAAGAGGTACGCCAGCAGGCCCGGCAGGAACGCCACGCGGCGAAAACCCATACGGCGCATGATGATTGAGCTACAATGTGTGCAATTCGAGGGTGGGGTAAGCGACTTCGCGGCGGGACACGGGTGATTTGCGCGCAAACGATTTGAGAGCGGCGGCCTGGGGCAGTCTTCCAGCGCCGGCTTCAGCGGAGTGAAGGACCATGCAGTGTAAGGACGTGGAACTCGTAGTCGAGCAAGACGGTCTGGCACCGCTACCGGAAGCAGCACGAGCGCATTTGGCCGCTTGCGGCCAGTGCCGGGAATTTGTCGCCGATCTGGCGACCATTGTTTCTGTCGCGAATGAATTGCCCGCCGAAGTCGCACCACCCGCACGCCTATGGCTTTCCCTCCAGGCTCAACTGGAACTGGAAGGAATTATCAAAACGCCGGTAGTTCCTGCTGGGGGTCAGCGTTCTTCCTGGTGGCAGGGCTTCAATGATCTGTTTCGTAGGCGCGCTTTGGCGACTGCCACTGTGGGTGTGCTGATCGTGGCCGCGGGAGTCCTCGAATTGTGGCAGCCGCCGGATGCCCTTCGGGAAGCTCCCGCGAGTGTTGCGGTTCCGGCTTGGCAGATTCCCTTCGCGCAAACTGCCAAAGTCTTGAATGAGCAGGAAATCGATCTTAGAAACATGCAGCTTGCCAGCACTTCTGCGGTGGACACCTCTTTCCGGCAGAACCTGCAGCAAGTGGATGATTTTATTGCCGACTGCGAGCGCCGTGTGCATGCTGCCCCGCAGGACGACCTGGCGCGCGAATATCTGTCCAACGCCTATCAGCAAAAGGCCGAATTACTGTCCGCGATGATGGATCGCGGAGGGAGTGTCCAATAACATGGGAACCGCAAGGATGGGGTGGCGCGCTTTGAGGTCACACATACATTTGGCCGCTTGGCGGCCGCATGTCGAACGCAGCATGCTGCCGGTACTTAGCGCCGCAGCTTTTCTCTGCTCGGGCCTGCCCGCGGTAGCCGCCGGCCGGCATCTGGAAAAGCATTTTGCGGTCAACGCCCGCCCGGTGGTGGTGATCCATAACGTCGCCAACGGCCGCATCGAAGTGAAGTCCTCGAAAAACGCCGCGGTGGACGTCGTGGCCAGCCAGACTTCCGACAAGATTGGCTTTGAGATGGAACAAGCCGGTGACCGCATCGACGTCACCGCCAACATTCTCGATGCGTCCGCGCAGCCCCGGGAGCTGGAAGCCAGCCTGCAGCTGACCGTGCCCGAAGAAACAGAATTGCAGCTCAAGACCGAGACGGGACTTATCTACGTCGAGCAGGTCATGGGCGATATGACGCTGGAAAGCGTCGCCGGCGATGTGCACCTGAAGGAAGTATCCGGCTACATCATTGTGCGCACCACCGAAGGTTCGCTGGTCTGCACGCAGTGTGCCGGTAAGCTGGATTTCAAGTCCATCAGCGGTGGCGCCCAGGTGCTGCAGCCGGCGCTGACCAACGTCAGTCTCTTCACCACTTCGGGGAATATTCTCTTTGACGGGGATTTTGTCCGCACTGGCCTGTACACCATGAAGAGTGGCAAGGGTCTTGTCGAAGTTCACTTCTCGGGTAACGATTCGTTTGACCTCAAAGCGCAAACCGCCATGGGCACGGTCGACAATCAAGCGGCCGCGTACCTGAAGCCCGATTCCCACGGCGTCAAACGCCTGGCATCGAAGTTCACTAAGGGGCTCTTTGGCACCGTCGGACAGGGCCTCGCCAAAGTCGAGCTCTCCTCCTACAGTGGTACAATTCGCATTCTGAAGCGCGACTAGTTTTTAGCGCTGCCATCAGCGTGACCACTACACCTCCTTTCGGCGGGTCGCAACCCCGCGTACCGATCCTGGGCCTGGCTGGCTTTATGGGTTCCGGCAAAACCACCATCGGCACGCTCCTGGCCCGCCAGCTCGCCTGGCGCTTTGTTGATCTCGATGACCGCATCGAGGCTTCCGCCGGCCTCCCGATTCCCCAAATCTTCGAACGCCTCGGTGAACCTGCTTTTCGGCAAATGGAAGCGGATCAGCTCCGTGCCGCTCTGGGCCGCGCTTCGGAGCTGAAAGAGAGCACCGTTCTCGCCCTTGGCGGCGGCACTTACGCGCAGCCAGGCTGCCCCGATTTTCTGCGTGCTGCCGGCGTTGTGGTTTTGTGGCTGGATGCGCCCATCGAAGTTTTGCTGGCGCGATGCATGACCATGACCGGGCGTCCGCTTTTCCGTGACGAAGCCAGCTTTGGCGCGCTCTATGCCTTGCGTCTGCCTTCCTATCAACTTGCCGACCACCGCGTGGACAGTTCCGGCGAGCCAACCCAGGTTGTCGCGGAAATTCTGCGCCGCGGCATTGTTGCTTCCGGTGGAAACGCTGCGCATCTGGTGGTTGAGAAACCCTGGCCCTGAGAGAGAATGGACACGGAGGTAAGAAGCGCCGTGAAATTCAGAACCGCATCGCTGGCATTGACACTGGGAATCGTGGCGTGGTCTCTCGCGGCTCAGAAGAAAGCCGCGGAAACATCCGGCCCGGTTGTCTTCGCCCAGGACAAGGGACGGTTGACCATCAAGCTCGGCGGACAGACCGTCGGCCACGAAGAATTTGAAATCGCGCGGTCTGGCGGCGGCTGGCTCGCCAAAGGCACGGCGGAAATCAAGCCGCCCGGGGGTGACTCCAGCAAAGTGTCCGGCTCACTGACGCTGCAGGCCGATGGCGCGCCCGTCAGCTACGACTGGAGCGCCCAGGCGGGAAAAACCAACGGAGCGCACGTCCTGTTCGCCAACGGGGTGGCAAGCATTACCCTGGAGATGCAAGGCGCGCGCCCGTTCCAGCAGGACCTCTCGTTTAATTCACCGCTCATCGCCGTTCTGGACAACAATCTCTACCATCAGTACGCGGTCCTTGCGCGCATCTACGACTGGTCCAAGCGCGGGGTGCAAACTTTTCCGGTGATCATTCCTCAGGAATTGACGCCGGGTTCGATCACCGTCGAATCGACTGGATCCGCCAGTGCCGAGGGCAAAACCTACGAAGGCCTCAAAGTCAGCACTTCCGACCTGCAGATTCTTGTTTTGCTCGATGACCATCACCGGCTGATGCGCTTGGAAGTTCCCGACGCCAAAGTGTCCGTGGTTCGCGAGTAGTTGATTCTCGACGGAAATTTTTTCCGCAAAGAAGAACCGCGGCGTCCCAGTGATTACCGGGACGCCGCGGTTCTTTGTGCTCTGCCTTGAAAAAAACTTATCGCGCGAGCGGCCGTTGAAAAACGGACTTCCCGAAGGGCGCGTCCGGACGCCGCAGCGGATAGCCCTGCGGACTACCATGGGTGTGCGAGTGCGCAAGCCCATTCGAATGGCCGGTACCGATGGGACCGCTGCCATTCACCGACGCGGGCTGCGGAAGCCGCGCCGGATTACCGATAGGGCGGAGATTGATGGGCACTGCACGAACGTGGTCGCTGATGGCCTGTAGCCTCTTCAGGATGGACTGCCATTGTTCCCAATCCAATTGCCGCAAGAACGGACGCAAGCCCTGAATGAAGGGATCTTCCAGCAGCGCTTCGCCGTCGGATTCCGGGATGAAAAACCGGTTCAAGCCGACGTTGAGCGCCTCGGAGATTTTCTCCAGCGTGCCGAGGCTCGGCGTCATCTGGCCGCTTTCGATGCGGGAGAGGTAGGAGCGCGAGACCTTCGAGCGCGACTGCAGTTGGCTCTGGGTCATGCTGCGCGATTCCCGCAACTGGCGAATGCGCTGGCCGATATTCTCGACCGTCTCCTGGTTGACGAACTTTTCTGGGGTTGGTTCAGCGGCCTCTTCCTCCGGAGGTGCCGGTGGAGGAATCAGGAACTCCAAACGCTGAGGCAAGGCGCGCACGCAACGGCGGCAATTCCCGGTGCGCGTCCGGTATTGAACGAGACCACATGTCTTACAGCGAATGACTTCCCGATCCATTTCTAACGAGCTCATCACTTTTTCCAATTGTGCAGACACCGGTACTCCTTGCTGACTGTTTTCCGGCGTGCGGATTCAGGAAGGAACGCTGGAACGTTCGCTGGGAAGGCAGTTGCTGGCGCACTCGGAGTATCTTTCGAACTGCCATTTTCTGTCAAGAGTATTCTTGAACTATTTTTGTCTTGGCTATCCTTGTTTCGCCATGCTACGCCCGGTTTTCGCCTGTCCTTATGGGCAGTGGCCCGCCTTCGCTTCCCGGATTTCCACGAATGCTGGTGTAGTCTTGGGCCTCCCACCGCACCAGTTGTGGTGCGTTCCCCCGCCAAGGTTTTCTACAACCTGGTGATTTCGACGCCTTTCGCTTGTCACCCCGCCATTTCTGGCCCCGCTCGCAGTTCTGGAGGTGGCCAGCATCCGCACGGTTCCAGGAACCGCACGGTCGTCCGCCCATCGCCAAACAAATGTTAAAGAGCCGCCGTCCCGTATTGACCGGAAGATGGGGCAGCTGGAGTCAGCCGGGCTTCCTCGACAGCACCCTCCTGCCCCTCGCGCAGCCGCCGAAAGACGCACTGCTTCGCGGCTCCCTGCATTTCCCTACTCCCGGCCTCCCAAGCTACACTATCGGCTCGATTTCGGGAGCGCCGCATGCCCACACGCGAGGATGCCTGGAGACTGTTGTGCGAATACACGGCTTCGGAGAGCCTGCGCAAACACATGCTCGCTGTCGAAGCATGCGTTCGCGCTTATGCGCGCAAAACGGGCGCCGATGAAGAAGTGTGGGGCCTCGCCGCGTTACTGCACGATTTCGACTACGAGCGCTGGCCCAATCACGAACACTCGCCTGACGAGGGGCATCCGTCGGAGGGCGCAAAAATCTTGCGCGAAATGAGCTACTCCGAGGAGATCGTCCGCGCCATCCTCTCTCATGCGGACTATTCGAACGTGCCGCGCCAATCTGCGCTGGAGCACACGCTCTTTGCCTGCGACGAGCTGGCCGGCTTCTTGACCGCTTGTGCGTACGTGCGCCCGTCGAAAAGTATTTTGGATCTGGAAGTGGACTCCGTGAAGCGGCGCATGAAAGACAAACTCTTCGCCAAGGGCGTGTCGCGCGAGGATGTGCGCAAAGGCGCCGAAGAGCTTGGCGTTGCGCTGGAAGAGCATATCGCCTTCTGCATCAGAGCCTTGCGCGAGCACGCAGAGGCTCTGGGGCTGCGCGGCTCGCTTTGAAACTTAGAGCACCGGTCGAGAGGATCAGCGGTGGGCGTACAACACCAGTGCCGCGCCGAATAACATGCTGGCGATCACCAGAACAACCACGGCGGGGGTAAACCATTTGGAAAGGATGGTGGTCGGAAAGAACGAGGCCCTGCCTTGCGCGTGCTCCTCAGGCGTTGTGCGAGACGAGCGTTCCGGGGGCGCAACCGGCCGGTCGAGGTATTCTACTTTGGCAACAAAACAGTAGCCCTTGCGTGGAATGGTATCCACGAACGCGGGCTGATCCGGTGAATCGCCGAGAACCTGCCGGAGCTTGTTCACGGTAGTGTTTACGTTGGCATCGTAGTTGACGTGCGTGTCCGACGGCCAGAGCTGCCGGCGCAGCTCCTCGCGGGTCACGATTTCGCCCGGCTTAGAAAGCAGCGCCAGGAGCGCCTCACAGACCTTACTCTGCAGCTTAACCCGGGCCCCGTTCTTGAAAAGTTCTTCTTTTTCCAAGTCCAACTGAAACGTACCAAAACGGACATACCGCGCGGGACCGCACGTGGCGTTATTTGAACCTTGATGCTCTTCCAGCGAGTGTCTGGGAACTGTCTGCGTACTCATTGAAATCACCCTTGGCGACAACAGTAGACCGATTCATCATTCGCCTTATTCCACTCGCGGAATGGCGTCCGACCGGGCCGGGGATGCCGTCACTTGACATCCTGTTGAAAGCCGTTATATCTTAGAATGTATATACATGTCAAGTCTCAGATGCCGCAAATGAAAAAGCATTGCTCAACTCTGGACCTGGACGGAACGGGCTACTGCGCTTCGTTCAACTTTCGCAGGACCGCTCGCGCCGTCACCAGGCTGTACGACATGGCGCTTCAGGAATCGGGTATTCGCTCGACGCAGTTTGCCATATTGGTGGGTGTCGTGAAGAACCAGCCGGTTTCTATCGGGGCTCTCGCAGATGTGCTGGTCATTGACAGCAGCACGCTGACGAGGAGTTTGCGGCTCTTAGAGAAAGAGGGACTGGTCTCGATTTCGAAGCGCGCCGCCATGCGGCAGCGTTTTTTGACCCTTACCGCCAAAGGAGAGCACACCCTGGCGCGCAGCCTGCCCGCCTGGCGGACGGCTCACGGACGATTCGTCGCGACCATGGGCTCCGAGTACTGGATCGCGCTACGGAGTGAGTTGGAACGACTCGCCCATGTTGCCCTGGACCTGGAGAAGCGGGAAATTCAGACTCCGGCGCTGGCGCGGATCCGTTCTTGATTCCGTAAGGGCTTGCGGGAAAGATCTGTTGGCAGAAACCGAAGTGCCAATCAATCTCACGCTCGTCGCGAGGCAATCTCTGGGACTTCCACGATTCGAATTCCATCGGCGGGCGACGCAACGCCGGCGGCCAGCGCAGAGATCATCTGTGTTAGCGTGACCAGGCCTAGTCTTTTTGCTCCGGCGCGCGAGGCCGGAATCTGCCGCGCCATCCAATAAAATGGTTTGAGCAGATACGGCCAGTAATGTCCTGGCCCCAGCACCTACCAGGGACGCAGAATCGTGCCGTGCAATTCGCTCGTTCCAATCAATTCTTCAGGAACGCGTGCGCACCTCGATGTAGGCCTTCATGGTGGGCGCAGGGTGTGCCACGCTCACATAAACAAAGTGTTTGACGTTGTTGGCGAGGGCGGCGCCAGGGACTCTTGGCAAGATTTCAAATCGATCTCGCGGAACTGCTGGGCTTTGGCGGGACGGGTACGCCGAACACCCGCGAGTTGCGCGTAGGCGTCTCCTGCCAGCAATCTTTCCACTAAACGTGGTGCGGTCCAGGCATTTCCGGGGACCGGCCGACAACCCTGCGGCAGGCGATTTTCCGAGCCCTCCCGCACCAGGCCGGACACGGTGTGCCGCCCCCAAATCAGTTCTTCGGCGAGCCGGCTCCCCCGGTGGCCGGTAACCCCTGCTATGAACAGGTTGGGCATCGCCGCATCGTCCTCCCGCTATGCCCCACGGCGGAAGTTCCCCATCGGATTCGGGCGCATTTCTCCCGAGACCACTGGCAACACGGGCGCGAGCCGAGGAAGGGAAGCGCTTTCAGTTCGGCAGCAACCCGTAAACTTCCAGTTCTCCCAGCACCGTCGAGTCGTTGCCTCGGGTTCCGAGATACACCTTGCCGTTGGCAACGGTGGGCACGGTGAACTTGACCGCTCGACCCGCTTGGTCGCGATTGCCTGCCGCTTGCGAGCTATTCCACAATTCATGACCGAGGTTCGTGGCGTCGTAAGCGTGCAGCACGGCGGAGCCGCATCCGGGCGATTGAGTCGTACAGTACAAGGTGTTGTCTGCTGCCCACACGATGCCGCTGGCCGCGCCGTTTGAGGACAGCGAAGGCGTGGCTCCCGGAAAGCCGAAACTGGCAGCAGTTTGCGACGACGGCGCGCCGCTGAACTGCCCGGTGGTCGGATTGAAGGCATATTGCTTGAGCGCCCCGATGGGTGCCACGTATAGATTGTTCTGCCAGAACACGGGCGTCGCGAAAATGCCATTCCCCGCGTTGACGGTTTGCAGCACGTTGTTTGTCGTGCCGCTGAACTTGCCCATGTTGTCGCGGTTCAGCAGAAAGAGATTGCCCTGCTTTCCGCCCCCGATCACCAAGTGGGTTACGGGACCGCTCGGCTGATCGACCAGTATAGTTGCGGCGCCCGAGCCAAAGTCGGTGTCATTGGCGTCCAGTGTCGATTGATCGCGCGGCGTGAAGTAGTCGGCCACACTCAGCCCGCTCGCAGTGCTCAATTTCACTACGCTGTCGCCGTAGTTCGATCCGCCGACATTATTCGCGTCGAACGTCCCGTTGCCGGTGATGAAATAGAGATTGCCGCTGGCATCGACGGCCGGGGCTCCGCCTCCCATCCAGATTCCGCCGCGGGAATACGACAACGTTCCGACGCGATTGGGGGTGGTATTAAAAACCGCATTCGTCACGGGCACGAGTGTCGAAGCACTGAACCCCATCACCCAGCCGTGATACGGATCGTGATCTTCATGCGAGGCCCAGCTAACGTAGACCACGCCGCCCGATAGCACCAAGCCGGGGCGCTGACTTTCGTTCCTGGGGTCAAATGCCACCCGTCCATTCACGGATCCATCGCCAGTTCCGGCAACTGAAATAGAGGTGTCAATGCCCCGTGGGGTGACCTTTTCGTTTCCCGTCGTTAGATCCAAGGCATGCAACCGCTGGAAGAATTGCGTGCTGGCATTGACGGACTTGCTGACGACGTAAACGGTATTCGTGCTCGGATCGATGACTGGAGTGCCCGTCACGCCCACCTCGGGAGTGATGTCGCCAAATCCGCTGCCCACGAGCCCTCCGGTGGCACCGGAAGGGACAGTGGTTTCGCCCGCTGTTCCGCCGTGGGCGGAATCGAGAAGATTGGCGTGCCAGAGCGTGGCGCAGGGGCTGGTGTCGGCATCGAAGGCATACACACTGTCGTGCTGCGTGGCCACTACGATCACGTTATGCGCCAGACTATTGATCGTTATTCGTGGCACCCACAGCGGCTGGGCGTAGATGGCCCCGTCCGTCGGACACGAGAACAGCTTACCGAACGTAGTGGCGGTCACGAGCGCCGTAGTCAAGGCATACTCTTTGCTATTTGTGCCGTCGCGTGAAACGTTGTTGTGGTAAGTCAGCACGCCAGCCAAATCGGTGACCGCGATGGTTGCGGAGGCGCTCTTGGTCAGGTCGGCAGCACTTGTTGCCACAACCGTGTAGATGCCCGCGATCGATGGCGCCACATAGGTCGCCGCGTTGCTGGTTCCGTTCGTGAACGTGCCACAGGCAGAACCAGTGCAGCCGCTTCCGGAAGCCGACCATGTCACGCCCGCGCTTCCAACATCATTCATCACCGTGGCAGTAAACGCGAGCGTTTGGGCTACCGCCAGACCGCCGCGCTTCGGAGAAATGGTGACGCTTACGCTGCCGCCCGAGGAGGTGACCGTGATGGTTGCGCTCGCACTCTTGCTTGTATCGCGCACTGATGTTGCCGTGAGGGTCACCGTGGGGTTGGCCGGCACCGTTCCCGGAGCCGTGTAGGTAACCGTCGTGGCCGTTTGTCCGGAGAGCGCTCCACAACCTGGCGCGCAGCCGCTGCCGGACTGCGTCAGACTCCAGGTGACACCCTGGTTTGCGGGATCATTGGCCACCGTAGCCGTAAATTGCCGTGCCGTCGAAACGTTCAACGAGGCGCTAGTGGGTGAGATGGTGACCGACACGGGCGATGTTGATGTTACCGTGATTGTTGCACTGGCTGATCTGGTGCTATTCGAGACCGAGGTTGCTGTGAGTGTCACCGTGGGATTGGCCGGCACCGTTGCCGGGGCCGTGTAGGTAATTGGCACTCCGGACGCGCTCGAAGTTGCCGAGAGTGTTCCGCAAGCACTGCCGCTGCATCCGGCACCAGCAAGCGTCCAGCGCACCCCGCGATTTCTCCAGTCTCTTCGAACCGTGGCTGTAAATTGTTGCTTGCCCGTGCCAGCTTGCACGCTCGCACTCGTAGGGGACACGCTTACGGTGATGTGCGTCTGCGCCGCGCTTCCCGGTGCGTACATAAAAGCAACGAGTCCAAACGCCATCATCGCTGTCGTGGCGAGTTTCCCTACTGAAATCCAATTCGAATGAGCAAGCATGGGCTCCCCTTTCGGCCTGACCTGGCACAGACTCGGTACCATTTGCGAACAGGGGATCAGCTGGGGCGAATCCTCGTGGCAGATTATATCCGAGACTGCTTCACAGACTGGCATGCGATTTCGCCGTGCGTCCCAAAGAGCAAATAGAACAAATGGGCCGGCCTACCGCGAACACATGCGATTTCGCGGCAGGGCCAAATCAAGTTAGAATTGAGGGGAATGCTTACACAGATCGAGGGTTTTGACGCTGCTGCTAGCCGCCATCCGCGCCGCAAAACTTACGGCGTGAAGGTCGGACACGTGCGCGTCGGCGGAGGCGCGCCCATCGTCGTGCAGTCCATGACCAACACGGACACCGCCGACATCGAGACGACGCTGCAGCAGACTTTGGAGCTGGCCGAAGCCGGGTCGGAGATTGTGCGTTGGACAGTGAACGTGCCGGAAGCGGCAGCGGCGGTTCCGGAGATCAAAAAACGGATGCGCGATGCCGGGTGCGACGCTCCCATCATCGGCGACTTTCATTACAACGGGCACGTACTTCTGACCAAGTCTCCTGAATGCGCGAAAGCGCTGGATAAATACCGGATCAACCCCGGCAATGTGGGGGCGGGGCAGCGGCGAGATGAACAGTTCTCCACCATCTGCAAGATCGCGCGCGACAACGGCAAGCCCGTTCGAATCGGCGTGAATGGCGGCTCGCTGAATCAAGAGCTGGTGATGCGCAAGATGCAGGAGAACACGGACAAGAATCTCGGCAAGGAATCCGAAGAGATTATCAACGATTGCATGGTGCTCTCCGCGCTGCAGTCCACCGAACTGGCCATCGAATCCGGGCTTCAGAAGGACCAGATCATTATTTCGTGCAAGACCTCGCGGCCGCGCGACCTCATCACCGTTTACCGCGATCTCTCCGCTAAGACCGAACAGCCGCTGCACTTGGGCCTTACGGAAGCGGGCATGGGCATGAAGGGGCAGATCTGGTCTGCGGCGTCTCTGGGCATTCTGCTGTACCAAGGCATCGGCGATACGATTCGAATCTCGCTGACACCGCGCCCCGGCGGGGATCGCCGCGAAGAGGTTTATGCCGCATGCGAACTGCTTCAGGCGCTCGGGCTACGTTCCTTTGCGCCCAGCGTGACCGCGTGCCCCGGATGCGGGCGCACCACCAGCACCACGTTTCAAGAATTGGCGGAAAGCGTGCAGGGCTACATCCGGGACATGATGCCGGTCTGGAAAACGCAGTATGAAGGTGTTGAGGAAATGACTCTTGCGGTGATGGGCTGCATCGTCAACGGCCCGGGCGAATCAAAAGCCGCCAACATCGGCATCAGCCTGCCCGGGACGGGCGAAGCGCCGCGCTGCCCGGTATACATCGACGGCAAAAAAGACGTCACGCTCGAAGGCACTTATGATCAGCTTGCCGTTGCGTTTCAGTCGCTCGTGGACAACTACATCGCGAAGAACTATCCGCGAAAGAGCGTCACTGTTTCTGCATAGCAGCCGCATCCTTAGACCGAGCGTTTCTGCCCAAGGCTCATTCCATCCGTGCTTGACCCGAACGCCCTAGATCCTCCAACGATGCTCCCGGATGACCGCGCGCTTGCACTCGTGCGGCTGCGGCCGAGCCTGCGATAGGGAATGCCGTTTTCGGCGCCAGCGGCCCAGAATTCAGCGCCGGCCACGCCGGCTAGGAGTGACGTGGACAGCATGGCGCTCAGGAACTCGCGGCGAGTAAAGCCATCGGAGTCGGTTTCGAGGGTTGCATGCGTGGGGCGGTCCATCAAGAGTCCCTCCCGAAAGCGCTCAGCGTAATTGCCAGGAGCGGAAAGTGCAAGGCGAAGTTTGCGGTCTTAATTTCCCAACCTGAGGTCTCTCGAGTAGCGGCGGCGATGCGCCTCGCTGATATGCTAGAATTTCGCTGTCGTTCGAACGCCCGAATTACAGGAAATCGCCTTGAAAATCAGCCGGGAAGATGTGTTGCGCGTGGCGGAGCTGGCCTACCTCGACTTGAGCGAGGCCGAGTTGGAGACCTACCGCGCGCAAATCGACGAGATCTTGGAATATATCGGAAAATTGAACGAGTTGGATACCGCCAAAGTCCAGCCCATGGCGCAAGTGCTCAGCGAAGACCAAACCGCGGATACCACGCTGCGCGAGGACCTGATTGTGCCGTGTGCGGTGGCTGAGGACGTCCTCAGGCACGCCCCGGATCCCGAACCTCCGTATTTCCGGGTGCCGAAAGTCATGGAGAGGTAGAGGATAGGGGTCCTGCTCTCGCCACCGTGTATTTCAGGCGAAGGCAACGCTCAGGCTCGAAAGGCAGCCCCAGCCTCGATTTGAAGAACCGGAAATCAAGAGGCGGAGGGCCCTAGATCCCCGGGCTAAGAACGCCGAGGCCTTAAGGCCTCTATGGCAAAGGAAAAGAAGAGAACCGGAGCAAGGGTCGAGCTAGCCATGACCACGAACTGGAGCATTGACGGAGTCAAAGACGCGCTGAGGGCGAAGAAAATCTCGGCGCGCGAGCTGGCTGCAGATTTTTATAAGCGCATCGAATCGCGGAATCCTCAGCTGAACGCTTTTCTGACGCTGTCGCCGGAACGGGCCCGCAGGCAAACGGACAGAATCGATGCGTTGGTGGCGGAAGGAAAGCCGCTCCCGCCGCTGGCCGGCGTGCCCGTGGCTGTCAAGGACGTCATCAGTACGCGCGGGATAAAGACGACGTGTGGCTCGAAGGTCTTAGAGAACTATGTTCCGCCGTACGATGCGACCGCGGTTGAGCGGCTGGAAGCAGCCGGCGCGGTCATCCTGGGCAAGACCAACTGCGACGAGTTTGCCATGGGAAGCTCGAATGAAAACTCAGCCTATGGGCCGGTGAAGAACCCGCTCGTCGAAGATCGCGTGCCGGGAGGATCGAGCGGAGGCTCGGCAGCGGCGGTGGCTGCCGGTCTAGCCGTAGCATCACTGGGGACAGATACGGGTGGTTCCATTCGACAGCCGGGATCGTTTTGTGGAATCCCTGCGATGATGGGGAGCTATGGCCGCGTTTCGCGGTATGGACTCATCGCGTTTGCGTCCTCACTGGACCGCATCGGCCCATTGGCGCGCAACGTGAAAGACGCCGCGGCCATCCTGCAAATCATCGCCGGGCGCGACCCGCAGGATTCGACTTCGACGACCGTGCCGGTTCCCGATTACCGGGAGGAACTTGGGAAGCCCGTGAAGGGGCTGCGGCTGGGCATCCCCAAGGAGTATTTCGCCGAAGGCATGGATGCGGGAGTGCGGAAGAAAATTGAGGCCGGCGTCGAAGTTTTCAGGAAACTGGGATGCTCATTGGTCGAAATTCACATGCCGCATACGGATTACGCCATCGCGGCGTACTACATCATCGCCACCGCGGAAGCCAGTTCCAACCTGGCGCGATACGACGGCGTGCGCTACGGATTGCGCGTGGATGACGATTCCCTGCTCGCTATGTATCGCAAGACGCGGGGTGCCGGATTTGGCGCGGAAGTAAAACGCCGCATCGTTCTCGGCACATATGTGCTCTCGGCGGGTTACTACGACGCCTATTACTTGAAAGGGCAGAAGGTTCGAGCGCTGATCGCCCAGGATTTCCGCGATGCGTTTACCAAGGTGGATGCCATTCTGACGCCAACTTCTCCGGTACCGGCGTTCAAATTGGGAGAGCGTACGGACGATCCACTCCAGATGTATCTTGCTGATATATATACAGTTACAGGATCGTTGGCGGGAGTCCCGGGGATCTCCGTTCCTTGCGGCATGATCGAGGGAAAGCTGCCCGTGGGCCTGCAAATCTTTGGGGCGCCATTTGCGGAGACGCGCGTCCTGCAACTGGCTTATGCCCTGGAGCAGGCTGGGGGAGCGGCCCTCTGATTCCTTTCCGCGCGGATGGGATGAGCCCGTTCATGATCCGATGATGATCGCGGAAAGCACTCGTCCTCGGGCAGGAAGGCGCCCCGTGCCGCTCGAACCCCAGATGATCTGCGAAAGGACGGGATGCTGGTGGAATTGCGTGAAGTGCAGGAGCCTACGCTGGCATTTATCGAAGTGACCTGAGGCGGCGGCGCCTCCACAAAGGGAGTATGCCGCATCGTTTCTGGGGACCGGAACGCGTAGGAGTGGCTTCAATTCTATCGCCTGGCATGAAATACTGCACACGAAGCAGATGCGAGAGATTGCCGTAACCCTACCGAAAACCGTAACAAGTTTGCATAAGTAGAACATTTTTACCATTCGCCGGCCTTTGCTTTCCCTTCGTACTATCTGTCCGCACAGCGATAAAGCGTGGAAAAATGCCTGTTTTATAAGGCTTTAGAGAGAAAGTACTAGACGGATGGTTTTTCCGAGACGGAACGGAACGACTATTGCTCTAGAAACAGTGCAGCGCATACGATGTCTACAGCATCAAAACGAAGTGTAGAAAAAAGTTAGAGCGGTGCAGAGGAGCTGGGCCATGGTCACCGTGAAGTCGAGCCAAAAAATCTTCACCGATTCGGAAGTCGCCAGCTTGACGGGTATTTGCGTCGAGCATGTGCACAACTTTGCCAAGAGCCGCCATTTGGGCTTCATCGCGCGGGCCGCGGAAGCGGCTGGCATCAGCGCCGATCAATGGCTGTTCACGCTTTCAGATCTGATGGTTTTGGTGACCCTGTTTCCGAAATGCACGCACTAAAGCATTAGAATTAAACGGACTTTTTCATGGCTCCCTGGCCTGGCCAGGGAGCCATTTGTGTTCCTGGGGAGTCCAAACGGCAGGTTGCAGGTCCGCCAGGCGCGGGAGTATGCTCGCCACAGGGACAAAAACCGGGCAGTCTCGCACGCTTGGCACATCATAGGATAAGGTCCATGGGATCACCCAGAATCGCGCTTGTCTATTGTGCCTTCCTGGCAAGCTGGGCCGGCTCACTTGCGTACTCCCGGTCGGCAGGCCGTACTTCAACGAAACAACAGCAGCCCACCGCAGAGAGGCAAGCCAGCAGCAGCGTTGGGCAGGCGGGAGTGCCTGCTTTGCCGCGAGCAAAGAAGCTGGTGCTGAAGGACGGAAGCTTTCAACTGGTCCGGGATTATCAGCGGCAGGGAGAACGAGTTCGCTACATGAGCGCGGAGCGGGGTGATTGGGAGGAGATCCCCGCCGCGATGGTGGATTGGGAGGCCACGTCACGGGCCGCGGCAGAGGAAAAAAGCGAACAGGATGCTCTGGCCAAAAAGATCCACGCGCAGGAGCAAGCCCAGAAAATTGAGACGGTTATGGACGTGGACGCGAGCCTGCAGGTGGCACCCGGTGTCTTCCTGCCGCCTGGAGAGGGGATGTTTCTCATCGACGGCAAATCCGTGAAGCCTCTCGAACAAGTGGGCTCCGAGATCAGGACGGACAAAAAGCAGTATCTGAAGCAGGTGCTTTCGCCCATTCCCATCGTTCCCAGCAAGCAAAACGTACAAATTCCCGGAACCAGGGCCAGCATCCGGGTAACGGATGGACAAGCGGAATTCTATTTGCGCGAGGCACCACCGGATCCGGAGCGCACTACGCCCATCGTGAAAAGCAGTCGGCCGGGCGAATCCGGGCCGGAAGTGGAGCTCGTGCGGGCGACCGTTAAGGGCCACACGCGTCAGTTGGAATCGATCAAGAAACTTTTCGGAGAACAGCTAGAGGAAAAGCGCGATACGATTTCGATCCAAAGATGGGAAATTGCGCCCACCGTCTTTCGCTTCACCTTGAGCGGGCCCCTGCCACCCGGCGAATATGCGCTGGCGGAGATACTGCCTGATGGAATGAACCTCTTCGTCTGGGATTTTGGGGTGGACCCGGCCACGAGCGCCAAGCCGACGGCGCCACTAAAGAAAAAAAACTAACTGCTGCCATCGACTGCGCCGAGTGAAATGGAGAAAGAATCTACATGCGCCGCGTTTCCACCGGAGCCGCGGACAGAACTTTCCTCAGAAGAGCCAGCACGTCTGATATGCGGAAGGGTTTTTGGAGACAGCAGGGCTCGGCAGTTCCCTCGGTAACTTCAACCAAGTCGCCGGTCATATAGATGAGCGCAGGTTTTTGCGACCCCGCGGCCCTGAGGATGCGGCTGGCGGCGTCGCGACCATTGACCATGAAGCCGCCGGAGGAAAGATTGAGGTCACAAAGAAACACGTCATAACTGAAGCGCCCTAGATGAGCCAGAGCTTGGTCGGTGGTCGCGGCACAATCCACGCGCAGACCCCGAGCAGAGAGGCCTTCCTGAAGAAGCATGCGCAGACTCTCTTCATCGTCGAGAACGAGTACCGCGCGGCCCACAAGAAGATCGGTCTCCGGTCGAACCGCCTCTGA
>Ga0209806_1000487_pt1 | contig 26906 bp, 23 predicted proteins | sample GraSoiAngelo_152_FD_186166 | JGI IMG/M metagenome (GOLD analysis project Ga0209806, IMG submission 186166) | Grasslands soil microbial communities from the Angelo Coastal Reserve, California, USA - 14_1009_12_30cm (SPAdes) (version 2) | ecosystem: Environmental > Terrestrial > Soil > Grasslands ... | reverse complement strand
TACTCGGTTCGATGACCGCGCAAAGGGCTCGACTGCTGGTCTGGGCCGGCTTCGGCCTGACGCTCGCATGCATCCCGCTGACGGCGCTGATGCTTGTGCAGCCTCTCCGCGCAGCGTTGCCGTGGGAGGCCGTCTGGAGCACGGTCGCTGCGTTTATCGGCGCCGTGGCATTTTCGACGGTCGGTGCCTTCATCGTGTCCCAGCACCCGCGTCATGCGATCGGGTGGATCTTCGCCCTCTCCGGCGTAGCCACGGCCGGGGCAGTCGTGCTTGCGGCGTACGCGGAACTTTCCCTCGCGCCAGGCTGGTCGTTGCCCGGGGCATCGGCCGCCAGCAGCGTCTCGCACGTCCTGATCCAGAGCGGCATCTTCTTGCCGCTGACGCTGGGTCTGCTCCTGTTCCCCGACGGCCACCTCCTTTCGCGCGCATGGTGGCTTGCCGCCGCCGCAGCCGTGGTCGGCCTCCTCATTCGGCTGCTCTATGAAGCCTTGAGCAAAGTCAATTCGAACAACTTCGACCTGGGCGATGTGGGGGTGCTTTTCACGGTGGCATCCGCCGTCGCCGGCCTGGCCGCCCTGGTGGTGCGCTGGCAGAGAGCAAGTCCAGTCGTACGCCAACAGCTGAAATGGATGGCCGCCGCTGCGGTCGCTGTCGTGGTCGCGTTCGTCGGCGACATCGCGATCAATATCTGGAATCACAACCTCCTCACGAACGACGCGGAGTTTCTGGTGTTCGCGCTGACCTACACCCTGATGCCGATTGCGGCCGGCGCCGCGATCCTTCGCTATGGCCTGTACTCGATCGACTTCATCATCAATCGCGCGCTCGTCTACATCGCGTTCACTGCGATCCTCGCCGGCCTGTACGCCGGCTTCACGGCGACGCTCCAGCACGTGTTCGTTGCTCTGACGGGAGCGTCATCCGACGCGGCGATCGTGATCACGGTGGCCTTGATCGCCACCCTGTTCACACCGGTTCGGAACGCCCTGCAGCGACTGGTCGACACTCGCTTCAAGGACGTGAGAGACCTGGAGCGGCTGATGCAATCGCTCGAGACCGAAGTGGGGGCGGTGGTCGACGTCATGGACGGTCAAAGGCTCGCGGAGCGCCTGGTGCGGACCGCCCGTGAGGGAGCCGGCGCCATCGGCGCGGCGCTGTACCTGGACGGAGCTTCCGATGCTGAGCCAACGTATGTGTCCGGCACCTGGACCGGCGAGGCCGCGCTGGTCGTTCCCCTGCGTGCGGACAACCAGGAGGTGGGGCGGATAGCGCTCGCCCCGCGGCGGCATGGCGCGCCATACGCCGACCGTGAGCGCGACCGGTTGCAACGGGCCGCCGACATGGTGGCTGTCGGCCTGACGCTCGGCAGTCGCCGGCAACAGGTCGAGGCCCCGGCGGCGCCCGCGCATGCACAAGGCGCCCCTGTCTCATGACGCGCCTCTTCGGTTCGACCCGTGTAGGGGGCGTGTGGGGAATTGCGTTTGTTGTCCTGCTGCTCGTCAGCGCTGCGATGGTTTCCCTGCCGACCGCCTCGTCCTCCGCGGGCGCGATCAGCGCCTTCTACAAGGCGCATTCCGCCATCATCGTGGTCCAGCAGGTGGTCGGGGTCGTCGCGCTGGCGCCGTTCGTGCTGTTCGCCCTTTCCCTCCGGCGCAACCGATGGTTGCTGCCGGCGATCTTCCTGTTCGCGGGCGTGGAGCTGGTGACGAACGTTTTGCCGCTCGCCATGGTGGCCTCTCCTGACTCGGGCGGTTCACTGACCGTCGTCGAGGACATCGCTGATTCGGCTCTGTTCGCGGCGGTTGCGCTCTTTGTTGTCGTGGCCACCCTCGACGACCCGAGGTGGCTTCGCGGCCTGGCGGTCCTGGTTGCCGTGCTCTCCGTCATCCGTGCGGTCGCGAGTCCGCTCGGCATGACGGCGCTGGATTTCGTCGCGCCGCTCGCATTCGTCGCGTTCGTTCTCCTGCTGAGCATCCGCAAGCTCGCGGGGGTCGGAGCGGCCAGGCAGGGGACGGCGCCGGCCAACCGCTGACGGCGCCCACCCGGCGTGGCTGCCCTGAATGCTGTATACCAACGCATAGGTCGCCGGCAGATTAGGGGGGAGTCGCGATGATGCAACGGGTTTCTGCATCGGCAATGGTTGCCATGGCCGTCGTCGTTGCCGCAGCCTGTGGCGGAGGCGGCACCACCTCCGGTTCGGGCTCGTCTGTCACCTTCGCGGCGCCCGTCTCCCAGACGGGGGCCTTCGGACAGGCGGAGGGGCTGTACACCCTCCAGGGCTACAAGTTCTGCGTTCAAACGCTGAACTCGAAGGGCGGCATCAGCTTTGGCGGCCAATCGCACAAGGTGAACCTGGTCACCGAGGACGACCAGAGCGTGGCCGCGACCTCAGCTCAGATCGTCGACCAGTTCAACGACCAGGGCGACAAGCTCATCCTCAGCCCATACGGTTCCGCGGGCACCACGGCGGTGGCGCCGGTGGTCGAGCGCAACGGGCAGGTGATGGTCGACAGCAACGGCGCCGACACCGCGATTTTCACCCACGGTTACAAGAGCACGTTCGCGGTGCTGTCGCCCAGCAGCTCCTATGTGACCAGCATCATCGATGCGCTCGCGGGGCTCAGCCCGGCGCCCAAGACGGTGGCGATCATCGCCGCGAGCGACGGGTTCAGCCAGCACGCAGCGGAGCAGGGCGTGGCTGAAGCCAAGGCGAAGGGAATCTCCGTGGTGCCGTCAGCGACGGCCTACACCTCCTCGACCAAGGTCACCGCCAACGCCACGGACGTGTCGAGCGCGCTGATCGCGATCAAGGGCACCAACCCGGACGTGATCATCATCTCGGCCCACCTGAACGAGGCGGTCGCCGCCGTGAAGCAGGCTTCTGAGCTGGGCGTGAAGCCGAAGGACGGTTTTGCCGCCACCGTTGCTCCGCCCACGCCGGCCTTCATCTCCGCGCTCGGCAAGTCCTCTGAAGGGGTCTTCGGCAGCACGCAATGGGTGCCGGAAATCTCCGCCTCGGACACGGTGTTCGGCAGCGCGCACGAGTTCCTCACCAACTTCACCAACACGTATGGATGGTCGGCCCAGCAGTACCCGTACCAGGCGGCTGACGCGGCAGCCGGGTGCGAGGCGCTCGCGCTGGCGATCGAGAAGGCGGGCTCAGCCGATCCGGCGGCGGTCCGCACAGCGCTGGCGGGCCTGAAGGCCGATACGTTCTACGGCCACATCGAGTTCGACTCCACCGGGATGAACACCGTCAAGCCGATGTACGTGATCCAGATTCAGAAGTCCGCCTTCGTGACCATCTATCCGAGCAGCCTGGCGACCAAGCAAGCGATCTGGCCCGCCGTTTCGTAGGCCATAGGTGTCGCAGTTCCTTCAGGCGGCCGCCTATGGCGTAGTCCAGGGCGGCCTCCTGGGGCTCGTCGCCGTCGGCTTCTCGCTCGTCTGGGGAATCATGAACGTGGTCAACTTCAGCCACGGCGCGCTGGCGGTGACCGGCGCCTACATCGCCTGGATCCTGAACATACGGTTTGGGGTTGACCCGTTCCTCGCCATCCCGGTGGTCGCGGTCGCACTCTTCGCATTCGGCTACGTCCTGCAGCGCGGCCTGATCAACCTGGTCATCAACGCGCCGATCTTCCTGACGCTTCTGCTCACGTTCGGCTTGAACCTGGTCATCCTGAACGGGCTTCAGCTGCTGTTCACTGCCGACGACCGGACGATCGACACATCGTATGCATCGCAGAGCTTCGCGATCGGCGCGGTGAACGTGCCCTACGGCCGGCTGGCGGCCTGCTTCCTGGCGCTCGGCATCACCGTCGCGCTGGCGCTCATGATGTCCCGCACGCGGCTGGGCCACGCGATCGGCGCCACGGGCATGGACCGCGGCGCGGCGCGGCTGATGGGCATTCGCGCACGTCATATCTATGCGGTGACGTTCGGGATCGCCGCGGCTCTGGCCGGGGTCGCGGGGACGATGATCGCCACGGTCGGCTCCTTCAACCCGACGACGACTCCGGGTCAGCTCACGCTCGATGCCTTTGTGATCTCAGTCCTGGGCGGGCTCGGCAACATGTACGGCGCGCTGGTCGGTGGCCTGGTGCTGGGCATCGCGGAGTCGCTGGGCGGTCTGCTGCTGACCGGAACGTGGGTCAACGCGATTGCGATGGCGGTGCTGATCATCACCCTGGTCATCCGGCCATCCGGACTGATCGGCAAGGCCATGTACGGCGGCCGAGTCGAGGTGTGACACAGAAACCGTCTGCCGGCCCCGTGGCCGAGGTCCTGCAGGGGCGCTCTCGCAGCACGCAGGGGATGTTCGGCGACTGGATCCGGTCGCGCACCCCAGCCAACTCCTGGCCCGTGGTGGCGGGTTTTGCCGTGTTCGCCGCGATGCTTGGTTTGCAACAGCTGATCGTTCCCGGCACGCAGCGCCTGCTCACCTCCGTTTTCCTGTTCGTCGCCCTCGCGCAGGCATGGAACATCATCGGCGGCTACACCGGCTACGCAAGCTTCGGCCAGGTCGCATTCTTCGGCCTCGGCGCGTACACGGTGGCCGTGCTCATGAACAACTACCACGTCTCGTTCTGGGTGGCGCTCCCGGTGGCGGTGGTGGTGGGGGTGCTGTTCGCCGTGGTGATAGGCGTCCCGCTCCTGCGCCTGCGTGGTCACTATTTCGCGATCGCGACCCTGGGTGCCGCCGAAGGCGCCCGCGAGGTGGTCAACAACATGACCTCGGTCACCGGCGGCGGAGGCGGCATTACCATCCCGACCTTCGGCTCTGAGGCCCCGACGCCGTATTTCGGCAAGCCTGGCTTCTATCTGGCTTTTCTCGTGCTTGCGGCGGTGTCGGTCGCCGTCGCCGCGCTTATCGCCCGGAGCAGGTTTGGCTACGCAATGGTTGCCGTGCATGAGGACGAGGACGCAGCAGGAGCGGTCGGCATCAACACAACGGTGGTGAAGGTCATCGCATTCGCCGTGTCGGCGGCGATCGTCGCCTGCGCCGGCGCGTTCTATGCGTTCCAGCAGATCGAGTTCTATCCGACAGACGTGTTCGACGCCAGCTTCACGGTGTTGATGGTGATCATGGTCGTGATCGGTGGAAGCGGCTCGGTCGTCGGTCCGCTGGCGGGCGCCGTAGGGCTCGAACTCCTGTCGCAGTTCTTGCGAGTGAATCTCGGCAGCTTCAACCAACTGATCTTCGGGGCGATCATCGTGCTGGTCGTCGTGTTCTTTCCGCAGGGTGTCGTGATCTACCTTCGAGACGCCTGGCGGACGCGGCAGTTTTCCATCCTCGACAACGTGAGGCGGTACCGCCTGTGATCGCTCCCGTCGAAGTACCATCGGCCGCCGTCCTCGAGGTTCGCCATCTTGCCAAGCGATTCGGCGGTCTGTGGGCGCTGCGCGATGTCAGCTTCTCGGTCTCAGAGGGCGAGATCCTCGGAGTCATCGGTCCCAACGGGGCGGGCAAGAGCACGCTGGTAAATCTCATCACAGGCCACTTGCGGCCCACCACCGGCCAGGTCTTGATCGGTGGCCGTGACGTCACCGGGCTGCGCCCGTGGGTAATCGCCCACGACCGCGTCGCGCGCACTTTCCAGATCGTCAAGCCCTTTCGCGGCCTCACGGTCCGCGAGAACGTCGCCATCGGCGCGATGCATGGCAATGAGCGCGACCGCAGCGTGCGCGATGCGCTGACCACGGCCGATGAGCTGCTCGACCTGGTCGGAATCGCCAAGCACGCGAATGCGACCCCTACGCAGCTCAGCGTCGCCGACGCCCGCCGGCTCGAGCTGGCCAAGGCTCTGGCGACCCGCCCGCGGCTGTTGCTGATCGACGAGGTGATGGCGGGTCTGCGCCACCACGAGATCGAGTCCGCGGTCGAGCTCATCCACCGGCTGCGCGACAGCGGGATCACGATCGTCGCGGTTGAGCACGTGATGAAGGCGATCGTCTCGGTCAGCGATCGCATCCTGGTCCTGCACCACGGCTCGATCCTGGCCCTGGGCTCGCCGAGTGAAGTCCTTGCCGATCCGCGGGTAATCGAGGCCTACCTGGGCCACCGCTATCTCGACCGGAGGTCGAGTTGAGCCTGCTGGAGGTGCGCAACCTGAACGCGGGATATGGCCGCATCCAGGTCCTGTGGGACGTGAGCATCGATGTGGAACCCAACCAGGTCGTCGCCCTGGTGGGAGCCAACGGCGCCGGCAAGACAACGCTGCTTCGCGCGCTCACCGGCATGATCCGGATCCGGTCCGGCAGCATCCACTTCCAGGGCCACGAGATGGCGGGCTCGGCCATCGAATCGATCGTCGACCTCGGCATCGCCCACGTCCCCGAGGGGAGGCGGCTCTTCATGGGTCTCACGGTCCGCGAGAACCTGCTCCTGGGCGGCTGGCGGAAGAACAACCGGGACCTGACTCGAGTCATCGAGCTGTTCCCCGCGTTGGGGGAGCGCCTTAACCAGACCGCTTCGACGATGTCCGGCGGCGAGCAGCAGATGTGCGCCATCGGCCGGGGCTTGATGAGCATGCCGACGCTGCTTTTGATCGACGAGCTCTCGCTCGGCCTGGCGCCGAAGACCGTCGACGAGATCGTCGCCCGGCTGCCCCAGATCGCGGCATCCGGGACAGCGGTGCTTCTCGTCGAGCAAGACATCGATATCGCGCTGTCCGTCTCCGAGCGCGCCTACGTGGTCGAAACCGGCCGGATCACGAGGTCGGGACCGTCCCGGGAGCTGCTGACCGATCGAAGCATCCAGGAGGCGTACCTGGGCCTTTCACCCGGTTAACCGGATTCCGAACCGGGGTGCAAGATCCTGCGAGAAAGAGAAATCTTGCGCATGTTTGGGGCTGAAACTGGGTAAGTAGTCTGTAATCGCCCGCGGTTAGGGCGAACCCCGCATCAAGGGCAAGGATCGAGCCCTCGGAGGCAGGCACAGATGAGTGTTCTGCTTGGTTTCCTCCTTCTTTTGTCGACGCTTGCCGCGCTCGCGCTGTACGTCATCGGAAGATCGATCGTGGTGATCGGCCCGGCCGAGATCGGCTTGGTCATCAAGCGGGTGTCGCGCCGGCACAACACGACCGACACGCCTATCGCCTTCGCCGGCGAAGCCGGCTACCAGGCTGAGCTGCTCATGCCCGGCGTCCGCTTCAAGCTCTGGCCTACCTACACCGTCATCAGGTATCCCTGGGTCCAGGTCCCGGCGGGCGAGATCGGCGTCGTGATCTCGCAGATCGGCGATCCGCTTCCGACCGGCGCCAAGTCGGCCGCCTACCGTCCGGAGTTCGGCAACTTCACCCACCTCCGCGCCTTCGTCGACGGCAAGGGCCAGAAAGGCGTCCAGCGCCCGGTGCTGCCGCCCGGCACGCTCGCGCCGATCCACCCGATCGCGTTCCTCGTGATCACGGCCTCCAAGGCTTACGGACTGCCGGTCGACCGGCAGATCGTCGCCCGCGGACCCCTGGCGCCGGCCTCGTTCGGCCTGCAGCCGGACCAGTTCCGGGTGACGGTCATCGCGCCCAACGGCAGCGAGGACACCGTCGGCATAGTCACCACTCTGGAGGGCGAACCGCTCGGCCCGGCCGACATCGCCTGCCGGATTGGTGGCTTCAGCGACATAGAGGCGCTGGAGAAGCAGCCGGACATCACCGACTCGGAGCTCATCGAAGCTCTGCTCGGCAAGAAGAACGAGCTGCACAACAACTACCAGGACTTCCAGGCCTTCCTGGACAGGGGAGGGCGGATCGGGCTCCAGCACGACCCGCTGCTCTACGGGGCCTACCTGCTCAACCCGTTTCTCGTGCGGGTCGAGCTGGCTCCGATGCTGGTCGTCAACCAGGGCGAGGTGGCCGTGATCAAGGGCTACGTCGGTCTGCCCACGCTCGACACCTCGGGGCCCGAGTTCAAGTTCGGCTCGATCGTGCAGCCGGGCCACCGCGGCATCTGGCGCGAGGCGCTGCGGACCGGCAAGTACCCGCTGAACCCGCGCATCTACGCGGCCGAGAAGGTGCCGACCTTCATCCTCACCCTGAACTGGGCCGAGGCGAACTCGGTCGCGCATAACCTGGACGCCCAGCTCAGCCCGATCGAGGGCAAGAGCCGGGAGGGGTTCATCTTCAAGATCGACCTGCAGGTCCAGATCCACGTGCCTGACACGAGAGCCCCGAAGGTCATCTCGATGGTCGGCTCGATGCAAAACCTCGTCAACGAGGTGCTGCAGGCGGCGGTCGGGAACCACTTCCGGAACACGCTCCAGGGCCTGGAGGCGGTGCGTTTCATCGAGACGCGCGACCAGGTGCAGGCGGCGGCGCTGGAGGCGATCTCGCGCTACCTGGCTGCCTACGAGGTCGAAACCCGCGGCGTCTACATCCAGGACGTGACGTTCCCTCAGGAGCTGGTCGCGGTGCTCACGCGGCGGGAGATCGCCAACCAGGAGAAGGCGACGTTCGAGGAGCAGAAGGACGCGCAGACGGTGCGCATAGACCTCGAGAAGGCACGCGGGACTGCCGACATGCAGGCGGAGCTGGCCAAGGCCCAGGTGTCGGTGGACATCAACCGTGCCAGGGCCAACGCCCGCAAGGCGGAGGCAGACGGCGAGGCGGCCTACGTCCGGGTCACCGGCGAGGCCGAAGGTTCGCGCCGTCGTGCGATCGGTCTGGGCGACGCGGCAGCCGTCGAGGCGCTTGGGCTGGCCAAGGCCAAGGGATACGACGCGCAGGTGCGCAGCCTGGGCTCGACACCGACGGCGGCGGTGGCCATCGCCAACGCGCTCTCCGAGGGCAAGCTCGACGTCATGCCGGAGGTGCTGGTCACAGGCGGCGGCGCGTTGGAAGGCCTTGCCGCCACGTTCATGCGCTCGTTGAACGGCAACAGCGAGGCCAAGGCCGAGAAGTAGGCGGAGGACAGACCAGGGGGCCCACGCCCCCTGGTCTTCCCCGATTAAGCTGCCCGCGATGGATCTCGGACTGACCGGAAAGCTCGTCATCGTCACCGGCGGCGCATCGAACCTCGGTCGAGCGATCACCCTGGGTTTCGCCAAGGAAGGCGCGCGCGTGGTGATCGCCGACGTGGACGACGAGCAGGCGAGGAAGGTGGAATCCGAGGCGCCCTCCGGAACGATCGTCGCCCGCCACACCGACGTCACGAATTGGGAATCGGTCTCCTCGACGGTGGCGTTCGCAGAGGGCTCGATGGGCGGAGTCGACGTACTCGTCAACTGCGCAGGGTGGACGGTCGACCGCTTGTTCATGGAAAAGCCCCGCGCCGAGTGGGAGCGCGAGATCGCGATCGACACGTGGGGATTCATCAACACCGTGCGAGCGGTGCTCGATCCGATGATCAAGCGCCGATACGGACGCGTCGTGTCGATCGGATCTGACGCCGGCCGGATGGGCGAGTGGCGTGAGGCCGTCTACAGCGGCACCAAGGCAAGCGTGATCGCGATGTCGAAGTCGATCGCGCGGGAGGTTGGCAAGCACGGGATCACGCTGAACGTCGTGTGTCCAGGTCTCATTCCCGGCTCGCCTGCGACCTCGGGCCGCGAATCGGTGTGGTCGTCGGAGCAGTCCACGATGTTCACACCGGAAGCGCGCGAGAAAGCCGCCAAGGCGTATCCGCTGCGTCGCCTCGGCACGCCGGACGATGTTGTGCCGGCGGTCCTCCTGCTGGCTTCGGACCGTGCGTCCTACATCACGGGCCAGACGCTGTCGATCAGCGGCGGCTACACCATGATCTGATTGAGGATCTCTTCTCGGATCTGTCGCCAGCGCTCCGCCCGATGACGGCCGGCGAGCGGAAAGATGAAGGTGTCGACCCCGGTGGCCCGCAGCTCCCGCAGGCGGCTCGCGCACTGCTCTGACGTGCCGACGATGGCCAGGACTCGGGTCAGGTCGTCGGAAACGGCCGCCCTATGACCGGCTCGCGTCGAGAGGTGCTCCGCGTAGTCGTATGACTCGGCGCTGGCGGCGATCTCGTTGCGGAAGGGGTGCAGGCTTTCGGGGAGCTCCTTGTAATGCGCCAGCAGCCGCGCCTGGGTCGATGCCCACGACCGCACATCGTCGAGGGCGCTGGCCATGGTCGCCATGAATGTGATCTCGATTTCGGTTCGCGCGCGTCCCGCGGCGCGAATTCCAGCCTCGACCCATTCGACCTGGCGCCGCACCATGTCCGGTTGGGCGGGACCCATGACGATGGCGCCGTCTGACATGCGTCCCGCCAGCTCGCACATGCGCTGCTGGCTCACCGCGAGGTAGATCGGGACGCTTGGGTCGAGGTGGGAGCGAAAGAACCCGATCGCCTCCTCCACCTCAGCCACCTTCTGGGGTTTCAGCCCGATGCCATACAGGGCCGAGTCACCGGCGCCGAGACCGAGGATTGCACGGCCATGGGAGATCTCCGCCACCGCGGCGATCGCGTTGGACGTGACGGTGGGATGTCGCGTCACGGCGTTGGTGACGCCGGTGCCGAGTGCAATGCGAGTGGTATTCAACGCGGCGACCACGAGGCCCGCGTAGACGTCCTTCATCGCGAGCTGGGAATCGATGACCCAGATCCGCCGCACGCCGTCTCTTTCCAGCTCCGCAACGAACGCGGCCCAGCTCTCGAACGATTGCCGGGGGCTGATCCCGACGCTGACGTCGAACTCAGTCATTTCTCTTCAGGTCGGGGACCGCGCGACATCGATTGCTTGCGACGCGTCACCGCTTCGCGCCGCTCCGGGCTGGCCGCCGCAGCGGTACGCAGCTGTTGGGCCTGGAGCAGGTCCTCGCCGGCTATGGCGCGCCGTTCCAGCAGGTTGAGGCTGGCCTTGGTGCCTTGGACCGCCGGTCGCGGTGCGGCGGCAAGCATCTCGGCGATCGCCTGCACCCGATCGTCCAGCAGCGCAGCGGGGACCACCTCGGTGACGAGTCCCCAACGGCTGGCTGTCTCGGCATCCAGCTCAGGCATGGCGAGCAAGAGGTCGGTGGCCCTGGCAAGACCGCAGATCTGGACCAGGCGGGCGACGAACTGGAAGCGGTAGACGACGCCCAGGCTCACGGCGGGCACCGAGAGCCGGAGATCGTCGGCCGCGACCCGAAGGTCGCAGTTCAACGCGATCTCGACCGCGGCACCGTGGCAGTGGCCCTGCAGCCGTGCGATCACAGGCGCCGGACAAGCTCGCAACGCCGCGGCCGCATCGCCGATGTGCCGGTCCGCATCGAGATCGTCGATCGTCCCGGTGAGTCGCGACAGGTCATAGCCCGACGAGAACGCCTCCGTGCCGGCGCCTCGCAGGATCACCGCCCCCGCCCGGTCGCCACCGCTCCGCAGCGCCTCCGCAAGCGCGCTCAGCAGCTCTGGGTCGAGCGCGTTGCGCCGGTCGGGCCGGTCGATCGTGAGCGTGAGGACGTCGTTCGCGCCCCACTCGCTGCGCAGCGTCTCAGGCAATTTCGGCCAGGAATGAGTTGATCGAACCCGCCAGCTCGTGCGGCTTCTCGACCGGGATCGGATGGCCCGCGTCCGGGATGATCTCGAGCCGGCTGCCTTTGATGCCCGCGGCGATGATCTCGGCCGCCTTCGGCGGGCAGTGCCGGTCCTTCTCCGACGCGACGATCAGCGTCGGCACGGTGATGCGTCCAAGGTCTGGGTCCAGGGGCGCCTCGTTGAGCGCCGCCATGGCCGCACACGCGTTGCCATAACCGCGAGGATCGGCTGTCGACTCCCGTCTGATCATCAGAGCTTCCTCCAGCTCACCCGGTGATTCTGCGTACACGTCGGCCGTGTCGCGGTCGAGCGTCTCCCGAAGCTGCGGATCGCCTCGCTCGACCATGTCCACCCTCTGGCGATACCAGTCGGCTGCCACGCGCCCGACGCGACTCGACGTCGCCACAAGCACCAATCCGCGGACGTCCATCGGGAAATCGATTGCGAATCGCATGGCGACTGTTCCACCTAGCGAGAATCCGGCGATATCCACCTGCTCGAGGTGGATGGCGTCCATGAACTCGAGCAGGTCGTTGCCCAGCTGACGGAGGTTGCCATGCGGTGTGCCGAGTGTCGTCTGGCCGTGGCCCCTGAGGTCATACAGAAACACGCGCCGGTGGAGCATCAGGTCCGGAAGAGTGCGCCGCCATGCCCGGTGATCGTCCGCGAGGCCGTGGATGAGGACGAGGGGATCGCCGCGCCCAACCTCGGAATAGGCAACCTCCATGTCGTCGATGCGGACGCTCATCGCTGGGCCGCGAGCTCGCGGAGTGATTTCCGGTTCACCTTGCCCGGTCCCGAAAGTGGGAGCTCGTCGACCCGATGCACCACCTCCGGCCACTTGTAGCGTGCAAGGCCGCGCTCTTGAAGGAATCGATCAACGTCCTGTTTCGTCAGGTCGGTCCGCGCGACCACGAACGCGACCGGCACCTCGCCCAGCTCGGGATGCGGGCGCCCGACTACGCAAACATCGATCACTTCAGGATGCGCGCGCACCATCGACTCGACCTCGTAAGGGTTGATGTTGGTTCCGCCCCTGATGATGACGTCCTTGACGCGGCCGGCGACGTGGAGGTATCCGTCGTCGTCGATGAAACCCAGGTCGCCCATGTGCGCCCATCCGTCATCTGACAGGGGTCCATAAGTCTCGCCCCAGTACCGGTCCTGGACAAGGTCGCCGCGCATGCAGATCTCTCCGTCGGCGATCTGCCACTCGGCTCGATCGTGGGGTCGCCCGACCGTGGTCCAGCGGAGAGGTTGGGGATCGGACGGGCTCGCGACCGCGAGCTGGCCTGCATCCATCGAGCCGTAGAAGCTCGAGATTGGAACTAGGGTCGAGGATTCCCAACGCTCCGCGATCTCTGGGGGCAGCGGCGCCCCCGCGACCGCGACCGCTCGCAGAGACGCTGTCGGGTGAACCGGGTGGTTCAGCATCCTGATGACGTTGGTGGGCACACCGACCATCACGGTAGCCCGCGAAGCGGCCGCCACGTCGAGGCAGTGCTCCGGGGTCCAGTGCGGCTCTCGGAGCATGACCAGCGCGGCTCCGGCTCGCAGGCAGTAGAGGCACATGCCCCCGATGCCCTGGGTCAGCGGGGTCATCGGAAGGACGCGGTCCTTCTCGGTGATCTCCAGCCGCCGGGTGAAGCCCTCGAAAGTGACCTGTTTCAGGCGCGCCGAGAGTGAGGCTAGCTTGGGCATGCCCGTCGTGCCGGAGGTCATGGCGATCTCGACGATCCGATCCGGGTCGGGATCGGCGCTAGCCGGCTGGGCCGATACGTCGCGCAGCAGGTCTTCCAGGTTCGCGCCGGTGACGATCAGCGCAGGCCGCGTCTTCTCGCCCAGCCACCGCATCTCGTGCTCGCCGAGGCTCATCGGCAACGGCAGGATGACTGCTCCGAGGTCAGGGATCGCAAGCTCCAGCGCGACGTACTGCCAGACGTTCGGCAGCTGCACGCCGACGACGTCGCCCGCCTTCACGCCCCGAGCCGCGAGCACGCGTTGGAAACGGCGCACATGCTCGAGGAGCAGCCCGAACTCGATCTCGCCCTCGTCCCATACAGCGGTGGCATGGGGACGGCGCCGAGCGTTCCACTCGAGGTAGCTCATCGGGTCGTACGGCCGCGTCAACTGAGCGACCCGGTCCGGAGAAAGCGGGAGCAACACGTCGTTGAGCGACAGGGCATCAGCGATCGCATTGGCGACAGCCGCCGTCGCGCCTATTGTTCCTCCCTCGCCGGCACCCTTGGTGCCCAGCTCGTGGACGGTCGACGGCGTGACGAGGTGCGTGATCTCGACGGACGGCGCCTCGCCCGCGGTGGGGATGAGGTAATCGAGAAAGGTTCCGCTCAGCAGCTGTCCGTCTGGGCCATACGCGACCTCCTCCATGAGAGCAGCCCCGACGCCCTGCGTTACGCCGCCCACCACCTGGCCTTCGACGACGCTCGGGTTGATCAGCACCCCGCAATCCTCGGCCACGACGTAACGGAGGATCTTGGCCGCGCCGGTCTCGCGGTCCACCTCGACGAGGCACGCGTGGGTGGCGTATGGGTACGAGGCCTGGGGCGCGTCGTAGGTCACCGACACGTCGAGGACATGCTGACCGTCGTTGCGCTCCGCGAGCTGGGCCAGCGTGAGGTCCGCGGGCTCGCCATCGACCAGCACCGCGGCGCCGTCGATCGAGAGTCGCTCGGTGGGCTGGTCCAGCCGATACGACGCCGCATCGAGGATGGCCTCTCGCAGCAGCTTCGCGGCACGATAGGCGCTTGTCGCCGCGGTGACGGAACCGCGGCTCATGAACGATCCCGTCCCGTGGCCGACCGTCGCGGTGTCGGTCTGTTCGACAACCACGCTTTCGGCCGCGACGCCGATGCCGGCGGCCGCAACCTGTGCGAACGTCGTATGCGATCCCTGTCCGATCGCGGGGCATGTCGTCTGGAGGTGCACCCGGCCGTCGGCGGCGAGCCACACGCGAGAGGTGTCGGTGCCAGGGATGTCGTCCATGCCGCGACCCTGAAACGTCGACGATCCGGCGCCCGTGTATTCGACGTAGGAGCCGATGCCGATTCCAAAGAGGCGGCCCTCGCTCCGCGCCCTTGCCTGCTCCTCGCGCGCGGCCGTGTAGTCGAACACCTGCAACGCGGAATCGAGCGCGGCGGCGTAGTCGCCCGAGTCATATGGATGCCGCGTGACACTTAGATACGGCATCTGCGACGCCTGCACGAAGTTGACGCGACGAACGTCCGCGGGATCGAGGCCCAGCCGCGCCGCGATCAGGTCCATCAGGCGCTCGTGCGCGAGCACGGCCGTCACCATTCCAACGCCGCGATACGCGCCTTCAGGGCATTTGTTGGTCGCGACTGCATATGTGTCGTACTCATAGGCCCGGATGTCATATGGCCCCGTGATGAGTCCGGCTGTGCCGAGCGGGTCGAGCAACGGACCGAAGGGCCTGATCCCGTATGCCCCGATGTTGGAGAAGATCGTTGCGCGCAGGCCCAGCACGCGCCCGTCCTTGCGCACGGCGGCACTGAACTTGACGTTCTGGTCGCGCGCGTGGCTCGCGGCACGCATGTGCTCCGAGCGCGTCTCGACCCACTTGACCGGAGCGTTCATCCGCATTGAGATCCACGCGAGGAGGATCTCCTCCGGGTAGACCTGTGCCTTGACCCCAAAGCCCCCTCCTACGTCCGTCGCGACGACGCGAACGGCGGCCCGGTCCAGCTGCAGGCACTCCGAGATCGCATCCGCGACGAGGTGCGGAATCTGAGTCGACGTCCAGACGCCGACGCCTCCCTCGCCGTCGGGCGCGGCGATGACGCCACGACCCTCCAACGGCGCGGCGGACACGCGCGGGTGGGTCACCTCACCTTCGACGACTAGATCACAGCGCTCGAACGCGTCCTCCAGGTTGCCGTAGGCGCGGTGGCCCAAAAAGTAGAGGTTCTCCGCCACGGCTTCATGCACGAATGGAGCGTTCTCGGCCACCGCGTCTTCAAATGTGACGATCGCCGGGATGGGGTCGATCTCGGCCTGGATCAGCTCCACCGCGTCGGCTGCCCGGTAGCGGGTGTCCGCGACGGCCGCGGCCATCATCTCGCCCACGAAGCGCACGCGATCGATCGCGAGGATCGGGCGTTCCGGGGAGACCGCACCGGGCGTCGAGAGATGGACGGCCAAAGGCAGGCATGTGCCGTCAAGGTCCGCGGCGGTGAAAACCGCGCGTACGCCCGGCCCGGCCTGCGCGCCTGAAACGTCGAGCCCGTGGAGGCGGCCGCTGGCGATCGGACTCCGCAGCAGGCCGACGTGCAGGCATCCGTCCGGCTCGAGGTCGTCGGCGAACTTGGCGGTTCCGCGCAGCAGGCGGCCATCCTCGAGCCGCCTCAGGCGCATGCCGAGTGGGCCGCCCTCAGCCATCGGGTGAAACGTTAAGCGCTCAGCGCCGGCTGCTCCCCCTGTGCCTGAGTACCGCAGTTGCGGTATTGACACCCGGTCCCATGAGTTGGTACGGATCAAGGCAACAGAATCACCCATTGGCTGTGGGGAGGTGTGTATGTCCGCGCGTTTGACGGTGTTTCGGGTCTTCCCTTTTCTTGTCCTGGCGGCTGTTGCCCTCGCGGCATTCGCGGGGTCGTCGCCTGGCATAAGACATGCGGTCGCCATGCATCACAACCGGCCGATCATCCACGTGGGAGCAAACCAGTCCAACAACTGGTCTGGCTACAACCAGGGAGCGCTCGAGCAGGGCGGCAAGACCTTCACCTCGATTTCGGGCACGTGGACCGTGCCAACCGCCTCCGCTCGCAAGGCGAATGAGGCCGAATATTCGGCGACCTGGATCGGGATCGGCGGCGGATGCATCGACGCTGGATGCATGGCCACCGACAGCACGCTCATCCAGGATGGAACCGGGCAGGACGTCGATTCGACAGGACACGCGAGCTACTACGCCTGGTGGGAGATCATCCCCGCGCCCAGCGTGAACCTGAGCGGGTGCAGCCCGGACCCTAACTGCACGGTCGCCGCCGGCGATCAGGTCACCAGCACGATTGAGACATCCATCAACGGGCTCTGGACCATGTCGATGAGCGACAACACGCGTGGTTGGACCTGGTCGATGTCGATCGGGTACTCGTCGACTGAGGGATCCGCGGAGTGGATCGAGGAGACGCCGGTGGTGCTCGACAACTCGGGCAATGTCACCATCGGACCGATGCCGAACCTGACGGGCGCGCATTTCGACCTTGCCACGACCAACGGGGCTGCGGCGGGACTCATGGCTTCTGAAGAGATGCAGCTGGTCGACCTCAATCGCAACGTGATCGCGACGCCATCCGCCCCCGATCCGGATGCGGACGGATTCAACGTTTGCACCTACGCCGGGTCCTGCGGGGCTCCAGCCGGCAGCTGACACATCAGCGGGAGGGTCCCGAACGACCCTCCCGTCCTATCCTTCTTGCTCATCGACGGCATCGCCCGTTTCAACGCACTGGCGCCGAAAGAAGCTGAAGAGGGCCTGTACAGATGCCTGGCCAATCGTCGCTGGGCGGCCGAAGTATCCACGAACCGACCCTACCCGGACGCGCAGGCTCTTCTCGCGGCGGCTCAGGGTGCGTTAAACGCATTGACGGATGAGGACTGGGTGGCGGCGTTCAAGGCACACCCGCGAATCGGCGAGAGGGGCGGCGACGCGCCCGAGAGCTCGCGGCGCGAGCAGAGCCACGCCTTGCGGTCGCCGGCCGATACCCTGACCGCGCTCGAACGCGACAATCGGCAGTATGAGGAGAAGTTTGGCCACGTCTTTCTCATCAGGGCCGGTGGACGGAGCGGGGAGGAGATCCTGTCCGAGCTGCGGCGCCGCATGAAGAACGATCCCGCCACGGAATTCGCCGAGGCGTGTCGCGAGCTCGCGCAGATCGCCACCGAGCGGCTGTCGCTGCTGGTTTCATGAGCATCTCGACCCACGTCCTGGACACGATGCGAGGGTCGCCCGCCGCGGGCCTGGCGGTGAGGCTGAAGCGCCATGAGCCAGACGGCGATTGGAAAGAGGTGGCGGATGCGGTCACCGACGCGGACGGCCGCGTGCCCGAGCTGACCGAAGAGGAGCTCGAGGCGGGGGAGTACCGGCTCGAGTTCGACACCCGGCCATATTTCGAGCGGTCGGGACTCAGCGCGTTCTACCCGGCGGTCACGGTGATCTTCAGCTTCGACGGCGGTCACCTGCACGTGCCTCTGCTCCTCAGCGCGTACGGGTTCACCACCTACAAGGGCACATGACCATCGTCCTCGGCGACAACCAGTACGGCAAGGCGGAGACGCATGTCGTTCGGGTCACAAAGTCCGGTGGGACCCATGAAATTCGGGATCTCACAGTCACCGTTGCGCTTGCGGGCGATTTCGCCGAGACGCACCTCAGCGGGGACAACAGCAAAGTCGTGGCGACTGACACCCAAAAGAACACCGTTTTCGCCTTCGCGCGCGACCCGATCGGCGACATCGAGGATTTCGGCCTCCGGCTGGCCCGGCATTTCGTCGGCGAGTTCGCGTCCGTCTACCGCGCCCGCGTGCACATCGACGAAGCCGCCTGGTCCCACATCGGCGTCGGCGGCAAGCCTCACGACCACGCGTTTGTCCGCGCCGGTTCGGAGAAGCGCATGGCGACGGTCACCTGCACAGACGACGGGAGCTGGGTCGTGAGTGGCGTCGGCGACCTTCTGGTGCTGAAGTCCACCGGCTCGGAGTTCCACGGATTTCTCAAGGACCGCTTCACCACGCTCGCCGAGACTGAGGAGCGGATCCTGGCGACGTCGGTCGTCGCCCGGTGGCGTCACGTCGACACTCAGGTGGAGTGGGCAAGGTCGCACGATGACGTGCGCCGCCTTCTGCTCGAAACCTTTGCCCTCAAACACAGCCTGTCGCTGCAGCAGACGCTCTACGCCATGGGGGAGGCCGTGTTGCGCGCGCGCCCCGAGGTCGCGGAGATCCGGATGTCGATGCTCAACAAGCATCATTTCGCCGTCGACCTCTCGCCATTTGGCATGGCGAACGAGAACGAGGTCTTCTACGCGTCCGACCGGCCATTCGGCCTGATCGAGGGCACGGTGACACGCGACGACGCGCCGGAACCCGGTTTCGCCTGGTAGATGGAGTTTCTCCAGCCGTCGACGTGGACCGAAGCGCTCGGAATGAAGGCGGCGCACCCGGAGGCGACGCCCATCGCGGGCGGCACCGACCTCATGGTCGAGATCAACCTCGACCACGGCCGCCCGGTCGCGATCATGGACCTGACGCGAATCGCCGAGCTCAACGAGTGGGGGACTGAGGACGGCCGGCTCCGCATCGGCGCCGGCGTGACGTATACGCGACTGATCGACGAGCTTGGCGACCGGCTGCCAGGCCTGGCCATGGCGTCCCGCACGGTCGGGTCGCCCCAGATTCGCAACCGCGGCACCGTAGGGGGCAACCTCGGGACCTCGTCGCCGGCCGGCGACGCGCTCCCACCGCTGCTCGCGTCGGATGCGCTCGTCGAGCTGGCTTCGGTCTCAGGCATGCGGCGGTTGCCCGTGCGCGAGTTCTTCACCGGACCCAAGCGAAACGCGATGCGCAAAGACGAGCTCATCGCCGCATTCCTTGTCGGGCCGGCGGCCGGGGCGCAGCAATTCTCCAAGGTCGGAACACGCAACGCGATGGTCATCGCGGTCTGCTCGTTTGCCCTTGCGATCGATCCAGAGCGGCGCACGGTCGGGACCGGCATCGGCTCGGCGGGGCCGACGCCCCTTCGCGCGCCCGACGCGGAAACCTTCATCCAGGCCGAGCTCGACTGGGACGGCCGGAAGCAGGTGAGCCCGGCCACCCTGGATCGATTCGGCGAGCTGGTCGCGGCCGCGGCGCGGCCGATCGACGACATCCGCGGCACGGCCGACTACCGCCGGCACGCGCTGGCAGTGCTGGCGCGCCGCTGCCTGGCGTGGGCGTGGGCCGCGTGAGGATCACATGCGTCGTCAACGGACAGTCACGAACGGCCGATGACGTGTGGGCCGGCGAAAGTCTTCTCTACGTGCTTCGCGAACGATTTGGGCTGTACGGCTCGAAGAACGCGTGCGAGCAGGGTGAGTGCGGATCGTGCTCCGTCTACATCGATGGGGCGCTGGTTTGCGCGTGCCTGGTGCTCGGTGGACAGGCCCAGGGTCGCGAGATATTGACCGTCGAGGGTATCGCGCCCGAGAGCTCGCCGCATCGCGTGCAAAAGGCGTTCGTCGAAGCCGGGGCGGTGCAATGCGGTTTCTGCACGCCCGGTCTCATCGTCGCGACGCACGACCTCCTGCGGCGGGTGCCCCAGCCGACCGACGCGCAGATACGCGAAGCCCTCGCCGGCAACATCTGCCGCTGCACCGGCTACGCCAAGATCATCGACGCGGTGCACATGGCAGCCGGCTCCCGATGAGGATCGGACAGAGCGTTCGCAGGCCCGATGGCGCCGCCAAGGTCCGCGGCGACTTCGTTTACTCGTCCGACCTGCGCGTCGACGGCATGCTGTGGGGTGCAACGGTTCGCAGCCCGCATCCGTACGCGCGCATCGCGTCGATCGACACGGCCGAGGCTGGAGCAATGCCCGGCGTGCGCGCCGTGCTCACGCATGCAGACGTGCCGGGCCGGAACCTTTACGGCCTCGAGATCCAGGACCAGCCTGTGCTCGCCCACGACGTTGTCCGCTACTGGGGCGAAGCCGTTGCGCTCATCGCCGCCGACCATCCCGAGCAGGCTCGTCGAGCCGCCGAGAAGGTGCGTGTCGACTACGAGGTGCTGCAGCCGATCACGGAAGCGGAGCGGGCGCTGTCACCGGACGCGCCGAAGCTGCACCCCGACGGCAATGTCACGCGCTGGGTGAAGATCCGCCACGGCGAGCCGGCGCCACGCGCGGACGTCGTGGTGCGGGGCGAGTATGAGGTCGGCATGCAGGACCAGGCGCCCCTCGGGCCGGAGTCGGGCCTGGCGATTCCGGACGGCCAGGGTGGCGTCGACCTGCACATCGCGACCCAGTGGCTTCACGTAGACCAGAAGCAGCTCGCGGTCGTGCTGGGGCTTCCCGTCGAAAAAGTTCGCCTGACCATGGCGGGCATCGGAGGAGCATTCGGCGCTCGGGAGGACCTGTCCATGCAGGCCCACGCCTGCATGCTCGCGTTGAAGACCGGTCGGCCGGTGAAGATCTCGTACTCGCGGCCGGAGTCCTTTGTCGGTCACGTCCACCGGCATCCCGGGCGCCTCAGCTACGAGCACGGCGCGAATCGCGACGGAAGGCTCGTCTACGTGAAGGCGCGCATCCTCCTGGACGGAGGCGCCTACGCGTCGAGCTCGACCGCAGTGATCGCGAACGCGTCGTGTTTTGCGGTCGGGCCGTATCAGTGCCCAAACGCAACCATCGACGGCATCGTCGTCTACACCAACAACCCGCCTTGCGGCGCGATGCGAGGTTTCGGCTCGGTGCAGAACTGCTACGCCCACGAGGCGCAGATGGACAAGCTCGCCGTGGCCCTCGAGATTGACCCCGTCGAGCTGCGCATACGCAACGCCATGGAGACAGGCAGCGAAATGATCACCGGGCAGGTGATCGACGGCCCAGTACCAGTCGCAGAGCTGCTGCAGCACGTGAAAGTAATGCCACTCCCCTCTCCCCACAGGGGAGAGGGGCGTGAAAGCGTCGACCTCACTTTGCTCCCAGGCGGAGTTTCCAACACAACTCACGGGGAAGGCGTGAAGCGCGGCGTGGGCTATGCCGTCGGCTTCAAGAACATCGGTTACTCCGAAGGCTTCGACGACTACTCGACGGCGCGCGTCCGCCTCTTCGTGGAGGGTGGCAAGCCGCGCGCCGAGGTCCACACCGCGGCGGCAGAGGTCGGGCAGGGAATCGTGCTCGTCCAGGCGCAGATCGCCGGCAGCGTGCTCGGCGTCGGCGACGTGGTGGTGCTCAACGCCGACACCGCCGTCGGATCGGCCGGCTCGTCGTCCGCCTCGCGGCAGACTTACATAACCGGCGGTGCGGTCAAGGCGGCGGCCGAGGCAGTGTGCGTGCGCGTCCTCGAGATGGCGGAATCGGAGCTGCACCCCGCCCGCGAGCTGCGCATTGAAAACGACACCGTGACCGACGCCGGTGGCAAGGAGATCATCTCGCTCGCCACTCTGCTGGGCGACGCTGTCATCGAGGAGACACGCGAGTTCCGGCCTCGGCGCACACAGCACCTCGATTCCGAAACGGGCCAGTCCAACGCCCACATGCAGTTCGCTTTCGCCGCCCATCGCGCCGTCGTGGACGTCGACACCGAGCTCGGCCTCGTCAAGGTGGTCGAGCTGGCGACCGCTCAGGACGTGGGCAAGGCGATCAACCCGCTCGCCGTGCAGGGACAGCTCGAGGGCGGAGCGGCACAGGGTCTGGGCCTGGCGGTGATGGAGGAGATCCAGGTCAAGGACGGCGTCATCCGCAACGCGTCGTTCACGGACTACCTGCTCCCGACGATCCTCGACATGCCGCCCATGCGGATGGACATCCTCGAGCTGGGCGACCCGAACTCGCCTTACGGCTTGAAGGGGGTGGGGGAGCCGCCGACGATCTCCTCCGGGCCCGCGATCGTGGCCGCCATCCGCGCCGCGACCGGACGCGACATCAACCGCGTGCCCGTCCGACCGCACGACATCACCCTTTGAGCTTTCTCCTGAAGGCCGGACTGGTCTACACCGGCACACGCGAGATCGAGAACGGCTGGGTGCACGTCCGCCACGGCGTCATCATCGAGGTCGGATCCGGTCCGGCTCCAGAGGCGGGCGAGATCGTCGACGAGCCCAACTGCGTTGCCACGCCGGGCCTCGTCAACGCGCACGACCACATGTACCAGTGGGCAACGCGGGGCTACGTGGCCGACGGCACGCTTTTCGAGTGGCTGCGCGCGCTGTACCCGGTTTGGGCGCGGATCGATGCCGACAGCGTGCGCGTGGCCGCACGTGCAGCGATGGCGCGGCTGCTGCTCTGCGGCTGCACCCTCTCGACCGACCATCACTACGTCTTTCCACACGGCCGGCCGGGCCTGTTCGAGGCGCTCGTCGAGTCGGCGCGAGAGCTGGGCCTCCGATTCCACCCCTGTCGCGGCTCGATGTCGCTGGGCGAGTCCAGAGGCGGGCTGCCGCCGGACAGCGTGGTCGAGCAGGAGGACGCCATCCTCGCCCACACCGAGGAGATGATCGCGCGCCATCACGATCCGCAGCCGGGTTCGATGTGCCGCGTGGTGGTCGCGCCGTGCTCGCCGTTTTCCGTCTCGCCTGAGCTCATGCGCGATTCCGCGGCGCTGGCCCGCCGCCACGGCGTCCGGCTTCACACTCACGTCGCCGAGACGCTTGACGAGGAGCGCTTCTGCCTCGAAAAGTTTGGTCGCCGGCCGCTGGAGCTCATGGAGGACCTCGGCTGGACGGGCGATGACGTCTGGTACGCGCACGGAATCCACCTCAACGACGCCGAGATCGACCGCGTGGCCGAGGTCCGGACCGGGATCGCGCACTGCCCGTCCAGCAACATGCGACTGGGAGCGGGCGCGTGCAGGGTCGAGGACCTTCTCAGAGCTGGGGCGCGCGTTGGTCTCGGGGTCGACGGCGCCGCGAGCAACGAGGACGCCAACATCGCGACTGAAGCGCACCAGGCGCTCCTGCTGGCTCGGGTGCGGGCCACCTCGCCAACGGCGCTGGACGCGCGCGCCGCATGGAGGCTCGCGACTCAGGGCGGGGCGGAATGCCTCGGCCGCGACGACTGCGGGACGCTCGAGGTCGGCAAGTGCGCGGACATCGCATGCTTCCGCGTCGACGATCTCGCCCATGCAGGCATCAAGGATCTCGTCGCGGCGCTCGCCCTTGCGCCGCCGGTGCGGGCTCATACCGTGATCGTCAATGGACGCGCTGTCGTTCGCGACGGCCGGCTGCTGACCGCCGACGAGGACGAGATCGCCCGCGAGATCGCCGCTACGAGCGCACGCCTGGCCGGATAAACCGCCCTGACCCGGGCTCGCGTCCGCGCACCAGCGTCTTGACTGTCCTGCCGCGAACTCTCTGGCCCTCGTGGACGCTGAACGGATTGCGGTAGAGCAGGTCGTCCCGCCGAACGACATCTTGGTCCGCCAGGTCGACGATCCACAGATCGGCGTCAAATCCGGGCGCGATGTCGCCCTTGGCGGCCAGGCCGAAGCGTTTTGCGACGTTGGTCGACGTGAGCGCGGCATACAGCGGCAGCTCCAGCCGTCCATCCGCGAGCAGCAGCTGCCGCGTCGACTGGCAACCCGAGATCCCGCCCCAGATCTTGCGGAAGTCGTGCCCCTGCTTCAGCTCCAAGGCGCTCGGCGAGTGGTCGGACACGACGATCTGCAGCCAGTCCTCCATCAAGGCAGGCCACAGCTCCTCTTTCGTTCGGAAAGGTGGAGCGCACTTGCCAAGACCGCCCAGCCGCTCGAGGTCGCCCGCTCCGTAGAGCAGATAGTGCGGGCAGGTCTCGCCACTGACGTCAACCCCGTTTTGGCGATGCGCGCGAATGAGCGCCGCGCTCGGCAGCGAGCTGACGTGGACGATGTGCAGGGGGCAGCCCGCCTCTCGGGCCCACTCGATGGCGTCGTGCACCGCCGACAGCTCCGCCTCCGAGGGACGCGATGCGATGAATTCTCGGGCGGAAGGTCCCGCCGGCTCCGTGAGGCGGGCGGGGTCCTCGGCGTGGACGAGCAGGATCGACCCGAGCTCAGCGATCCGTTTCATGCCCTCGCGGAGGGTGGTTTCATCGCACCCGGGGAACTCGTCGATTCCGCTTGGACACATGAAAGCCTTGAATCCCATGACGCCGCGTTGGACCAGGGGTCCGAGCTGGTCGAGATTTCCTGGCACCAACCCACCCCACAGGCCGAAGTCGACGAGCGACGAGCTCTGCATCGCGGCCAGCTTGAGGTCGAATGCGTCGACCGTCGTCGTAACCGGAAGATTGTTCAGCGGCATGTCGATGAACGAGGTGTAGCCCCCGGCGGCGAGCGCGGCAGAGCCGTGGGCGATGTCCTCCCATTCGGTACGTCCCGGCTCATTGAAGTGGACGTGCGAATCGACGCCGCCGGGGAAGATGTGCAGGCCGGTGGCGTCGATCTCTTCGCGGTTCCCGGTGAGATTCGGTCCGACGTCCGTGATGTGGCCGCCGTCGATGGCAATGTCCGCCTGCCCCACGGCGCGCGCGGTGACCACGGTCCCGCCGCGAACGATCACTGCTGGCCTAGCAGGTCCACGAAGCGGCTCAGCACGTCGATGGCAACGCCCACGTCCGCGGTGGTGACGGATTCGGCGGGGTTGTGGCTGACCCCGCCTTTGCAGCGCACGAACAGCATCCCGACGTCGGTGAGCGAAGACATCACCACCGCGTCGTGTCCGGCTCCGCTCGTCAGCTCGAATGGCTGCTGCCGGCAGTCCTTGACCGCCTGCGCCAAGAGGTTGACGAGCCGGGGCGAGCACCGCACCGCAGGGTTCGATGAAACTGCGCGCACCTCGACCGACAGCTTGCGGCGGCGCGCGGTCTCTCGCGCCCGCGCCAGCAGCGCCTCGGCGACCCTGGTGCGGACGCCGTCGTCGGCGTGGCGCACGTCGAGGCTCAGCGCCGCCTGGCCCGGTATCACGTTGGCGGCGCCGGGCTCGACCTCCAGCTTGCCGACCGTCGCGACCAGGCCTTTCTCGGTCGTGGCCGTAGCCTCGACGGCAAGAACCATCTCGGCCGCGGCGGTCAAAGCGTCGCGGCGCCGATCCATGGGCACCGTTCCAGCGTGACCGGCCTCGCCAGAGAAAACGATCTCGAAACGGCTCTGTCCGGCGATGGCCGACACGATCCCTACGGGCAGGCCGCGCGCCTCGAGAATCGGTCCCTGCTCGATATGGACCTCGCAATATCCGAGCAGGTCTACGCTCTGCAAGCGATCGTCCTCGATCCTCGCGGGGTCGCCGCCGAAGGATTCGATCGCCGACGCCACCGTGATCCCCTCGGCGTCTGTGAGCGCGAGGTCGCCAACGACGAATTGCCCGGCCAGCGCCCTGCTGCCCAGGTAGGTGGAGCCGTAGCGAAGCCCCTCCTCGTCCGCGAAAGCGAAAACCTCGATGGCGAATGGCAACCGCCGGTTCGCCTCGTGCAGGCGCTGCACCGCTGCGATCGCGACCAGCACGCCAAGCGGCCCGTCGTACCTACCGGCGTCCCTCACGGAGTCGAGGTGAGAGCCGAGCAGAAGCGTTGAGGGCCCCTCACCCTCGTAACGGCCGCGCAGGTTGCCGACGTTGTCGCGGCGGACGTGCATGCCCGCACGGCGCATCCATTCGTGCGCGTAGACGTGGGCGCGGCGCATCGCGTCCGAAGCGAACGGCCGGGTGATCCGGCCGGGGTCCTCGCTGCAGGCGGCGAGCAGGTCGCACCGCTCCATGACCGCCCGGGCGAGATCAGTCATCAGATCGCCGTGAAGCTGATCTCCTGGGCGCCCTTCCACAGCACGAGGTTCCCGAGCTCCTGGAGCCGCTCGTTGCCTTCGAAGATGGTCGCAAAGTGGTTGCCGGCGAGCTGGCCCATCTTGCTCGCGAACAGCGTCGCCCCGTAAGGAAACAGGATCTCGGTCTCGCTGAAGCCGCCCGGGTAGAGGAGGAGGTGGCCCGGCGCGGGGTGACTGGTGTGGTTCTCATAGCCGATGTCCAGCTCGAGGTCGCCGAACGGGATCCATGCCGCCTCGCCGCTCCAGCGCGCCTGGATGAGCTTCGTTTTGAGGGGCAGCATGGACTGGAACTTCGCGCAGGATTTCGGCGCGCGTTGGGTCTCGAGGCGCGCTATGAAGCGCAGCCCCGAGACCAGTATCTCTATGTCTATGCTCGCGTACCCATGGCGGCTTTGGGCGCCCGCTGGCTTCGCGTCATCATGTTGAACACGTAATACAGGGCGCCGGTGACGACAAAGCCGACGATGAAGGTGATGTCACCGATCTGCGGGTTGTTGTTCGCCAGCGGTCCGGTGTACACGGAGTACACGTTGGCGAAAAGGCCGACTGACACGATTAGGCCAATCGCCATGGCGGCGACTCCTTGCCACCGCTGGTATTTGGTGTCGTAGAACATCGACTCGTCGCCGTAGTCGCCCTTGCGCATCCAGTAGTCGACGAAGACCACCGCGAGCCACGGAGCGATCCAGTAGCTGATCAGGAGCAGGAAGTACTCGTACTTGCTGCCCGGTCCGACGTTGGCCCGGCCGACGAGACCGATGACGTAGCCGAGGACGCCGGCGCCCACGGCAAGCACCGCCCGCCTCTGGCGGAGGGTCATGCCCATCTCACGAATGCCGACCGCGACCAGCGACATCGTGCCGCTGTAGATGTTGATCGCGTTCGCCGCCACCGCTCCGATCGCGATGCAGAGCA
>Ga0209806_1000484_pt1 | contig 27044 bp, 29 predicted proteins | sample GraSoiAngelo_152_FD_186166 | JGI IMG/M metagenome (GOLD analysis project Ga0209806, IMG submission 186166) | Grasslands soil microbial communities from the Angelo Coastal Reserve, California, USA - 14_1009_12_30cm (SPAdes) (version 2) | ecosystem: Environmental > Terrestrial > Soil > Grasslands ... | reverse complement strand
GCTTGTTCGACCAGGGCAATAACCGCAATCATTTGTGAATCCATAGTCGTTCCCTGCAATCAGTTGCACGTAGTTACCTTCACTCGGATGGTCTACTGCTGTATATCCGCCAGTAGAACAGGATGAATCGCTCTGGCATGTTCCAGCTAATCCATACGCTGCAGCAAGTGATGTTTGATAGGGTCCACCGCCACCGCAAGTGGTGATGACTTCACAGTAGCCGTTGTTCTCCATTAGTATGGTGACTACGTAGTCGAAAGTTGCGCCCGATGGGGCGAGGATGACGCTATGATTGTGAGACTGATTGGGGGAAGCTGCTATTGGGGCGGCTGCGAGTGATCCTAGCAAGACAAAGCTGCAAATCAGGATTATCTTGATTCTGACAAACGAGGGTTTCTTCGACAACTTTCCTAACAACCTCCTCGAGGTTTGAACCCGGCAGCGTGATGCTGCGGGTGCGGACCTAACACTACCACTCTTGTTTTCATTCTCAATTTTCTTTCACGCCCTCGGGCGGAATCAGGGTGGCCCGAGCGGAACCATCTACTCGCTTCGCCGACGCAGAACCAGACTCTTTGTTGTGAGCGAGTTCTTCGGCAAGAAACTATATAGTACAAGTTTTCGGTATAGGCGCTACCGAACTTCGCGTCCGGGAACCAAGTTCAAGTGCCCAGTTACCACAGCACACTTGTGTGGACTCGAATTTCTCACCCTCGCTCCAAACACGAACGATACCGGTGAGACTCGAGCATGTCCGGGGGCTCCGCTCTCCATTGGAAACACCAACACCGCCGGTCTCTGGGACGGCCCCTAGACTAAAGGACCGAAGAGACTACAGGGCTCGAGTAGAAACCGCGTCTTTCTACTCGTGTCTCGACTCCGAAGAGTTCTGTTTCAATGGGGGCCGCTCCTGCGCGCGAGGCAGAGTCTACCGTGTATCGGAGGAAGAGTTTCAGGAAAAAGAACTCGTCCTTAGCGTCTGAAGAGCCTCGAGGCTCAGCGGTTGGAGATACGACTAACGACTCCATCGCTCCAAGCCGCCCATCATTCCGGTTTAATTTATAACGCGTGTGGTACAGGGATCCGTCTCAAGCTAGATATCTCTGGCTTGCAGTGTGCAGCCCGATACTTTCCCGCTGGGACGGGCACTCGCTCAGTTCTGGCTGCGACTAACCCCAGAACCTTGTTCCAAGGATTGAGGCGACAATAGCCAATAGTCCTGCAGCGGGTAGAGTCACCATCCAGGCTAGCGCCATTCCCCGCAACGCCGACCCCAAGAACTGCCTGCCCTTCTTCCCATGATGCCCTGCTGCCGCACCCTCGGATACATGAGTTGTCGAAAAAGCATCGCCAAAGTATGATCCGGCAGAGACGAGTACCGCCGTTGCCGCGTGCGCCTTCAACCTGTGCCCACGATGGAGCGGAGTATGTCCGATCAATGTCTTGGCCACCCGATCCCCCCACACCAGCGAGCCCGCTACGACCGCTACACCTACGACAATATAGGGCAGCAAAACGCCTTCCTCTGACGTGCCCAGTAATAGGAAAGCGCCAAGAGCAGCCATCTTAGGGGCATCATTCACACCTCTCGCGAAGGCGACACCTGCGGCAGAACCCCAGTCGGCCATTCCGAGGCGTCTTGAGGAGGCTTCATCAACCTCGGTGTCTCGTTTGTGAAATAACCGGCTGATAATGTAGACGCCGAAGAGAGCAACAAATGGCCCCGCGGCCAGGGGAAGGAGGATCCTCCAGATGAGGAAGGTCCATTCTAGGCTGGATGCACCAAGCAGGTAGATGGCCTGTACTATGATCGCTCCGACGATTGCGTGGGTCGTTGACACCTGAATCCTGAGAAGAGTTGCAATAAGTATCCATGAAGCTGCACCTACTAGAGCAGCGAGTATGAAGGAAAACCCCGGCGTTGTTTGGAAGAAGCTCTGTGGAGTGAACGCAGAGAATAGTCTGACCGAGATTATGATTGCTAAGATACTGCCAAGGCCACTGAACAGGCCTCCCCAGATGAGGGGCGCGTATTTCGGCTTGAAGGCGGCAGTGTCCGGATCCATCATGAGGGCCGCGACGCTCTTACCTACATCGTTCGCTCCATTGCCAAAGGCTAGGACGAACAATACTGCGAGCCCAATCTCGACGGTCACCAACAATGCACGAACACATGCGAGACTTAGTATTGACCGAAGGCAGGCCCCCGGACGATATTTGCCGAGTGGTACCAGCGCTCCTCGGAGGGGCCTAGTCCCATCAGCCGAGAATCAGAGTTAACCCGTATCCGAGAGCAAAACCTAGGGTTGGCGAGATAACCCAGCTTGCGATGATGAGGGATATGTTTCTAGAGTTCATGACCCGCATCTTGCTTGCTAGGCCGGACCCTATGATTCCAGAGGAAACTGTCTCGGTAGTGGACAGTGGAACCCCAAGCTGGTTGGCTAGTTCGACGGTTCCCGCGCCGAGTAGCTGGGAGTAGAATGCGTTGGGGTATCTGAGGCTGTAGATGCCCTCAGTTAGTCTGCGCAGAGCTCCTCGACCAAGAACAAACGCTCCAAGAACGCTTCCAGTGGCGACTGCAACCGTTGCGATCTGAGGCTGGTTGAAGGGAACTCCGGCAATGAGTCCTAGAGCGTTGCTACCTGTGACGTATGCGGAGAGGAAAGCCATCACTACTAATCCCGCTTTGAGAAGTGAGAGTTTCATCCATAGGTTTCTAGTGCTATACCGGTCATCGAGCTTGACGAATAACATGCCGAGAGCTGTCGCCACTATTGGCGCGCTCACCCAGAAAATCAGGATGAGAATAAGATAGTCGGTCTGCTGCAGTGTCCCGATAGCGAAGCTTACGCCCAGAATTGTCCCGGTCAGCGCTTTTGAAAGTGAGAGGGGGACTCTTGCGAGTTCTCCGCCGATGAAGATGAGAAGTGTGGCTAGGAGTATCGAGAAGATCTCCGTGCTGGTTTCAGTCGGGAGGAAGGCTTCTCTGACTTTGAAGAGTTTGGGACCTTCGATGGATAATCCCAGTAAATAGCCTGCAATTGCGATCATGATTCCTGATCGTCGATTGACCATTCCACTGCCGATAATCGTCCCGCAACATGCGGAGATGTTGTTCCCGCTCACAACTGCTCCCAAGAGCCCCGCTAGGACTAGGGATAGGGCGTCTAGGGAGGGGTTCATGCTCTGTTTCCTAAGCGCCCAGACCCTTCATTATCACAATTACCAGGTCCGATGCGTCCTCGCAACGGTCGAGGATATCGTCCGCTTCGATCGTTGTTTCGAGGTAGTTGTGAAATGAGGCGTAGTCGAGCGCTTCCCATGATCCATAGATCTCATCTAGCATATTGTCCTTGATATCGTCTCCCTGTTCTTCGAGCAGTTCAATCCGCTTAGCCAGTTCAAGTGATTGTCTCATGTCCGAGCCTGCAATGTTGAAGAGTTTCCTGAGGCCTTGGAGCTGGACGAGTCCGATCTCTATCAGACGAACTTGGTCCTTGCGGATGATTGCGTCGAATTCTTTGGCTTCGCGCAAGGGCCTCTTGGTCACTCTTCTGATCTGCCGTGACAAGGCGTGAGCTCTGTCAAGAACTCCGTCAACAGAGTCAGCTAATCTCTCGAACTCTCTCATGAGAAGCGCAGATATGGAGCCTTTCCCGAACATCTCCTCGAGCGATTGAACTATCTTGTCTCCCTGTTTCTCCAAAAGACTGATCCTATTAGTGCATGTTTCGATGTCGGAGAGTCCGTTGGGTGAGTTAGTAAGTATCTTGACTAGAAGGTGAAGCGACTCCTCCCCCAGCCTGGCAAGCTCGTCGATCCGGGTGAAAGCGTCCCTCTCACCGAGCTGGAAGAAGCCTTTGACTCGACGAATCATTTGGTTCATCGCACTCATTCTCCAGGTAAAGAGAGATCGTAGCCTCTAACGGTTCTGACAGTTCAGCCCCGGAGGGCTAGAAAAGAGTGCCGTATCCCTCATCTTGACATGGCACTCGTCACCGATCGGCTTAGAGACGAAGAAGTAGAATCAGATTCGCAATGGCTAAGTCGATTATGGTCAACGGAATCGATCTCTTTGCGAATCGGGTGAAGCTCAACCGTTGTCTCGGTTTGTTTAGAATGTTCAGTGCGACAATGTTGGAAGCGGTACCCAAGGGAGTGGCCATTCCTCCTATTCCGGTCCCGACGGCAAGCGCCCACGCAAGGGGTGCTATGGGCACGCCGGGGGTGTTGGCCATAGCCGCAATAACAGGGATGAAAACCGTGGCCAATGGTACATTATCTACGACTTGCGAGATTAGTGCCGTGACCCAGAGCACCAAAGTCACTGATAACGCGACGTTTCCCCCAGAGACTTGTGTCATCTCGCTCCCGAGCATCGAAAGAACTCCGGTCTTTCCGAGCGCAGCGACAAGTATGAAGAGTCCCCCAAAAAAGAAGAAAATCTGCCAGTCTATCCGAGCAAGGACATGCTGGACCTCGTTGGACCGGGACGACTCGTAGACCAGTATTAGGAAGGCGGGGAGAAGGGTGGCAAGGGCAGCTGAGACACCGAGAAAAGTATGGACCACGAGGAAGCTGACCGCCAGTAATAGGGATACGAGGCTGACCCTGAGGAGTCCGCGATCCTTGACTGCCTCTGATGGGCTTCTCAGGTCAAGAACTGGTCTCTGCCGATGTCTTCTCATAGCGTCCCGGTGGAGGAAGTTTCGGTTCTTCAGGTAGAGTAAGCCGCCGTTTACTGCAAGAGCGGCGAGGGCGATGGGTGCCGTGTTCTGGAGGAACTGGTTGAAGTTTAGTCCGAGAGAAGATCCGATTATCACGTTTGTTGGATCACCCACCATGGTCGCTATGCCGCCTATGTTTGCGGCAAGAACCTCGGCAATGACGAAGGGGACCGGGTCGATTTCCAGTCCTTCAAACACTTCTACGGTGAGTGGAACAATGAAGAGCGCAACGGTCACGATATCGAGCAAGGAAGCCATTCCCGCCGTCATTAGTGGCAGGAGAATGTACATGCGAATAGGATGGGCATCTACTGATCTAGCAAGATGTAGTCCCATCCACTCAAAGAATCCTGCTTCGCGGAGCGAAGAGGCTATGATGAACATTCCCAGCAAGACGCCTAGAGCCTGCCAGTTGATTGCGGAGAAAAGGTCCGTTTCGGTGAGAACTCCCGTACCTACCATCAGCGTCGCACCGAGCACCGCCGCAGAGGGCTTGTGGAACCTGTCCGAGAGAATGAGAATGTAGGTGCCAATGAAGACTCCAATGACAATGACGCCGAGTGGTGTGGAGAGAACCAAATTCCCGCGCGGCTAGGGCCTGTTTCATAAAAAAAGCCTCGCCGAGAAGGAGTGGACTGTCTTGGTGGCTAGTTTTCTTCCGCTCGGAATCGGGGTAGGCCGATGAAGATCACTCTGTTTCCGTTCAGCAGGGATTTTTCGTGGCCTCATCGCTCCAGTACGGTTTTGTTGATACGCTTGAGCTCGGCCAGAACATATTCGAAAGCTTTGTCTGGCAGAATCGAATAGGAGAGCGTGATTCTTTCTTCAGCGACCGACCGAGCGATCTGTTCTATGATCTTATCATCCGCTCGAGCAACCTCTTCGGCGAGTAGGCGAAAATCCAGCCCAAGGGACGCGAGCGTTGACTGCAGAATGGTCTTCAGCTCTTCAGGTCGCGCGGTCCTGATCCTCCTCCTCTGCTCGGAAGGGTCTAAGGCTTCAAAGAATTTCTGGTCGAGATGGTAGTATTTTTCTACGTAGTTTTTCTTGACGATAGTTTCGATCACACACAACCTTTCGTCAAATCTTGAAAGATTCGTCTAGAATCTTCCATGACCTTCTCGCATCAACCCACCTTCGGCTATAATGTCTGCTCGGTCGAGAAAGGACAACGCGAAAGATGCATTAACCTAGTTAGTCTCGGTTCGTCAAGCGAGATGTACTCCCGACAAAACACTTTCTCTAACCTTTTTGTCTTGCAGAACTTTTCTTTTTCGCTAACTGTTCTCTTCTGCTAACTATTTCTCGACCCCTCGGGGTGGTCGATTTTCTCACGCCTCGCCCTTCACAAAAAAAGTCGAGACAGGGTCCTCATCCTCAATTATGCCCGCTCCGCTCAGCCTGCTCGCCAGACCTGGCGGACCGGAACTCAGCTAGGTCGTTCCGAGCAAGGTCATCAAACGCTTTCTCCGCTGCATCGTTTGGTGGACGCATATGTTTCTCAAAGTTCCCCGACTTTAGGTTCTTGACCAGATGACTGAACTCGTGTGCCAGTGTTAGAAGGGGTTCGCGTGAGGCTTTGAAGACGGTGATTAGAAACTGGATCTGGCCATTTTTTTCGCGATACGAGAGCAGTCCCTCATAGTATCCCGCTCTAGTGCCTTTTAGCGGAGGAGGAGGTCCGGAACTGTACTCGACAAACAACCGGCTCCTATCAACACGGTACTTCTCGCATAGGAATACTAGGAAATCGGCGAAATGGTCCGGGTATTCTGTTCCTTCCACAATCGCTCACACCAATGCAAGACCGTTTGGAACCTGCAACTCCAATCTGTGGATGAGGCAAGCGCCCTATACTAGTTTCCGCCTCGCGAGAACCATCTCAACCAGAACGATCTCCACGGACACCAAAAATCCCAGGTTTGTTAGAAGAGAAAATCGCCCATTTCAAGCCCGGATATCGAATCTGGGACCCCCCAAGGAACTCTCCCCGAAAATCGTTCGGAATCGTCCCCATCTCCGTCTTGTCATCCGAACCAGAATTGCGCCCCGATCACCCGGACTCGCCTGTTATCAGTGCCAGGCAGGAAATGGTTTCCCGAAGAATAGGGGTCTTAGCGACTCCTCTTCACTACGCAAGGATGGTTGACGGAAACCCAGAGAATGTAAAAATCGGCTATTATCAGCCATAATCCCGATTCCAAGCCCACGATTTCCAGAACACGACTTTCCAGGCCTAACCACAGGGGAAAACACAGAGGTCGAAAAAGGCCAGACAAGCCCATAATACGCCCGTCTCGAAGAAAAAACCCGGAACATAGCCCCGACAGAAACAACCATCAGAAAAAATTCAGGCAGATTGCACAACAGCTCCCACAACGCGAGAGTGGTTCCCGGGCGAGCATCACAAACGGTTTTGAGCATAGTTTTTTATCAACACTACAACAGCCGATGCCTCATGCCCCATCACAGATACAAGCTATCCGACCTTCCCTACGCGTACAACGCCCTTGTCCCGACCATATCTGAAGAGATAATGCGGTTACACCATGACAAACACCACCTCGCCTACGTGAACGGCGCAAACGCCGCCCTAGACAAGCTCCAGAAAGCCCGCGAGACCGGCTTCGCCGGCGTCGACGTCAAAGCAATCGAACGAGACCTCGCCTTCCACGGCAGCGGCCACACCATGCACAGCACCTTCTGGCCCAACATGAAACCGAACGGCGGAGGAAAACCAGGCGGAAAGATAGCCGACCAGATCAACACCGACTTCGGCAAGTTCGACTCCTTCAAAGAACAGTTCAGCACCGCCGCCAAACAAGTGGAAGGAAGCGGCTGGTCCATCTTAGCCTACGAACCGTGGACACAACAACTAATCACGCTCCAAGCCGAGAAACACAATGACCTAACAGTCCAAGGAGTAGTCCCCCTTCTCGTTCTCGACGTCTGGGAACACGCTTACTACTTGCAATACCGAAATGATCGAGCCGCATATGTCGATGCTTGGTGGAACGTCGTCAACTGGGACGATGTTGAGAAGAGACTAGAAAAGGCCAGACGTTAGCTCCTCCAGGTCCTCCTCCTCTTCCTTTTTCTTCGCCATAACAACAGGCTTCACCATCCTCTTCTCGATCTTTACCCTTGGCGCGGGCAGAGGTTTCCCGTGCCCCGGGCAGATAATCTCTGGATCCAAATCCAACACGCGCTTTACGCTCGCCTGGGTCTGAGGAATACTCTCCATCAGCAAAGGTTCCACAAGCTGGCCCCGCCGAGTACGCAATAGATCACCGACGATAGCCACACTTGGCTGATTGAGAAAAAGGGTAACCGATCCTTTAGTGTGTCCCGGCGTCCATACTACAGATCCGTCTAAACCCACTCCATCCAAGACCGACTCCTCGTCTGCAGCGAGATCCACGTGCGCGGTCTGGAACTTGATAATCCGGAACAACTTGAGCGACCAATATTCCAGCGTCGTTAGCTTCCTCACAATTCTTCCATAGAAACTCCAAGCACTCGGAACCGATATCACCAGGGTCCCGGCCGCATAGGGCTTCTCAAACGGATGGGACGCCAGCTTCGCCCCTGTCTGCTTCTTCAACGCCGCCGCACTGCCAATATGGTCCAAGTGCCGGTGCGTCAACAATACAAGCTTCAAGTCTGAGGGGGTCCTTCCTAGCCTGGCGATAGCTTTGAGAATCCTCTTCTCGCTACCTGGCAATCCAGTGTCCACTAACACTAGACCCTTGGAAGCCTCAACGAGGTATGTATTGGCCGCTCTTGCCGGAATCCTGTAAACTCCCTCAGCGACCTTGTGCAATTATGGTAGCATCCTTTCCTTAAAGCTCAGAAACACTGTCTTTTCTCTAGAGTCTTTTCGGCACAACGTCTTATCCAGCTTTCACGCTTGAACTCTCATAAGCCGATTTAAGAGTGGTGAACCGATGGAAGAAGATCCACAGTCCATCATGCAGAGTTGAAAGAAATGGATATGACTAGCGAGCGTTGAGTTTCTCTATTTCTCCGACCTGATCCAGAATCTCCGTTAGCGAGCATGGTTCAAGATCAGGCCTCCTCATATACGCAGCCGCAGTAGCGTTCGCGAAGACCAGCCGATCCTTGTGGCCCAACCCGATGCCTTGCGCAAATATGTCAGCAGCGTTCCACGCATCTCCCGCCCCAGTGACCTTTACCGGAGCTGTGCCTGCACAGAGGACTCGTTCTCTCTGCCCATCGATGAAGGTTGCTGAGAAGCTGGGAGTGTGAAGATCGACCCTACTTCCGAGCATGCTGAAGACGCTAGCCGCCTGGAATAATGGATTGTCCTCCTCTCCTTCAAACCCGCTCCCCGCCTCGCCAACCGCGGAGGCCAGTTGGGTCAGCTCGTTCTCGTTGACACTAAGAACGTCAACGAGCCCGTTTGAGAGAACCCGATCGTTGAGCCTCGGAATCTCGCTCGCCCTCAACGTAGGATCTCCAGGGTCAAAGAAAGTCACCCCTCTCCCCTCATTCCTAGCGATCTGAAAGACCTCCTCAGCAAGTTCGGTTCCATTCAGGTTCTGGTTCCAGTTGAAAACACAGACAAAATCAGCCTGCCGGATCAGTTCCCTATCCTTTTCTGCCAGTTTCTGAGGGCCGAAACTCGAGAGAGACCCGGGATCACTTGCCATAATGTTGACCCGTCTCCCCGAGTGCTCAGCCTCGAAAGCGAGGGTCCTCGAAAGCGATCCTGTACTCGTAACATGAGACAGATCCACGTCCTTCAGAAATTGAGCGAGAGCCATCCTCCCAAACTCGTCCGTCTCGATCACAGGAACAACGTTGACGCCTAGTTTTGAGAGCTGGGCCGAAAAGTTGGAGGCGTTTCCGCCTCTACCAACCAGGTGCTTCCAGCCAAGGAGATTCCCGCCGCCTCTCTCCGCCACATCAACCATGGCCCCAGCCATCTGGTCAAGCTCGCCAGGAAAAGCGAGAACATAGTCCAGAAAGAAGTCCGGCATCGCAACAACCATGAACCCCGGTTTTGCTACGAGCTTCTCTTTCAGCGCAAACGTGAGCCGAGACAGCTATCAGCCACCGAGCAGACGGCATTTTCCTACTATTAGTTGATAAGGCTGGTCCCGGAATAGGACACGGAAGATGTCGCAGCGAGGTGAACGTCCTATCACGGGACGTAAGATCCGACAGCTCGGATCACGAATCTATCACGTCGCAAGGTTCGACCGGGAGATGTTACGCGAACTCAAAGAGGACAAGAACGCAACTGGGCAGGCGGTCGCCGTCCTCCTTTTGGTTGGCCTATCCTACGGATTTGGATTCAGCATCTTCAACGGGTTTCAGAAATCTACTCTATCACCAAATTTTGTCATCTCACAGACTTTAGCCAACATGATCGTAACAGACTTCGCCATTTTCGTATGGTCAGCAACCGTCTTCCTGGTTGGTACAAAGTTGTTCCAAGGCAAAACAAGCTATTGGCAGCTCGCCAGACCTTTATTCTTCTCCACAGCACCAGGCATCCTATTCCTCTTGATCGCGATACCCTTCTCCCCAGTCATAGTAGCCATAGCCGTAATTGCCTCTTCATGGATCATCTCCGCAGAGTTCGTTGCCTTGAAGAGTGCGATGGGTTTCAACATTCAACGTGCGCTGCTGACGTCGGTTGTAGGGTTGCTAATCCTCGCTTTCATCCAGATGACAATCTAGATGTGCGACATTTTTGTTAGAGCCTGTTTCTAGCAGTTCTGACAAGGTATCAGTTAATCTTGCAGAATACCTCCTCTCAAGACATTACGAGGGGCGACAGGGATAATTTCCCGTGACTTGATAAGTGCCGACAGTGGGAAACTGGAAAGAGAGACCAACAAAATGACCGGGCCATTCAATACCACACAAGACTTCAATCTCAAGAAAATGGGATCCCGGATGCTGAGAGCCGCAAGGTTAGACGGAGAGACCTTCAGAGAACTCAGAGATGATCCAAGCGCCACCGCCCAGTCCGTTCTCGTTGTGGCAATAATCGGGCTATGTTACGGTGCCGGCTTTGGTTTTTTCCTCGCTGGAACATCTCTACTTGACGTTCTCACGATTACAATGATAGGTTTATTCTCGGCCCTCGTCATCGCGTTTGTCTGGTCAGGCACTACCTTCCTGATCGTTACTAGACTCTTCCGGAGAACAATCGGTTATTGGGGCCTATCCCGCCCATTTTTCTTCTCGTGGGCTCCAGGACTTCTTTTCATCTTGATGTCCAGTCCAATAACAATTCTCTTTGAGATCATCCGGGCCGTTGGCGCCGCTTGGATAGGAATAGCTAGCGTGTTCGCGGTTAAGGACGCTGCGGGACTCAGCACTCAACAGAGCATGTTGACCTTCATCATATGCGTCCTACTCCTAGTTCCTATCGTATCAATACTCCCGTTCAGCTAGCAAACAGTCTCAGCCATCTTCAACTCGGCTCTCTAGGCTTCGCGAGAGAGATTAAGATAGCCGGCTCTGTTAACTCTTGGTCGGATTGAGCTGTGTTAACTCTTCGTCGGACCGGATAGCCAAATGCACTTGTGCTTGGAAAGAGGTTGAGGGACTAGGCATCAGCGCGATTACTTCGGGGGAGATGTCTTCGATGCCAACGACTTTTGCTTGGTGAAAATTTCCATTGCTGGGTCCTTCGTCATATCATGATCCTTGTAAAGATGATCTTGCAACTCGTAATACGTTGGGAATGTGGTCTCGATACCTTTCACTGAACAGACGAAGCAGAGGATCTTATCCTGAACCAATTCTGGATACCCTCCATTTTAGAGAATCGTAATAGCTTGGATAAAAGGAGACTTCTCAATATTTGAATGAGAAGTTAACTACATAGTCCCTTCTTCGGCGTGGTAGAGAAAGTTGGGGGAAAAGTCTGGCGGGTTCATCAAAGACCCTATTCATGGCTATGTCAGAATCAGCCAGACTGAAAGATCAGTTATCGATACTGAGCCTGTTCAAAGACTCAAGCGCATCCGCCAACTGGCTGGCTCAGAATTTGTCTACCCCGCCGCGAATCACACGAGATTCGAGCATGTCATCGGTGCCATGCACTTATCAGGCACCCTGGCTGAGGCCCTTCCAATAGACCTCCCTCGACATGAACGAGAGCAATTGCGCTTGGCCGCGTTACTTCATGACATTGGGCACGGCCCCTTTTCGCATGTCTTTGAGCCCCTCTTGGCGAAATATCTGGGTAAGCGTCACGAGGACTTTGTTCCATGGCTCGTAAGGGAGACGGACATAGCTGAAAGGCTCGAGGAGGCGGGCTTCGATGCCAGTATTTTGTGCCTATTGGCTGTCGGAAAATTGGCGAGTAGAGAACGGCCGTACCTAGACCAGATAATTAGCGGCAGCGTTGACGTTGACAAATTGGATTATGTCGTTAGAGACTCGTTTCACACAGGGGCAGGATACGGCTCATTCGATGTTCATCGCCTCCTGTACGCGATGGATGTTATTGATGATAGCTTGTCTATCGACGATTCAGCGGTCGCGACGCTTGAGAGCTTCCTGCTTGCACGTTTTGAATCGTTTCGAACGATATATTTCCACAAGGCCTCTCGGGCAGTTCAGATTATGATGGTGAGGGCCTTGGAAGTGGCGAGAGATGAGCTCCATTTGTTGGACTTTGATGGGCCTGAGGATTATCTCAAGCTTGATGATTACAAAGTATGGACAGGGCTGAAGGAGTGCAGGAAGTCAGAGAAGATAATGCAGGACCTGGAACATAGAAGGCTTCTAAAATGCGCATATGAACGCACCCTTTTTTCCGGTGAAGAGCTGAGGTCCAACATCATTTCGGACGAACGCGTTCGCGGGGACATCGAAAAACAGATAGCTAGGAAAGCTAAGACTGCGTGGGAAGACGTCGTCATCGACGTACCGACCTTACCATCAGTTCCGTACCACGACACTGCCAATTTGCCATCCGTGGACATACCCGTCTTTAGTCATTCTCCTAGTGGAAGAAAAGAGAGAGTCCCTTTATTGGAGATTTCCAGGATAGCAGGCGTTCTCCAGACATTCATGAACCTCGTGAGAGTCTACACGAAGGAATCATACCGTTCTAGAGTCGAATCTGCAGCCCGCCAGATCCTCGGAGAAGTCTCTACGTCGGAAAAATAACCAACTGATTCTAATCCTCCAACGCCTCAATCCTGTCACTTCCTTGGAATTCTACAAGTTACATCAGCACTTTATTTCAACCCCTGAGCTGACATTGATATCCCGAGAAACCGTGGTGTCCATACTGCCTAAGTTCATGCAAACTCTTGACGACATGATTTACCGCGAACTGGAAAAGATTGCGAAACGAAGGGGAATAACCATCCAAGAACTGATCCGGGCGGTTATAGTACCCGAGTGGATCAATGGACTCAACGGCGTCGAGGGCAAGGATTCCGGCTCAAACAAGCTCAACAATTGGCGCTAGTTTTTCCCATCTATTCTAGAGCCAAGGCTCTAGGCTAGACCGCACGCGACAGACAACACGCCAAAATCTCTTCTTTCCTATTAAAGAATCGCGGAAGACAACTAGGAGGTTGCGTTGTTACATAGAGGATAACGTCGGCCTATCCTTTGCTTTTCTGGAGTGAGTAAGATGTCGAAGAAGCCAACATACTCGACTACTGTTCAGAATATTCTCTCAATAATTGCTCGTAGGATGACGTTCCGATGAGTGTTGAGAGATTGGATGACGCTGTGGCAGCGATTACCTTCACTGTCACGGTGATCACAATCGCTGTGGGTTTTCTCTTCAACCTTTAGAGGAAGCTGAGTCAGCACTTGTGCCAGACCTAGCCTTGTCAAGAAGGCTCGCGTAGAGGCGGAGCGCCTCGCCTTCTGAGAGCTTCGTGTTTATCGATACTATGCTCATCTTGTTGAAGGTTGCAGCCACTCTCTCTGACAGGGCCCTCGCTGCGATCAGGTATTTTCCGCCGAGGAGAACAGATGAGGTCCCTGGTCCTCCTTCGCGCAAGCTAGGAGTTGAGACTGCCAGGGTGCCAATCTTGAATATATCGTCATAAAAGAACGCCAAAACTGCGTTTTCTACCAGAAGAAGGCTCACCTTGTGGATTGCGCCATCCCTTTCCAGACTTGCTTCGAGCAAATCTCCTTCAACTGATTCCGTTGTATTATCCTGGTATAAATGGAAGAAACCCGGAAGGTCTTTCCAGACCGTCCCGAACAGTGGGAAGAGAGAGGTCTTCTCGGTTAGGTAATGTAGCGGTCCTTGCCTTCTTCAGGCTTTTCCTCGCCTTCCTTGGACTCTTCAGCTTCTGCGTGTCTGAAACGTTCCATCTTCTTGCGCATGTCCTCAATCTCCGAATCAAGCTCTTTCAGATCCACTGGAATACTGACCAGTCCGGTCAGCATTTGGATCACGGCCCTTGCTGCTTCCAAATCCGGGTAGGCTCCTGTCGTCGCGCCTAGTAGGCCTGCGCACTGCATGCTGCGTTGTCGGCCGATGCCAAGTATTACTCCGGCAGCTCCTGTGACTGCGCCTCCTTTTGCAAGTTTTGCTCCCATCTTTCTCAAACGTTCTCCGAGCGCGGCTTCTCCGACGACAGCATAGACGGCTCCTACGTCGTTTCCGGAGCGGGTGCCATATCCACCCATTGTGTAGACTGCCTTGCATCCGAATCGTTGGGCAAAGTCGAGGACAATGCTTGCGACTTCGTACTGTCCAGTTACGCTTGGCTGGGCGTCTCCGGTGAGGAGGATGACGTTGGGATCTTGCTCGCCGTAGCCGTAGAATTCGTATCGTGGTAGAGAGTATGTTCCGTCTTCTGAGATGTTGATGCCTAGGTTGCCGTCAGGGAAGAGGAGGTAGCTTGAGTATAGCTCACCCATTTTCTTGGGCTTTAGTTTCTCGATAAAATAGTCGACTGCAACCTTTCCTACATAGCCGAGTCCGGGCAGGCCCTGAATCAGGACGGGTTCTTTTAGTTGGATCTGTGTTAGCTCGTGTATCCTGGTGTCCCCGAGCGTCTGAGAAGCCATGAAGGAACGCTTTCGGGGTCTCGCGGGCTCTGTGGCTTATAGTTATTTCGTAAAGCTCGTCCAATGGGGCGATTCGAGCCTCGAACCTTCGGTCATTTCTTCGAGGAAAAAAACAGTAGGCTAGTGCTCGCCCTTCATCGCAGATCCTGTTGGGACCACAGCCTTTAGCTGGGTACTTGCTCGAAGAAGTTCTCCGGTGACAGCATAGTAGGCTCGGCTTCCCAATGGTAGGAATTTCAGAGCTTTTGATAGTTGTTTGATGTATATTTTGAGTTCTTGTGGGTCGTGCCCTTGCCGGGTCTGAACGTCAGTTGTTTCAAACTCGTCTCCCGGAGACTTGATCGTGAGTTTTTCTTTCCTTCGCGGCACGTCTAACTCATCTTGGCCTCCTTTCACGGTTATCAAACGTAATGAGTGTTCTGTATCTGAAACACTGGTTGTTAGCGGAATGTTTCGAAATCCTGGCAGAGTAGAGAGAAGGAGGTTTACAATTCCTCGATGGGTTCGATGATAACATTTTGGAGAGGGAGAGTTAAAATAGCTTGGATCGTGGTTGAACTTTACTTCAAACGAGAGTGTGGCTTTCATGAGTTGTGCACCATTTGTATCGTCTCCGCACGATGTTGTCAAAAAGATGCTCGAGGTTGCAAGAGCGAGCAAGGACGACGTTCTCTGCGACCTGGGGTGTGGCGACGGTCGCATTTTGACCACGGCTGTGAAAGATTTTGGGATCAAGTCTGCTGTCGGTTATGAGATTAGAGAGGACTTGTTCAAGCAGGCATCCGGGGAGGTTGAGAAACTGAAGTTAATGGAGAAGGTGCACATTTTCAACAAGGACCTGTTTCAGGCCGACCTAAAGGACGCGACCCTGATCACACTGTATCTTACCACGTACGCTAACGAACGGCTGAAGCCTAAGCTGAGATCCGAGGCGCGGCCTGGCTCGAGGATTGTTAGCCATGATTTTATGATCAATGGCTGGAAGCCTTCGAGGAAGGAGAACTATAACGAGCACACGATTTATGTGTACTCGATTCCTGACGCTTACTCGATCTAGGGCTCCTATCAGATCTCATCGAATCTTGTAGAGAGAACGACCGCTCCTAGCTCAACAGTCCTCGGCGTCTCCTCGGTGCTTGTTGTGATACGGACGATGCCGTTTCCGATTCGCTCGATCCTTCCGATCGACAATAATTCTCCGTTCTCGTCGAGTAGTCCGGTTATTGTTCCTCTGTATGGTGTGATTTGGTCGAGTCGTTGCTGTTGGGGGGCGTTGAACATTCTGAGCTTGATCGTGTTAAGTCTTAGATCCATATGTTTGGGGTTCTTGAGAAATCGTCTGTATCCTTCTTCCCTGGCCTTCTTCCTTTCTTCTCTTGTTCTTGTCAGGGCAAAGCTTGAGGCTTCGAGCGGCAGGGTTGGACGATTTTGTAATTCGAGAATATGGTCGAGTTCATGGTCGAGGCTTAGAGCAAGGACAAGGTCTGGTCGTAAGCTGTCTAGGAGCTGGCGCTTGTGCTCGACCGCCTCATCTTCTCTCACCCAGCCATCGGTGTTCAAGATGATGATCCCGCTTCCGGTTGAGATTTTGTCTCGGAGATGTGTAATAGATTGTACGAGCTTGTCTGGGGTTGAGGAGGGGCTGGTGTCTCCTATGAAATAGGATCTTTCAGGTTTCAGCTCTTGGAGATTGATGATGTGCTTGGTTACAGTTGAGGAACTGGTGGTCGTTGGTGGGCCGATGTCTGCCTGCCCAACATCACCATCGATGATACTGGTCTGACCTCCATGACCTAGGCAGGTGTTGGCGAGGTACGTGCAGAGTGTGGATTTTCCAGAGTCGACATCTCCCAGAATAACGGCTAGTCCTCGCGAATGTCTAAGTGCCTCAGCTGCGTCTCGCCAGCTCGGCGGAATGGTGGAGCCGTTGACTTGTCTGTAAGAGCCGGGCTCTCCTATTCTGATTTGAAAAACAGCGTTCATCTCTGTTTCTATAGCTATTCTTCGATATTTTGCAATGACTAGGGAATTCCCGATTTGGATTGGGGCTCCAAGCGAGGTGGCTGTTCCTTCGCGCAGGACTATGGACGCCGGACCGTCAACGAGAAGGGGTTTCTCCTTTGAGAGTCTGACTTCTGGCAAGTGTCTTCCTCCTAGGCAGAGTTATTCAGTCTGGGCAAGTGTCGGTCTCTCCAGACTAGTTGGTTCTTGGTGATGGAAAGATTGAGCACTGGGACGAGCGGTCTGGATCGGTTGTTGAAGGGGGGTCTTGCTCTTAGAGAGGTCAACCTGGTCTATGGGGAGGCGTCGACGGGGAAGACGGTCTTGGCGATGCAATCCGCGCTGGAGGCCTCGGCGAGAGGCTTCAAGGTTTTCTTTGTCGACGCTGATCTCTCGTTTTCAGTTCAGAGGCTCGAGTCCCTGGATCGAGGGGAAGAGCTTGCTGAGAACATCGTCGTGTTTCAGCCTGAGGATTTTCGGGAGCAGAGCCGCATAACGGAGAGCTTGGAAGTGATGCTGTCTAAGACTCCGGCGCTGTTGATTGTTGACTCTGTGACGGGTCTCTATCGTGCTGATCTTGAGAAGCCTGGGACGGTTTTTGTCCAGAATCGCGAGCTGAACAGGCAGTTGGCGTATCTTTCCGATCTCTCCTCAAGGTTCGAGCTCACAGTCTTGTTGACTGGACAAGTTCACAGCGAGCCGAGCGGTGGGAGCTGGCTTATCGCTCCTGTCGCTACAAGGACGCTGAGACACTGGTCCTATCTGATCTTGAGGTTGCGCCCGACTCCGAGACGTGATGTGAGAGAGTGCCTTCTAGAGAAGATAGATGGGAGGGACGTAAGGAGCGCTCGGGCGTTGTTCAGGATTGGCGAGACCGGTTTGGAGGATGTGTAGCGTTTGGTTCATTACGGTGCCTGGTTGACGGAGCGGGCTGAGATCTAGGGCGATCCAGTCTGGGAATTGTTCTATCCGCGCTACTTTTCATTGGGCCCTCATACGTGGCGAACGCTGCGCCTCTTCTCTTCGGTGGCGGGGCTCCGCTGGATGCGGGAAAGAACTTTCTGGATGGTCAGAGGATCTTTGGTGCACACAAGACAGTCCGCGGATTGTTTGCTGGGATCATCGCGGGGTCGGCGATTGGACTTGCAGAATCACCAGTCGACAGTCATCTCTTGCTCGGGGGCTTTTTGATCGCGTTGGGAGCCGTTCTTGGGGATCTGCTGGGCGCGTTTTTCAAGAGGCGTGTCGGGGTAGAGCCAGGGAACCCGCTGCCGGTTGTGGACCAACTGGATTTCGTGTTCGGAGGCCTGATCCTCGGACAACTGGTCTTTCAGTTGAGTTGGTGGTCGGTCTTGGTTGTGGTATTGGTGACTCCGCCGATTCATCTAGGAACGAATTATGGAGCGTACTTGCTGGGGATCAAGAGGACGCGCTGGTAGGCGCGTTCTCGTCTCTGCAGGTTCTGTTAAGTCTTCGTTGGATCGGTTGGACCTAACTTGCCTCCATCGACTTTGAGGGTTAGGGTCGCGTTCTCCCGGTTCCCGTTCCTCTACCATTGCTTCACCTGGAGGCCCGTTGGGGCTGAACCTCAGCCCTCCCGCGGCAAGGTTTCTAGCCGCGTTCTCGTCCCTGTCTAGCACGGTTCCGCAGTGTGGACACCATAGTCTTCGTTGGGTGCTCTCTAGGGTCTTGTACCCGCATATTGAGCACCGTTTGGATGTGTCTCTAGCAGGAACGTAGATTACTCGGACGCCTTCCCATCGTGCCTTGTACTCTATCTGTCGTTGTAGCTCTCCATAGCTCCAGCTGTTCATCCTCGCCCGATAGTTTCTGCTTTGGGAATTGCCTTTGCGATAGAGTCTTCTTATCCCAGTCAGCCTCTCGAGGACAATCCCTTGCCGTTTTGATTTCGCTTCCTCAACTATGCTCTTGGACACGTTGTGGAGTAGTGGTTGTACACGGTTCCGCTGCTTCTCTCCATACTTGGAGAAGACTCGTGTTCTTGTTCTGATGTCGTTCCTCTTGAATCTGCTCTTGACATATCGATAATCAGCCTTGATCCGGGTCGCTTTCGAGAGGTCGAATGTTTTGACCGTCCCGTCTGTTGATGCAATTGTGATGTTGTCTAGGTTAAGGTCTATCCCCACGTATCCTTCCGGCTCGGTCTCGACCGTCTCTTTGGAGTAGCTTATGGTTAGCAGGTCTGGGGTCAGCGTGACGGAGTGGACGCTGAGCCCTGAGAGGACCTGGAGCGTGTGATTGTTCAGCCTAACATAGCTATACTGTCGCGGTCTGACCGGCAGTCTGAGGAGACCATTCTGGATCTTGAACCCGTAACAGGTGGTCAGCATCAGCTTCCTAGCATACGGAAACCTTGTCCGAGGATTCTTCTTCCTGGTCTTCCGATAGTTGCGAAGTATTCCGGTAGCTGCGCTGATCGCGCAGAGCCGGTAGTAGCCGAGGATGCCACGGCTTAGACGATGGTACGATCTCAACGAGAGAGTCTTGAGACTGGAAACGTTCTCTTCCATTCCAACAGCGATACAGACGTTCACCATACGCCTGAACTCGTTCAGTAGCCGTAGTAGATCGGCTGAGGCCTCATGCTTCTGTCTGACCGTCTTCACCACCCGCACCCTGGACACAACCCAGACTAGTGAACGCGTTCTCTAGCCAGATATTCCAAAGAATACAGCGAACATAACCCAACACCACAGCTAACCGTAACCCATGAAGAGCTAAGCAACAGCTCAACCCGACAAAGAGCTAACAGGGCCTCTCTGCACAAGTCTAAAATCCTTAGCTTCTAGTGAAGTCGCTTCCTAGGAATGTCAGCTCCACCTAGCAAGAAGAAGAGCAGAAAGGGCCTTATTGCACTTGCAGTGATCGTAATTGCCGGTATTGTTCTGGTGATTCCTCCAGCGTTGGCGGGGGGACTGATGGTTCCGGTCTCTAAGGTAGTGTTCAGCGAGACTACGGGCTCGCTTTCTGCAACGCAGGCGACGGCGAACGTATCGCTGATTACAGCGTACGAGTACTATTTTTCGGTCAGGTCGGGAGGAATGTTCAGAACGAGCGATACAAATGTGAACTCAAACGGCAACACGACCATCAAGATAGATCTGAAACTCACTAGTCCCTCAGGGGCGACAGTTGACCTAGGAAACACGAATGTTAACGGTGGAATAGGAACGCGGACTCACACAATCTATTTGTCGATTGATCAGGGTGTCCGGGTCTCAGGATCTTACACGCTCAACATTGACATCACCGTAAGCGTGACAGTCGGAGGAGTCTTGGAGGTAGGCATAACACCCGTTGTCATAACTACTACCTTCACAGTATCATAGAGCGACTTCTATCTCGGACAAACCACTCTCGCGTCGCGAGACGCTTGAAACATATCCCTTTTCCCTTGTTGAGACAATTTCCTGTCTGGCATTGATACTGGGGTAGACAGGCTGATCAGGGCGTGATTTCGGCGTCGGTCGGAGGGCAAGAAGAGGGGTTTTGTTAGCCCTCTCCCGAACCTTTCGAGGGAAGTCTAGGACCCCCATTCCCGTTTTCGCAATCAGGGCTGATTCTGGGCGACTCTTGTAGTTCTCCGAAGGATCGCGGGAGTCTTATCGCCGATCAGCTGACGATGCTAGGTGGCAGTCGGGGTCTGTCTGGGCGGAGCTGGCATGCTGGGAGGAAATGATGCCGGTACCGCAGGAGGGGCAGGAGGGGCGAACATACGATTCATCGCCATAGCAGTCTTGCTCTCTCGAACCTTAGCCAGAATACCGGGTTCTACTCGTCGATAGAACAGGGTCGGCGCGAGGATGCAGGACGGCAGCAGGGAAGCGAGCAGGGTAGTGGTGAGCGAGATTGCCCTGTCAAGGCTTCCCCCCAGAGATATGGCGAAGGTCAGAAACGCACCCAGACTTCCAACCGACGCCAACCAGTTCGACATCCATGCCCCAGGAGCCGTGACAGTGACCCTCTTCGGATTATGACACCTCAACCCGGAGTCTTCGAGAACCCAGAAGAGAACATGGACGGAGGACGGGACCGCAAGTATGAAGATGGCAACGTAGACGAACTCGTTGCTGACAATCGCGACGTTCGCCGGACTAACCGAGGTTATCTGCGGAACAATCGTAGCGGACAAGACGAATACGAAAAGAAGAACCCGGAAATCCCTCATAATCCGGCGCGAAAAACCTGGGGGTCCCACCGGCCTCTCAAAATAGTACATATGACCAGACGACTCGCGGAAATATCGAATAATCCCGATAACCAGGAACACGAGACGATCAACAACTAGGCTCCAGATGAGAACCGGGATACCAACGTATACGGCGATTATTGTGATGAGCCAGCCTAGTCCCTTGTAGGTGCCCGCGGCGAGAAGAGGCACCAAGGAAAGAATGCCGAGAACGTACTCCTTACGGTAGGTCAAGAATCCACGTGGAATGGCTTCTAAGGGCGAAGTATCAGTTTTCTAGAACCAACAGGCGGCGTCCCCGGGAAGTCCCTCGAGGCTAAGCTGGAGTGTTGCTAGAAGGGAGAGACGCTTGTGAAGTTAAAGTCCCTCGCCAGAATACCAGGTTGCAGGATTCTGAACTGCCGGAACTCGGAGAAGTTCCGCACCGGCTCAGAGACCGCGTCGACTTTGCTGAACAGTTCCAGGAGGCTCTGGTTGAACCGCAAGTTCTTCACCGGTCTCTTGATCTCACCATTCTCAACCAGGAACGTTCCATCCCTTGTCATACCAGTCACTATCTTGGTCTTTGGCTCCGTTTCTCGCACGTACCAGAACCTAGTAATCAACAGCCCTTTGTCAAGTTCTCCGATTAGCTCTTCCGAGGTCTTGGTGGTTCCTCTGCCGCGAATTACAAGGTTGGTCGGTAGTTCACCAAGAGGATTTGGCAATGGTAGCTCGTGGCCTGTCGCTACTGCCCCGTAACGGCGCTGGGATATTCGGGAGGAGGCGAGGTTTCGAAAGACGCCGTTCTCGATAAGCGAGACTTTGCTCTTCTGGCAGCCTTCGCCGTCGAAGGGCGGGCCCGCCTGGCTTGGATGATACACGTCATCATCGATGCTGATGTTATCGCCGAGGATTTTCTCACCAAGCCTACCTGACAAGTAGCTTCTTCCTTCCTTGTACTGTCGCATTCCAAGATCAGGACTGTAACCCGTGGACGCGGATACAGCGAAGAAGAGCAACATCTCGCTCCACGCATATGGGTCGACAACGACGTCGAACTTTCCAGGAGCTATTTCCGCCTGGCTCTTGTTCAACCTAGCTCTTTCAAGGGCTGTCTGGGAGACCCTGTTCGGGTCCAGTTCGCCGATGTCGCCAAAGGTTGACAGAGCGAATCCGGTCTGGTTCCCGTTATCCGCGTCCATTGTCAACGAGAAATATCCGCCTGATCCTCGGTAGGATGCTTCAAGCCCTGAAGTGTTCAGCATCATCACATGCTCAACGCTCGTTCCAAGAACTCCTGACGCAAGAAGGTGGTTTTTCTTGGCTAGATCCATGGCAGACCCGATGTAGCTCGCTTTCAACTCGGCCGGAGCTTCAACAGTCTTTTCACTATACCGATCGACTGGACTGTACTTCTGGGGGCCGGGCATCGGCAGATAGTCCGGGTCTTCCGGCGAATTGCGCGCCTGGCTGATTGCCTTCTCTACGCTCTTCTCGATCGACGCCTTATCCAAGGTCCCTGTTGTGACTCTTCCCTGCTTCTTCTCGGACGCGACCCTCACCGACAGGTTTCTGCTCGTGCTGTATTGTGACTGAGCAAGCTCGTTATTCCCGAATCGCAGGTACTCGTCGACCCGCGACACCAGTATTATCTCGGCCTCAGCCTTTCCCGCCACACTTTTCGCAGTGCTGAAGATCTGGTGAGCTTTCTCTCGGAGAGAAACAGGCTGATGTTCCATCTTTTGTGACATGGCTAGGATGCTCCGAAGACACGGATATTCCTGAACCTGCTAGGTGAGGCTCCATGTCCCGTGATCATTGTCTGGCCGGGCTGGCCCTTTCCGCAATTCGGCGTACCCCATAACACCCAACTCTTCTTGTTGGCGATGGCGTCGCAAGAGTTCCAGAATTCGGGTGTTATGCCGGCGTAAGTGGGTCCTCTGACCATTTCGCCTATGCTCCCGTTCTTTATCCTGTATCCTTTTTCGGTGTTGAACTGGAAGTTGTACCTCTTCTGGTCGATGCTCCAGCCATAGTTTGTGACCATAAGGTATCCGTCGCGAGTGTCCTCGATCATCTCATCATAGTCCCAGGTGCCGGGTTCAAGACTGACGTTGGTCATTCTGATTATTGGGAGCTTGTAGTATTCGGCTCGCATGCACCCGTTGCTTCGGGTCTCTCCCACTCGAGGAGCGGTTTCGCGGGACATGAGATACCCTACAAATTTTCCATTCTTGACTGCGTATTTTCGCTGGGCTTTGACTCCCTCGTCATCGTAACCGAAGGTTCCAAGTCCGTTTCCATGATCGAGGGTTGCATCCATTACGATGTTCACATGCTCTGAACCGTATTGCAGCTTTCCAAGCTGGTCCGGTTGGAGAAAGCTCCTACCGGCGAAGTTCGCCTCGTAACCAAGAACCCTGTCGAGCTCGATTGGATGACCGCAGGACTCGTGAACCTGCAGCGCGACTTGGTCACCACTCAGAATAATATCAGACTTCCCCTCCTGTATCGTGGGCGCGCGCGTGAGCGCTAAGGCATCTTTTGTAATCTCCAACGCTTGCGCCGGAAGATCCATCTCGTCGATGAGCTCGTACCCACCACCAGTAGACTGCTGGATTGATCGTCTCTGGACTCCTGTGGGTCCTTTTGCGGCAACGATCGCGGATACGCCTGCGTAGGAGAGAACTTGGAAGATCTTCGATCCTTCAGAGTTCGCGAAATATTTCTCGATAATTGCAAAATTCATCTGGCCTCGTCTGGCGACAATATCTTTCTCCTTCATCCTCTTGGTCGTATCTTGGAGAAGTTCGTACTTTGTCTCAGTGGGAACGCGGAACGGGTCTTTCTTGACGGGTGACTCCCACTTGTCTACATGAACCGGTTCGGAAGCCCGGGTGACTTTTATCCCGAGTTTGGACGCGCCTCTAGCGAGGGCTAGCGCCTTCTTGGTAGTCCCTCGAATGTTATCATGTTCAAGCTCATCAGTATCCGCAAACCCCCATCCCAAATCCTTGTAGAGGACGCGTATTCCGACGCCGATCGTGCTGGCTTCTTCGCTGGCTGGGTTTTCGTTGACGACGCTGACATCTTCGGTTCGAGTGTTGACTAGCCTTAGTTCTGCATAGGTGGCATTTTCTCGCTTTGCAAGATCAAGGGATATCCTGGCCAGTTCTTCCCCTAGGTCCTTTGTAGAAATCACGGAATCGCATTGGAAACGGTCGTGCTTAAGCATTTACCATCATGGATTGATAGTGGAGACGGGCGATTAACGAATCCTGCCCAATGAGGCTCAAGATGACTCGTTATGCCTAGTTGAACTGGCTGATCTTCCGCTGGAAATACGCGTTCTGGAGAAGGGCTGACGTCTCGATCCAGCCGCCCTTCGGTATCTCAAGTATGCCGCTGACATGATTCATGGTGTTGTCCATGGAGTCGAACGTTTCGAACGGTGTCTTGAGGAGCGCTCGAAGGCTCTCTCTAACATTCCAAACCCCGACTGGCATTATGTAGCCCGGATGTATTTCCCTCAACATTATCGCCCCGGCTTGCCTTCCGATGGAGTCGAGATATTCGGAAACTGCGAGTCTTGCTGAGTAGTAGCAACCGCCGGGCTTGGCGTAGGTCTTCCGTCCTCGGAATCCTTCCGAATCACCAAGCATCACTGGCCGATATCCTTGAGCAGAGACAAAGCTGCTCTTCTCCACGTCCTCGTCCATGTTCACATCAGGAAAACTAGTTGCGAGAAGCTCAGGTTCGAACCAGGCCTCAATCCACTCGAACTTCCAGTGTTCAGGAGTTAGGATTCCGACGTAGATGTTGTCTAGGTAGGTGTACTTGTAGACGCGATATTCGTCGATGAGGGGATGATATCTTACCCGGGCCATTAGCCTGAGACTGAGGTTGCTGTCGACTGCAGTAATGCTCCATCGTGTCGGGACAAGCTTTCGCCTCTTGCTCTCGCCAAACATCCCGAGGCTGAACGCTCTCTGAATTCGGGTCACCAAGACGCCATTTCTGTAGAGCTGGAGAACTGCGTCATCGGCTGCGAGATCGCTATCATAGAACGCCTTCTCGATCCTGTTGTCAACGGATGAGTTACCGGCATGAAACGAGGTGAGGGGTGCAATGGGACCGAAGGGCTGGGAATCCTCGCGCATGTCCAATATTTTTCTGGGTGGCCGAGCGAGGACAAGTTCTGTGTCCACCGGTTTTGTCATCATGGCCACGTCCTGCAGGGTTTCGATCAGTCTGCTTCCCTTCTGAGCGTCTGCGACGTTCGCCTTGCTGTAGCCTCGAAGCAGACTGTACCTGAAGTCTACAATCTCATCGAAGCCTTTGCCCATCCACCACTCAGGAGTGTCAAGAATCTCGGTGTCGCCGGAGATCGATGGTACCATGGGTCCGACGGAGACGTTTGGATATCCGAATCTGCCTACGAAGACTCCCGGGGGACTGGACCCTGCGATCGATTTCAAGTCGAATTCGGGATGGTGCGCTGCTAGCGAGTCTGCTTTGACGTGTATGGCGCACTTCTTCTCTCCGGATAGCCTCCTAACCCTCCTGCACATTGAACAGGATGTCTCGAGGGACGAGATGATGTCGTCACGTCGCGACACTCCTCTGCCCAATGAACGGAACATGTCTGTCAAGGTTGACCATTTCTCTATAATTTCTGGAGATGGAACCGAGCTTCTATCTACTTTCTCCGATAAACATGCTCCTCCCGCGACGCCGTCCAGAAATCCAGCGTCTAGACTTTCAACAGTAGCAGAGACCCGTCTTCTCGGCTCCCCGGCTTGGTTCGCATTCAAGCGGATTACGAGGGGAATGGAATAGTTCCTCTAGTCCGTGCGCACTCGTAGAGGTGAGTGCATCAAATTGGAAAGATGTTTGTGATCTGGTTCGGAAGAGGTCTTCCTCTGGCTCGGGGTTCCATTGGATCTTTCTACCATTGCCCAGATTGTCACTATGGATCAGTTGTCATAGAAACCGATCCCCAGCAACCGTTCGAAGAATAGTTCATTTCATTCTGGGACAGCCTAGAGGAAGGCAGCTTTTGGAGCGAGACCGGAATAGCAGACAACATGCTTTTCCAGACATGATCGCTCTGGGCCAGAGCCTGAACTGGCCTCTTCCCTATTTTCTAAGCTGTTTCCCGATCATTATGAGATCAGGATGTGCGTCGTATCCGATGGCTTTGAAGAACTCAGATGATCGCTCGTTCCACTTGTAAACTTGAGCGTTCACCTTCTTCGCCCCCTTAGCGACGAGACGTTTTTCGACTTCTCGAACGAGCCCTAGTGCGATGCCCTTCCGTTGGTGTTCAGGCCTTACCGCGAGGTGATAGATCCAGCCTCGTCTTCCGTCCCAGCCACCTGTCACGCTGCCCAAGATCTCATCATCTTGCTCAGCGACTAGGAACAGATCTGCATCTCGTTCGAGTTTCAGCTTGACGTCTTCAAGTTCGTCTCCGGGACGAAGGATCAGCCCCGCGGTTTGCCAGAGATCGCGTACTAATGGATAGTCTTCTATCCTGAATTCCCGGATCTTCATTGCTTCCTAAGAGCCCGCTTCGTCCAGTCGAGTTGTCTTTCGAGATTAAGGGCGTATTCTTTCAACATGAACTGGATTTCTTTGCGTGGGATCTTATCCTTCTTCGATTCGAGTATTCCGCGGAGAAACGCGAATTGTCCAGTTGTCATATGTGTGAACATTGTTGGAATATTTTTCGGATCGACCAGTTCCATGAGTATAGATCTCATTGCACCCCAATTTTGACCAGTTTTCATAAACATTTCACTTGATCGCTGTAGGAGTGCGCGTCCTTCGGGGGTGATATTGTAGATGTGTTGTTGCTTTCCGGTCTTCTTGTGGGATTCTGCTTTGATGTAACCTCCATTTACGAGCTCTTTGAGAATTGGATAGATGGAGCCGGCTCCGGGCCTCCAGACGCCCTCTGTTTTGCTCTCGATCTCCTGCAGGAGATCGTATCCGTGAGCTGGTTTCTCTGCTATCCGATGCAGAACATAGTGTCGTAGGAAACCTCTGGGAATTCCTTGTGGGCGTGCAAGAGCGCTGTG